>OFEK01002386.1_pt1 | contig 10386 bp, 8 predicted proteins | sample 1521131 | NCBI WGS metagenome assembly OFEK01 (sample SAMN05720209, study PRJEB24109) | activated sludge metagenome | isolation source: Anaerobic digester | place: China | collected 2015-12-16
GATTCGGGCTTGTCGGCGTTTCACTCGGTTTGATCATGGGCAACAGACAGGTTGTCTTCTGGGCGTCGGATGTCGTCGCCAAAGGTCAGCTTTCAGCGGATGGGAAACAGTATTCGACAACGATGAAACTGATTGACGAAGCGATAGCCGGAATGTCCGGAAGGGCGGGAGGAGTCCTGGCGACGCTGGAAACGCTGTTTGAGCGCTTCACCTACAACGGAGTCGTTTTTTCCGCCGATCTCATGCTGTATCAAAAGGCGATGCTCACGCTCAAAGGGGTGATCGCCGACGTTTGCCCCGGCTTTGACCGGGACGACTACCTCATCCGCGCGGCGATGATCACCTTCCTCAACGACATTGTGCAGCTCAAAATGTTTAAAACCATAATGAAGGATGCAGGCGGCGTCTATCGCATCAGCCTGGCGCTTTTTTTCCACCTCCAGAAGTCGTTCTTTCGCTTCCTGCACTGAAGAATGCCGCCGGCGGGGAGACCACTGTTTTGCCGCGGGAAAGCTCGATAAGCGGCATTTCATGTGCTTCGCTGTGTCCGGGGGTAGGGTCCTCGAAGCATCACCTACCAGAACAAGGGATTGCAACCCCTTGTTCTCCACAAAGTTTTCTCGATTAAGTCCCGGAATAACATTGGGAAACGGTCTGCGGGAGCTGTGCCATAATAAGAAAGTTGTCCCCAAAATGGTCATAACGGCGAAGGCCGGCATCCAGAACTTTCTTGGCGGCGGCAGAGCACCTGGAAAGTTCTGGAGCCGTCACGATAAATGGTGACCCCTTTGCAGTCCAGCTTGTAGGCCAGCCAAAAGACTTCGGCAACGTCGTCAATGGTTGCATTGTGGGGAAAGTTGACCGTTTTGCTGACCGCATTGTCCGTATATTTCTGAAAGGCGGCCTGCATCCTGATATGCGCCTCCGGCGAAATATCATGCGCAGTAATGAATATCTTCCGGATATCCGCAGGGATTTCTTCCATGTCGCGAATCGTTGCGTGCTTCGCGATGCGTTGCATCAGTTCCGGAGAATAGAAACCTCTTTCCCTGGCCGTCTTTTCAAAGAGGGGGTGGACTTCAAGAAGAATATCGTTGTCCATGACCTGACGCACATAGGATACGGCAAAAACCGGTTCAATCCCCGAGGATGCATTGGCGATAATGGAAATTGTACCCGTCGGGGCAATGGTGGTCACGGTAGCATTCCGGATCGGCGGTTCCCTTTTTTGATCGTATACGGAATTTTTGAAGTTCGCAAAAGCTCCCCGTTCGCGGGCCAGTTCACGCGATGCCCTGTGCCCCTGATCATTGATGAACTTCATAACCTCCCCGGCCAGTTGCCGGGCCTCTTCAGAATCATAAGAGATGCCCAGCATGATCAGCATGTCGGCCCAACCCATTACTCCCAGGCCGATTTTACGATTGCCCAGCGTGATGGCCGCGATTTCGGGAAGGGGATATTTATTGATCTCAACAACATTGTCCAGAAAATGGACAGACAGGTAAATCATGTCTTTCAGCCGCGACCAGTCAACAGCTCCATCTTGCACCATTTTCCCCAGATTGATTGAACCCAGGTTGCAGGACTCATAAGGCAGCAGAGGCTGCTCTCCGCAGGGATTGGTAGATTCGATCATCCCTAAATGCGGTGTGGGGTTGTCCCGGTTCAGGCGATCCAGAAAAACAATGCCCGGTTCGCCGTTTTGCCAGGCCTGGCGGACGATCCGGTCGAACACCCGGCGTGCATTCAGAGTTCCGACGCATTGACCGTTGCGCGGATTGATGAGATCGTATTGTTCATCTTTTTCCACCGCAGCCATGAATGATTCTGTCAAGCCGACGGATATGTTGAAATTATGCAGCATATCATTTCCCGCCTTGCACATGATGAAGTCCATGATGTCGGGATGGTCAACCCGGAGGATGCCCATGTTGGCCCCGCGACGGGTTCCGCCTTGCTTGATGGTTTCTGTGGCCGCGTCAAATACACGCATAAAGGAAATCGGGCCGCTGGAAATGCCGGTGGTGGTCATGACCAGATCATTGGCCGGACGCAGCCGCGAGAAAGAAAATCCGGTGCCGCCGCCGGACTTATGAATCAGAGCCGTGTATTTGAGGGCGTCGAAAATTTCCTCCATGGAGTCTCCCACCGGCAAAACGAAGCAAGCCGATAATTGACCCAGGTCACGCCCGGCGTTCATCAGCGTCGGAGAATTGGGGAGAAACTCCAGCGCCGCCATCATCTGGTAAAATTGATCCGCAAGCTTTGGAATGTCGGCTTTCGCGGAGAATATCTTCTCCGCCGCGGCGATACTGTCCGCCACACGTCGGAACATCCGGGCCGGAGTTTCCAAAAATTTTCCTTCCCTGTCCCTTTTCAAATAGCGCCTTTCCAGGACGGTAAGCGCATTCCTGCTCAAGGCAGGCAGGCGATGATCAGCAGCCGGTGTTTCCATGTGTTTGTCTCACTCTTCGTAGATTCCCGAACAGACAATGTACTTCTTGTCGCCGTACTGGAAGAGTTTCGCATAGGAATTTTTGACGTACATGGCCTGATATTTCACCTCTTCGCCAACGGAAACCGGTTTCTGCCAAACGTACTTTGTCCAGCCGCTGCCCTCGGTCAGAGCTTTCTTGACGATTTCATGATGAAACATTTTTCCCCGGCCGTCGAACTTCCACTTCATCGGTTGCCCGATCAGATCGGGACGATAAGGGTGAGCCACAATTACGACATCCTTGTTGTAGACAAAGACATAAAGCGCCTTTTCCCGGTCGATGAATTCTCCCTTGGGATCACTGATTACCGCTAATGCCGCATCGCCTTTTTCTTCAATCAGTCTGCCCGCCTTTTCGACCATGTTCATCGCATCCTGCTTCATTGCCTCGTTCGCACCAGCCCATCCATAAAAACCAATAATCAGTACAAATACTGCTATTGCGCTTAAATATCTTCTTTTCATTCGTATCTCCTTTTATGACTTATTCCATTTTCAAATCAATGATGATACCGCGGCGGCTAGGAGGAGGCGACGAGGCGTATTATACATACGTTGAGGAAGCCGACGACGAAGCCAACAAAGGTAGCGCTTGATTTGGAATTGGAATTACACATTGGATTTACATTAAATTGAATCCTGCTCTTAGTCAAGGGGAGCAGAGGAAATAATTTGGAAAACGGCTATCTCTTGGGAACGTTCAGTGGAAATGTTTAGCCATGAATTTCGGCTTTAAGTGAACAAGTGGATTTGTACACACTTCAAAAACTCTTGACGACCGAATGACTGAAAAACAATTATGTTCAATCCTCTCCCACTATGCCGCATATTTTTTACATACTTCGGTAATCCAGGCATTAATACTTTTATGTTCACGCTTGGCGGCGGCGGCAATGGCGCTATGCAGTTCAGGACTGACACGAACGACAAAGCGACCGGTGAAAGGCTTTTCAGGTTCTTCGTTTTTTTCGGCGCAAGTATCAAGATAAAAGTCCACGGCTTCCTCAAAGGCCTGCCTGATTTCCTTCACGGAATCACCATGAAAAGTTATAATATTTCGAATGCCGGAAATACGGCCGATAAGACTTTCATCTTCGTCACTATATTCAATCTTTGCAGTGTAGCCTTTATAAGTCATTGGTTTATTCATGGTTTTACCTCTAATTGTTCCAGGAATTCCCGCGCCGCCCTTATCTGGTACGGTTTTGCTTCTTTTTTTAATTCCACCCGTAAACCCTGCCTTAAATCAATTCGCACCCTATCGCAAGAAACAAGGCTTCGATTTTCCGCCATTCCAAATTACGGAGAACCGGTTCGGAAAATACTGCGGCCAGTGTCTTGCGGTTTGTACTGTTTATTTGTACATTGATATTAAATATAGTATCATTTGTCAACGGCAAGCAAGGCTTGTTGGCGAACGCTTAACAATAAGGGGCAATAATGAATGATATCATAGGAAAGATTGACCTTTTAAAATCAAAAATAGATGCTTATAGGCCGATTGACACGCACCTGCTTAAACAGCTTCGGGAATATTTTCGGATCGGCCTGACCTATACCAGCAACGCCCTGGAAGGCAATTCATTAACCGAAACAGAAACAAAGATCATCATTGAAGATGGAATCACCATTGGCGGCAAGCCAGTCAAAGATCATCTGGAAGTTTTGGGACATTCGGAAGCGTATGATTTGCTTTTCCGGTTAGCCAAACACCAGGACATTACGGAAACGAATATCAAAGAACTACACCGGCTGTTTTACTACCGGATTGACGCAAGTCAGGCCGGGAAATACCGGAAACAGAAAGTCATTATTACCGGAACGGATTTCATTCCTCCGGCTCCCGATAAGATACCGGCGCTGATGAAAGCTTTTATTGACGATATTCCCGGCAAGCGGCAAAAAAATCATCCTGTGGAATTTGCGGCAATCATCCACAAAGAGCTTGTAACCATCCATCCCTTCATTGACGGCAATGGAAGGGCGGCGCGTCTATTGATGAACCTTGCCTTATTGCAGGCAGGTTATCCCGTGGCAATCATACCGCCGATTTTGCGGCGTGAATATCTGGACACCTTGAACAAAACCCATAAGGGCGATGATAGACCGTTTATTAACTTTATCGCCGGTGTCTGTTACGAATCAGCAAAGGAATATTTAAGGCTTTTAGAAGGATGAAGAGAAAACGTGCACCAACTGAAGGCGAAAAAGATAAGAAGACCGGGGTGCTATTTTCTTAACATAGGATGATCAAAAAGTAATTCCCAGCCATGGTACAACCACATCGGGTTGAATATTTCTGACTTTTTGTCATGTAACCGACGAAAGTCCCGACCATTGATCAACGACAACAAAACAGAAAATTAGAAGTGATGTAAGTATTTAGAATTACCGAGTAAGATTTGGTAGTCCCACGGGGGTTTGAACCCCGGTTTCCGGCGTGAGAGGGCACACACACGTCCCCGTCAGTGCTGAACTTGCCGGTTTTTACTGAATATTATGGTCGTCAGAGGCGTCACGGACACCACGTTTTGTGTCCGGTCGTGTGTCCGCTTTTTTGAGAGCTACTGCTCTCTGCCAGGTTTTTTTTCTTGAGAAATTGCAACCTTAAAGACTGTATTTCCCGGAGGTCGCCGATGGACACCCCGGCTAAAAATGAAAATTTGCCGGGAATCTGCCGGGAAGGTCCTGCATCCGATTTGCGGGTACGACGGGGGAGGCTGAAAATGGCTTACAGAGCAAGCCAAGGCTGTCTGCCCACCGGGAACAGAGGATGGCCCAAACTGGAAGTGCTAAGCCACGATGGTTTTTTAACATACCTGCCTAGCTGTCGGCAGTAGTGCGGGTGTGATGCTTTTCATTTATAACAATGGCGTTACCCCATCCCCCACCGTACCCCGGCATTCCACTTTCAGAGATCCGAACTGGTAAACAGCCAAGTTTTCTGGCCATCAAAAAGCCTAGATATGAATTTATAAGTCAGCCTTCTTGAAAACCCAATTGATCTTAAGTTTCTTGTCGCGTTCCTTTTTCGCATATTTCCGATCTAGTAATGATTTAAGCTCCGATTTTAGGTCATCTTGAGTTGGAAACTTCCCTGGCATTATAATCACACCAAGCCCCCTCGTTGCTTCATCGACTTCCACCTTGATTTTATTACCCAGAATTTCTTTCAGCACTGAATGGTCCAGCGCCGTTGGTTTGACTTCTCCTTCTTGCAAGTCGCTTGTTAGGCGCACCAATCTCGTAGAATAGGATTTGATGAATTTTTTAACTCTGTATGATTTACTCTCAGATGTCGCATCGATTGGGAAGATATCGAACTCTATATGCCTACCTTTGTCATTATTCCTCTCTGCCATAAGTAGCAGCGTACTCTCTACCCATTCCTCCCTCGATTCACTTTCACCATGATCCACTTGCCAAAGTATCCGCACAGCATGAACCCCTATAGTTTTTGGTTTCCAGTTGCGAAGGTTTTTCTCTACCCTCTCAATTAAACTACTATCCGCCATCATCTGCTTGATTGTCATTCTTCCGGTCAGATCAAAGCATAGTCTGGCTTCGTTTTCGAAAGTTTTACGACTAACGCACCTTTCCATTAACGGCCTGTCATTGGCAGGCTTGAATAGGGGGTGAGGCGCATGTAGATAATTTTGGGACATATAGTTGACAAGATCATCTACAGTAGCGCTCAATAGGCGAACTGCCTCTACAAAAACCTGCCGCGAAATTCCATCCAGAACCCTGACTGTCCCATTTCCCTTAGCGAGTTTCTCTATCTTATCGCGCAGAAGTTTAGGATCATTCACATACTTTCGAATGGTCTTCTCGTTGGCCATTAACTGCGATGCGAGTTCCATTATCCAACCGCATTTATCACCTATTTTGCTGATCAGATATTTCCGCGCCTCAACATCCTGTGGATTTTTGTGATAGCGATCATAGAAATCCCAGTCTTTCTCATCATCTGGAAGTTCAGCCCATTCATCCTCCAGTACTTCGTCAATCTTCGCCTCGAGGACAGTCAGTGTTTCATAAGGTAGGGGGCGGCCACGTTTTCCATTGTTCATAAAAAGCACTTTTCCTATTTCGTTACGTTTCATGACCGTTCATCCCCTGCACTTAGAGCCGAAGGGCATTTCACAAGCACATTTCTAATATGGTAAAACTTGCCCAAACTCGAAGCCCAACATGGAGACCAGCGGCAAGGGTCTCTTAAAGGGTATCGAAAAGAGTTGAGTTAGTATGAGCAGAGCTTCCCTTGTAAAACAGGTCGAAGCATATAATGGGGAGCGAGTAAAATTCAACATTAAATAATGCTGGCGCTTCCAAGAAATCTATCCAGCATGCTCTTTGAAAATTGAATATACGAACTTGTTCCATCGCAACAATGTGGAAAGGCAGACAAAAAAAAGAAAGGAATAGTTATGTCAAATCAAAATAGGGTTGATTGGGGTAATGGTTTCTCCACGAATGAATCGGGTGATCTCATCTATGTCGACCAAGAAAGCAAAAGCGACATCGTTGTTGTGAAAAAGGGGTTTGTGACTCCCGAGGCCATGTCTCACGTGGAGGGAAGCAAAGAGTGGTCTGTACATTATTCCCATACTGACCTCGATGGAAAAGTGCATCAAACTTCGCATAGCCTGTCCGATCTGCATTTAAATCCAAAACTGGTCGTCAGCAAGTTCCTCTTGGATGGTCTGGGGCTGATGGCGGGAATGGTGAAACTCTTGATCCTTTTCCTGTTGAGCCACCTCCCCGAACAGCGCTTTCTGCGCGTCCGACAAAGTGGCTGGCTGGAAAATTCATGGGTTTACATTCAACCAAATTGGACGGCAGGTGACGCTGGGGAACATGTTCACTTGGAGCTTGAGAATAACTGCCCCACCATAAGCAGCATGTGCATTGCTGGAACTCTCACCGAGTGGCAATCAAATGTTGCGTCTCCATTGAGGGGAAACCCAGTGGCTATGTTCTGCGTCGCGGACGCGTTCCTTGGTCCTTTGCAGAAACCACTAGGGATTGAACCAGGTGGAGTAAATCTTGTCGGTCCAAGCTCGGTCGGGAAGTCAAGTGTCCTGGGCTGTTCAGCGAGCGTTTATGGAAAAGGCAGCAGTTCAGCTTCGGACCATGGGCGTTCGTACGTCCAAACTTGGAATCAAAGCAGTAATGGGCTGGAGGGGATTGCCGCCGCTCACACCGATGCGCTGGTGGCTATTGATGAAATTGGTCTTTATGCCGGTAACGACCTAGGGGCTGATTTGTACTCACTGTCTGGTGGTCGCGGCAAGGGCGTCATGAATAGTCAGCGCGAACTCATGGGTGTAAAAATGTGGTGCTGCAACATCCTGTCAACAGGTGAAATGGGGGTGATCGAGACAATCGAACGGAGGGGCGGCAAGGCAAAGGCCGGTATGTTGGTCCGGATGATCGATGTTCCCGTAACGAACGCATTCCCGAATCCGCCTGATGGCAAGTCCTCCGGCGAATTATCCAACCTGCTCAAAACTAACTGCGGTGAGTATTACGGTATCGCCGGTTATACCTTCGTGAAGTTTCTTGTCGATCAACTGCAGGATGATCCGGATGCTGTCATTGCTGCTTTGAGAGCGACCCTCGACCAGTTCACGAGTGAGATGACACCGGCCGATGCCAGTCCCATCCAGCAGCGGGCCGTTCGCCGCTTTGCCGCCATCAGGGTTGCCGGTCACGCGGCCATTGAGGCCGGAGTATTGCCTTACACGACTGATGAGGTAGACTCATGTGTCGCGGAAGTCATATCTACCTGGCTTAGGTACAAGCCCACGGTTACGGATGTTCAGCGGTCTCTAGCTGTCCTTCAGGATTTCTTGATCAGAAACGCCACGTCGTTCCCAGGCTTCATAGATCTACATGCTTGTAATCCTAAGGGTTTCCGCGATTCCAGCCGAGGCCTGATGGCATTCACCGATAACCAGTTTGCCACAGCCACAGGATCCACGAATGTGGTCGAAGTTGCCAAAGAATTACGCCGCCTAGGTTTCCTCTTCTGTAACGAGAGGGGGCGTCTTAAGGCCAAGCAAAAAATTAGCGGCGACACTGAAACACGCTTTTATATTGTTAAGCGTGCTTTCCTTGAGGCTGATTTTCAGCGTACCGATGTTGATGCTGAAGTCGTTCTCGGTAACGCCGAGGACGGCACAAGTAGCAATGATATTATCTAATTAACCTAACACCCCCGCGCCTTGGCGCGGGGGTCATCAAACGATTGGAGGTATATATGGAACAGCAAGCAGCAATAAAAATTAACGATCATGAAACGAATGAACCGGCCGTGGAATACGTGGGAATCTGCCCGAGATGTAAGGGAGATGTTTTTATGGACAAATACACTTTCCATTGCCAATTCGTTCATGATGGATCATGTGACTTCGAAGTAGAAAGGAAATACTATGCGCGATGGGGAGAGAAGCGGTCAATATCAAAATCTGGCTTTCAGTGTCTGCTGAAGGGCGGCAAAATCCCCCTGAAAGGCCTTGTTTCGCCCTTCATTAATCACGGCTGTCCATTCGATGCTTACGGTGTGCTTCGCTGGCTGGGGCAGAATAGTCGCTGGGGAATCAAATTTGTCGGCACAGTGTGGCACAAGCAAAAAAGAGCTGGTGCCGTGTATTTTTTCAGGCGCAGGCCCCTACCACCTCAATCTTGTGGGTCGACTAATGTCAACCTTGCGGATCACATCGACGATAATGGCTATTATTACTAAACCCGTAAGGGTCGGTGGAACGGCCCCGACCAACCGGGAAAGACGGGAACGTGGGAACGCATGAAGCACTTAGCATTCCCACGTCATCCCGGCTATCCCACCAAAAGAGACAACATCTATAGGGGCTCACGCACTGCCCGATCAAGCTGACATCGACGGGGAAGCGGAAAGTAGGGAGGGAAGCGGCAAATAGTTATAAATCGCGAGCTTACCCCACACTCCACCTGAACCCATCATAATGACGACAGACAAGAGCCATGAAACTACTGCCTATATCTTACCCAGTATCGATTCGGTTCTCATCGTTCCAGACCGTTGGGTAATGGGAAAACCTAAAAGTCTTGTCCACAGTGGCCTCATCCCACATTCCCATATACCCCACCGTTCTGTCAGATAGAAGAAGCTATGCGGGACAAGGCACTTTCACATAGCCCGCTACTTTTCATAGAACAAATCATTAGGGCCATAAACTCAGATATTGGATGACCCGTTGCGGCCTGATGCATCCTGGCAAGGAAAAAAGCAGGCTCAGCGCTGAAATGGCGTGACAACAAAAAGGGGCTGTGCAGCAATGATCAAACCGGGAACGCCGGGAATAGCGGAAACATATGCAGAACATGGAATTTCCCCATTACCCCGGCAATCCCACAAAAGAGAGGTGAAAGAAATGGGTGTTGAACTAATAAAGATAGATGGAAATCTAATTCGATGCACGGTGATCGGCAAGTGTATAGCCTGTGGTAGCCCGGTAATCATGCTTGATCATGAATATGGCTGTCGAGATGGTTACAGCTCTCCTTGGCCAGCGTGGGATGACATGAGACAGTTATGCTTATTCGATATACAACGGGATGAGCTGAAAAGTGTGGGTAAGCCCGATGTCACCCCCGATGAAATGCGAAGACTCCTAAAAGGAGAGTCGATATGGCTGGAGAAATTGCGGGGGAAGGACGGCAGTGTATTCAACGGATATGGTATGCTTGAGGTCGACGATAACGAACACTGGTGGATACGCATCGTCAGATCAGCCAGGTAAGGTGCGTCTACAAAACAGTAGATCACCAATGATGATAATTATTGTGGAGAATCCGCTGCAAGGCAGCACCCTATTCCGGTGGAAGCCAGCACCCCAATC
>OFEK01002387.1_pt1 | contig 10384 bp, 9 predicted proteins | sample 1521131 | NCBI WGS metagenome assembly OFEK01 (sample SAMN05720209, study PRJEB24109) | activated sludge metagenome | isolation source: Anaerobic digester | place: China | collected 2015-12-16
GAGAAACGAGATATCCGAATTGTTGCAAACTAATCCGTTCGGTATGATCGAATTACATGCGGATATACGATTGTATATCAGCTTTTTGAAATCAATACTTCAAAATACACTTTCACTGCCTTACAGCACTGATGGAAATGGTTTTACAATTATTTCCATTCATAAGAATTGCATTTGCAGTGTATTGGATCTATCGAAAACCAAAACACCAGATGGAATGAAAGTCCTGGAAAAATTCTATGGAAAAAATATCACCACACGAAACTGGAATACCCTTCTGAAAATGGTTGAGATGTGATATGAAACCAATTTTAAAATCATACGAATAGTTCACCTAAATAAAAAACATCAAATTCAAATGAAAACTACACCCGAACATAACGAACTCATTGCCAAAATGACCTTCGCCTCTGTGTATCCTCACTACATCACAAAGGTGGAGCGAAAAGGCCGCACCAAAGCTGAGTTGGATCAGGTGATTACCTGGCTTACTGGCTTTGACGAAAAAAAAATTCAGGAATTGATAAAAGCTAATGTAACCTTTGAAGCTTTCTTCAGGGAAGCCACTTTGCATCCCAATGCAACCCTTATAACAGGCGTAATTTGTGGGTACCGGATAGAAGAAATTGAAAACCCGCTCACAAGACAAGCAAGATATCTGGACAAGCTGGTTGATGAGTTGGCAAAAGGAAAAAAACTGGAAAAAATATTGCGGAAGTAAATTTTGTAAGTGATGATTATTGGTCTCGAATGAATTGACATCCGGTAAGGCATCAACTTTTGTGATAATTTTTTGCTTCCCGACAATTGCACCAGTATTCCTAAAAAGAAATCATGAGTTAAAGCTTGCTCTCCAAAAATTCTTAAATCCTGAATAACAGTTTGTCGTTCGGGATTTTTTTTTAGTTAAAAGAGACGGATAATCGAGTTGTCATAAAAAAAACCATTCACATCAATTAATAAACTACCTTTGCCGCTTCGTAGCCATTACGAAAACGGCAGGTTGTTAGCCGTAATCAATTTAAAATCTTACTGCCGGCGCAGAAAATGCAACGTCTTTTCCGGCTCCATTTACTTCAAATTTCATGACTTTTCAAAAACTCAATCTTATAGAACCTGTTCTTCAGGCTCTAACTGCTGAAGGATATAATACCCCTACTCCCATACAGCATCAGGCCATTCCGGTAGTTTTAGCCGGACGCGATATTCAGGGCTGTGCCCAAACCGGAACCGGTAAAACAGCTGCTTTTGCCCTGCCGATCATTCAACATATGTATAACGACAGAAAATCGCACAACGGCATCCGAGCGCTCATACTTACGCCAACACGCGAGCTGGCGATACAAATAGACGAAAGTTTTAAGGCTTACAGTAAATTTACAAGGCTGAAACATACTGTCATTTTTGGTGGTGTTTCGCAGGTTTCTCAAGTAAGGACGCTTAGTCGCGGCGTTGAAGTGCTTGTGGCAACCCCGGGCCGGCTGCTCGACTTGATTGGTCAGGGTTATATCAAATTACATCACCTGGAAACCTTTGTGCTGGACGAAGCAGATCGCATGCTCGATATGGGCTTTATCCACGATGTGAAACGCGTGATTACTTATTTGCCGGCCAAACGGCAAACGCTGTTTTTCTCGGCTACTATGTCGCCGGTAATTGAAAAACTGGCACAATCGATGCTTCAATCTCCTGTTAAAGTGGAAGTTACACCTCCTACTTCAACAGTAGATAAAATTGATCAACGGCTTTACCACACCAATAAAAATGATAAACCGAAACTACTGCATCATTTGCTGGAAGAGCAAAGCATTCCTACCGCACTGGTATTTACCAGAACAAAACACGGAGCCAATCGCGTGGTGAAATACCTATTGGGTATGCAGGTGAAATCAGCCGCCATCCATGGCAATAAAAGCCAGTCCGCCAGACAAACTGCCCTTAGCGACTTTAAAAAAGGAAATCTGCGGGTGTTGGTAGCTACTGATATCGCTGCCAGAGGAATCGACATTGACGAACTGACACACGTTTTCAACTTTGACCTTCCCGATGTGCCGGAAACCTATATTCATCGCATCGGACGTACGGGCAGAGCAGGTCTTGAAGGTACGGCTATCGCTTTCTGCGAACAGGAAGAAAGAGTTAATCTCCGCGACATCGAAAAGCTGATTGGCAAAAGAGTACCGGTAGTTCAAAACCATCCTTTTCCTTTTGATGGAAACCTGACACATAGCCCCAAACCATCTCACGATAACAACCGGAATCAAAGGTCGCGAACCCCACAGTTTAGAAGCCGAAATGCCTCCTGAAACTCAATTTTACTAATAGGATAAAATCCGGTTTGTACCTTATTACCAATTCACTAAACCGAAGAGCAGAAAAAATTCAAATCAAACTGAATCCAACAGATGGTTTGTAATAATCCATAAAGGTTATATCTTTATCCAAACTATTTTTGATCTTTATGAATGCATTCTTCCGTTTTCTGAAGCCACTCACAGGCTTGATTCTCATGATTATCATGGCCTGGTATTTCTCGGATATCTTTACTTATATCATCATTTCGGCAGTATTATCCCTTTTAGGCAGGCCTTTGGTAAGCCGTCTTGAAAAGATTTCTATCTATCGCTTCAGGATCAATAACGCCTTAGCTGCCGGCATAAGCCTGTTGGCCATGGTGATGATTTTTGGACTGTTTATCTTGTTTATTGTTCCGCTTATTAGTAATCAGGCTCGTATCATCGCCAATATTGATACGGATGCCGTGAGTACCTATTTTTCGGAACCATTGAATAAAATTTACACTTTTTTAGTGGATTATAATGTGCTAAATGCTGATCAGAGCATAAATCTATTTTTTGAACAACAACTCAATCAGTTGTTAGATGTAGCTCATTTCACCAATTTTTTTGGCCATCTTATCAGTGCAACATCAAGTATTCTGATGGGTATTTTTATTGTTTTATTTCTGGGTTTTTTCTTTTTAAAAGACCCAAACCTGCTGCGATCAATCATCATGGCTGTCACACCGGAAATTTATGTCAAAGATGTACAAATAGTCCTCACCGATTCACGTGTTTTGCTAACCCGTTACCTGTTGGGCATTCTGTTGGAAATTGTATCAATGATGACCATCATCTCCTTGATCCTCATCGCTTTGGGGATACAAAACGCTATCCTAATTGGTTTCCTTGGTGGATTGATGAACATCATCCCATATCTGGGGCCAATTATAGGTGCATCAATTGGTGTGGCTCTTGGTGTTATTTCAGTCCTTAGTTCCGGACATTATGATGCAGTTGTAATCACTACATTAATCATCATTGGCACCTTTGTGATTGCTAATCTACTAGATAACATATTGTTACAGCCCATCATTTATTCAAAAAGTGTTAAGGCCCATCCCATAGAGATATTTCTGGTCATTATCATGGCCGGAAAAGTTTTTGGCATTGCCGGAATGATCGTTGCTATACCAACCTACACGATTATCAGGGTAATAGCCAAACAGTTTCTGAGTCAGCTCAAGTTTGTTAAAGCATTAACTGAAAATATGGTCGTTGATCATCCTGAGGAACAAGCCACCGAACAAATTCCTGACGAACATGTTAAATATTAACTTTGAAAACCAGCGAATTTATACTATCTTTGTTTGAAACCCTTAAAAACTAATTATTATGAGCGATTCAGGATCCAAAACATTCTTCGTTTTTGCAACCGGTCTTTTTGTTGGAGCCGTTGCTGGTGCCGTAGCAGGAGTTTTATTTGCGCCTGACAAAGGAACCGAGACAAGACGAAAAATTTCAGAAAAAGCCAATGAGTTCAAGGATGACATCACCGAAAAGATTGATCATCTGAAAGATGCAATCGAAGAAAAGATTGCTGAGGCCATGCCAAAAGAAAAGAAAACCACGAAAAGTTAAAGTGGTTTAACCTAAGTTCTGTATTTATGGACAATTTCACTAAACCTGTTTCGGAAGCCGGAAACGAACTCAAACGATACATCAACTTAAAAATCACACATACTGGTTTGTTATTAAACCGGCGGCTTTCCGATTTTGCTTCACAGTTGATCACCATGCTCGTTTTGGCTGGTATTTTTGCTTTGATCGTGCTGATGCTTTCATTTGCTTTTGTGTTTTGGTACGGTTCCGAAATGGGTACTTATTATCATGGTTTTCTGATTATCAGTTTGTTGTATATGATCTTTAGCCTGATAATCTACTACTTCCGTGAACCACTGCTGATGGATCCCATTATCCGGAAACTTCATCAGAAACAACAAAAAATGGAAGCGAACGAAGCAACATCCATGATGACTGTACGTAACAAGGAAGATATGGAAAAACAGCTGGAAATCATGGAACTACAGCTAGAACAAAGCGAACTTTTGATCCAGAAACACATTCAGGATCTTGGAACTGCTTTATCACCTACCAGTCTCCTGAATTCATTGTTTACCTATGCCCTTTCATCTTCGAGCCTGATGATGAACGGTGCGCTTTTGCTTTTGCGTCTGTTAAAAAAAAGAAAGCGTTAGTTTTCTTATACCGTTAAAATATCTTTTTCTTTTCTCTCGAAGATGTAGTCAACTTTTTTACTGAAGCCATCTGTTAGCTCTTGGATATCATCCAGGAGCTTTTTGATGACGTCTTCCGGTATCCCTTCTTTCTCAAGCTTTTTTGCTTCCTCATTGGCCTGTCTGCGGGCATTGCGTAAACTTATTTTTGCATCTTCTGCTTCCGTTTTGGCACGTTTTACCAGTTCCTTGCGACGTTCCTCGGTAAGTGGCGGAACATTAATTCGGATAAGATCACCTTCATTGCTTGGATTAAAACCCAGATTAGCTGCCATGATAGCCTTTTCGATAGCGCCAATACTGCTTTTATCAAAGGGCTGTACGATGATCTGTCGTGGATCAGGTGTGTTGATGTTAGCGGTTTGCTCTATGGGCACATGTGTTCCATAATACTCCACAATCACACCATTTAACATGGCCGGACTTGACTGTCCTGCCCTGATCTTTGTAAACTCTTTCTCGAGGTGCATAATCGCATTATCCATATGCTCCTTGGCCGATTCCAGGATAAACTCTACTTCTTCGGTCATAACTTTCGTTTTTAAGAACCCATGAGCAAATATACAGGAATTTTTTATCAGCTGATGTGGTATTGATTGTAAAATCACACAATTTCCGGAAACAATTTATCATGAATCCAAAACCAGCTTTACATTAGTCAGATGCCTGTTTCTGAAATTGATTTCAGAAAGGTTCCATCAGGCCAAGAATATAAGGCTGTTCGTTGCGGACATAGAAATTTGCTTTTTGTATTTCAAATTTCTCACCTGATTTATTCCAAAGATAGGAGCGGATATCATATTGTTTAGCATCCTTCGCGAACATCGAAAAGCGTAGTGCCGAAAGCCAAATACTGGCAGTGTCTGTTCGCCAGGCATTTTGTATTGTTCCGGCCTGCCAGTGCAACAGGCTGTCAGTTCTGCGATCACGCAGCTCTATCACTAACTTTAAATCCCGTAAGGTATCTTCATGCCTTACAAAAGCTGCGACTCCTAAAATTTGTGTTTTATTCAAAATAAGAGAAGTATCTGGTAACCAAGCATCACCATAAATCCTTTGTGAATTAAAAAACCTATTCTGTGACAATGGAATTTCAGCAGGATTTTTGGAAGGCTCATCCGGCTGCCCTCTAGCGGCCAACCTCCAATAGGCATTAAACCAGGCATTTTCATCAAGCATCCGGGGATAATAAACCGCCGAAATCAGCTCCCATTCAGCCGGGGCATAATCCGTCCAGCCAAAACCCATAAACTCTGTGTCCTGATTTTGCAACCAATCGCCCAAATCCTGGATGGTCTGATGTTTCGAAAAGTGCTTAACATCATACAGTTCCTGCTTTTGCTGATAAAAAGCTCCCATCTCAGGTGTGGCATTATAAGATGCCAAAGCCAATTGATCTGAGAATTTCTTCCGTGCATCCGACATCTCAAGTGCCATTTGATCAAAACCCTGATGCTGCATCATTTTGAAATGCTGTCGCTCAAAAATCGTAGAACCCAGAGCAGCCATTAGAAACAGCGTCACCAAAAGACCATATTGATTTGGTTTATAATTCTCTGTATTGATGAAGGAAAAAAAGAATATCACCAAAAATGGAAATGAAAAATAAAGTGTGCTGAACTGAAGTATTGGTGTGCGGTGCACCGAATACAACCAGGCAACCAACAAAGGTACCAGAAACCAGCTTAATAAAATCCATCTCACTGCGGGACGTCTTACATTGAGCTTTGGACTGATAAGCAAAGAAATACAAAACAAAGAACATGCTATTGCCAACAAATACCAGGAGTAGTTGAATCCGTAGTATAAAAATTTGAAAAGAAAGTCAGAATCAGGTTTTCCAAGCCATCCTCCTATTCCGCCTGCTTTGAGCTGATGCCAGAATACAGGAATATGTGGCAGGTAAATGATAAACGCTAATAAAATTGCCAGCCACAAGGCTTTGCGGTTTTGCGCTGGTGCACACAGGAGCATGGTCAACACAATTAAACCTGCTTGCGCCAGGCTAAAAGCATGCATTAATGCGGCCAAAACAGCTGTTATTCCAAAAAAGAAGACAGACTTCCGGTTCACTTTAGAATGGAACCACAAATAACATTGTGCAGCAAGCAATAAAACAAAAAACTGTCCTGCAGCATAAGGACGAGCCAGTTGACTGTAAAAAATTGCATATTGTGTAGCTGCGATAAATGCAGCACTTAGTAATGCCGTGAGTTCATTAAACCACTGATAAGAAATCCTGTACACTAAGTAAACAGATCCGACACTCATCAGGGCGAAAGGCAACTTAATCCAAAATTCATTGAAGCCTACCAGCCTAACCCAGTAATACAAAAACACCTGAACACCGGCAGGATGCGAATCGTTTTCGACCACACCAATTCGAATAAGTTCGCCGAAAGAATCGAAACGTGTACGAAACAAGGCACTGAACTCATCGTGCATAAACGGAACCCGCTCAAGCTGCCATAATCGGCTGATTGCTGCCACCAATAAAATCAACAGAAGTGGCCAGTATTTATAGAAATATTGTTGTGCCCGTTGATTCAATTTCAGGAAGTAACAATGGTTCCGATGGCTTCGCCCCTTAATACTGCCAGCAGATTACCAGGCTTATTCATATCAAAAACGAGTATCGGAAGTTTGTTTTCACTACACAAAGTAAAAGCCGTAAGGTCCATTACTTTTAGCTGCTTATTGTAAGCTTCCTCAAAAGTGATCTGATCATATTTTACTGCAGAGGCATCTTTCTCGGGATCGGTGGTATATACCCCATCAACCCGTGTACCTTTTAGCAGTACTTCGGCCTTGATTTCCACTCCACGCAAAGCAGCAGCAGTATCCGTTGTAAAGAATGGATTTCCTGTTCCGCCGCTTATAATCACTACATGACCATTTTCGAGCAGTTCGATGGCTTTATTCGCACTCATCGAATCGGCAATACGATCAATGTAAACTCCTGAAAGTAATGCGGTTTTCAGGCCTTTATTTTTTAGTGCAGACTGCAAAGCCATGCTATTGATCACAGTGGCCAACATACCCATATAATCTCCCTGCACACGATCCATACCATTGCTTGCACCCTGCAAGCCTCTGAAAATATTTCCACCACCAATCACAATGGCAAGCTGAACGCCTTGACGTACAGCCATTTCAATCTCATTTGCATAGGTTTCCAATTGCGTTGGATCAATACCATATTGTTGTTTGCCCATCAATGCTTCGCCGCTCAATTTTAGAAGTACTCTTTTGTATTTCATATCTTTAGAATAATTAAAACCAATAACCAATATTCAGGAAGTTTAACATGCTACTATGCTGGTTTGAGCCCATCAGGCTAAACTCAACCGGACCAATAAAACTATCGTAACCTGCAGTAATACCAAATCCGGAGATCAGTTTGGGATCACGCATCATATTTTCCATATCATCCGAAAGATAACCCAAATCCCATTTCAGCGTAAGATAAAACTTGCGATGGAGCTGGTATTGCCAGGCAAATCCTCCCATCAGGTTATATAAACCTGCCTGTTCGATAAAACGCAAACCTGTGAAGGGTATAAATCCATCGTAATAACTACTATAGGATTGTCCGCCGAGAACAAACCAATGTTGTGGTGGAGGAAGATTATCTTTGATAGTAAAACCAGCATTAATCGTTGTGCGAAAAGTGCTCCGTCTCGAGACAGGCGAGTTTTTCGTAAACCTCATCTGGAACATCAAGGCATTTGAAAAAATATCGTCTTCCCAGTTCAGCTTTACCGGCACGATAAACTTTCCCTTTAAATTGAATTGTATTCCACGAGTTGGAAAACTGGAACGGTCATATGTATCAGCAAGCCAGTTTACAAATGCCGTCAAAAAGGAATTATGGCTGTTTGTGGCGTCCGGGCTCAGATTTGAAACCATTTTTATGTATTCAAACTCAAATCCGGTACGAAATTGTAAAGTGTTTCTGCGGCTGATCTGGGTGAAGAGTTCAATTTTATTTTGCTTGGTACTAAAAACGTCAATGACATTGTTTTTGCTGTACTGATTAAAATCGAGGCCAAAGCTGGTAAGGCGCAATCCAAAACCAGGTTTCCGACCTCTGTCGATCAGGTAGAAGCCAGAAATACGAGGATTTTCGCCTAAGTTTAAATCTACAAATAGTTTTGTCCCTTTGATCAGGAGATTCTTAAATGTAGCATTGAGTAGCAAGGCCACTTTATAATCAGAATCATAATGAATACCTGCCCCCAAGATCCCTGAACCAGCTTCAACCACTTCTACTACCAGAACTACGCCTTCAATATCAGGCAAAAAATGATAATTTACCGATTCGAAAAAACCGCTTCCATAAGCACGCAATATCCCCAGACTTAAATCATTAGGCTTAAGCCACGAACGAGCTTCAACTCTTAAAGCACCTTCCAGAAAATCGCGTGACACCTTATTCAGACCACGGTACTGAATTGACGTCACAAATACCGAATCAATCGGTTTTGCATCAAGCTTACGGCTTTTCCCTGGTCCAAACTGATCCAGTGAATCAGCAAGTTTCTTCAGCTGGGGTAATAACTTACGTGCTGCGGCTTCACCAAGTTTGATGATGGTATCGTTTTCGTTAAAGCTCATTACATCATAAGTTCCCAAATCAGGTTTCACATAAATATCAGTTTGCTCCACTCCCTGCTTATTGGCTTCCATCCGATAAAAAGCAATAACCTGATTCATTATTTTTACGAGCGAATTTAATTGTTCCGGATGGCGCAAACCAGACTGTACATCAACCCCTACTATCAGATCGGCTCCCATTTCTTTTACATCTGCTACCGGATAATTATTCACAACACCACCATCAACCAAATAACGGTCGTTGTAACGGACAGGGGTAAAATAACTCGGAATGGACATGCTGGCCCGCAAGGCCTTATGAAGCACTCCCCTGTCAAGTAAGACTGAAGTTCCATTTTCAAGATCAGCTCCGATACAAATAAATGGCACAGGAAAATCCTTAAAATAATAATGCTTGTAGGATTGACTGGTATAATGTGCCAGTAATAATTCTATCAACTGTCCGTTATACATGCCCTGTCGCATCTGAAGTCTGCGTCTTTTAATCGGGAAAGTAGCAACAAAGCGGTCAGCGTTAAATTTCTCTTCAATAGGTATAAACTGGCGTGGTATTCTGTCCGACATCAGGTTACTCCAGTTTTGACTGCTAATAATCTTTACCATGGTATCCGGATGATATCCCAGTGAATATAATCCGCCGATGATACTTCCCATGGAGGTTCCGCCGATAAAATCAAATTTGAGACCTGCCTCTTCAAACACCTTAATGGCACCGATATGAGCAAAACCCTTTGCACCTCCCCCGCTAAGTACCAAACCTAGCCGGGGTCGTTCGCTTTTTACATCCTGAGCCTTAATAACCGGGAAATAACAAAAAAGCACCAAAACTACCTGCCATCGAAAAATCGACAACAGAAAACCTGGAATTTTAAATTCAGAATTTAGGTTCAAATCCCTCATAGTCAATACTAAGCTTTTCGAACCCGACAAAGAAATTATTGAACTCACTGGTGTAAACGTTGTTCACTATGATACGGTAAACCTTCCCTGATCCCAAACCCAAAGTATCTGCATAAGTGACAGGTAGATTAAGGCTGTCGTTACTTATAAAAAGATTTATCCGTCCATCACCAAGCTTTTCGATCAGCCAAACGGCATTTGTATCAAACTCAATGGTGGCAATTCGATCGCCTACCCAGGAGGTATAAAAGACAACCATAAATTCATCGGGTGGATTCACGATGGGTTCGG
>OFEK01002389.1_pt1 | contig 10381 bp, 8 predicted proteins | sample 1521131 | NCBI WGS metagenome assembly OFEK01 (sample SAMN05720209, study PRJEB24109) | activated sludge metagenome | isolation source: Anaerobic digester | place: China | collected 2015-12-16
GGTGACGTACTCGGCGATCTGCTCGACGATCTCGGTCTGGGGGGTGATCGGGTACGCCGCGACGACACCTGGTTTTGCGGCCTTCACCGCGGCCGCCACCGCCTTGTTGCCGGTCGCGATCGTCAGCATACGCCGGCCTCCTCGCGGGAGAGGCGCTGGATGTTCCGTTCGACCTGCTGCCGCATCTCGTCCATGACCTCCGGGCTCAGGTTCTTGAACCGCCCCTGGCCGTTGATGTAGTCGCTGAGAGGCGCGGGCCGCTTCATCGCTGCCTTCGACGGGCCGCTGATCGTGAGTTTCCCATACTCACGCTCGTAGAGGATCCACGTCCCTGTCTTCACCGCGAGTTTCCCCATCTCGACCGTCTTCTCCGTGGGGTAGCGCCATCCCGGCGGGCACGGCGCGAGGATGTGGATGAACTTGGGCCCCTCGATGGAGAGCGCCTTCTTCACCTTCTTGTAGAGGTCGAGAGGGTAGGCGCTGCAGGCGGTCGCCATGTAAGGGGGGTTGTGCGCCTCAACGATCCGGTCGAGGTCCTTCTTTCCCGTGGGCTTGCCGCCGGGGGTCGTGGTGGTCCGTGCTCCAAGAGGCGTCGAGCCCGACCGCTGCATGCCGGTGTTGCCGTATGCCTCGTTGTCGTAGCAGATGTAGAGGAAGTTGGTGCCGCGTTCGAAGGCGCCGGAGAGCGCCTGGATCCCGATGTCGACCGTTCCGCCGTCGCCCGCGTAGACGATGACGTTGGTCTCTTTCCCGAGCGCGCAAAAAGCGTTGCTCATGCCGGAGGCGCAGGCGGCGGCTGCGGCAAACGCTATATTATATACGGGCACGTTCATCGCCGTACCGGGGTAGATCCCCTGGATGACGCTGGTGCAGCAGGCGGGCACGACCAGGACCGAGTCGGGGCCGGCCGCTTTGAGCACGTAGCGCAGACACAGGGAAGAACTGCACCCGGCGCAGGCGGAAGTGCATTTAACGAGATACTCCTCCTTTGGTATCGCAGACAATTCGTGTACACTCCTCCTTTCTCTATTTGTCACCAATTGTAATGAGGGTTTTGCGGCTCCGGCCCCCGGGTTCCCGCAGGCCCCCCCTGTCGCCTCAGTCCCCGGCATCCCGCCCGGGAGCGCGCCTCTCCCGCGCCGGCCCCTGGCGGAGCCGCCGGCGGACGAGCCCGACGCAGCACTTCAGGCAGAAAGGTGTGCAGAACCAGGCCCCCATCTCGAGGAGGGGGAGAGGGCCGCTCTCGCGTATCCGGTAACGGTAACTCTCAAGGTTCATCCTCATGTAGGCCGGTGCGATCTCCTCAAACCACCGGGCACCGGTGAGCGTGCCTTCAGTGACCGGCCGGGAGAGCTCGGCAAGGAAGGCCAGGATATTTTCGTCTGCAACCCCTTCTGCGGGATGGGGCACGCAGTCGTCGTCGATGATGAGCGGTGTCACCCTGTGCTCCCCGACGACGCCGTCGCCGTGCAGGTCGACCGAGAGCATGATCGCCTCCCGCGAGATGTTGTGAGGCCAGCGCGGTTCAAACTGGAACATACCCAGAGAATAGGCGATGAGCCCCCCATGGTAGCGTTCCACCGCCTGCATGGTGTGGGAGTGGTGGCCGAGGATCAGGGTGGCGCCCGCATCGATGAGCCGGTGGGCGAGGTCGATCTGCCCCGGGGACGGGTAGTAGGCCATCTCCGTCCCCCAGTGCAGCGAGACGGCGATATGGTCGCACCGGCCCGCGAGGGAGGCGATGTCCCAAACGATCTCCTTCTCGACCAGCCGGTTGATCAGGAAGTCGCGGGGCGGCGTGCGTCTGCCTATCGAGTAGCCCGCAAACCCGATCGAGATGCCGTTCCTCTCGAGGATAACCGGCTCCTGCCGGCTTTCGGTCGCCGATCCGCCGATGGGGAGGATACCACGGCTCTTGAGGGCGTCCAGGGTATTCTTAAAGCCTTCGGCACCGAGGTCGCCTGCGTGGTTGTTGGCAACGCTGAGAACGTCGAATCCCGCGTCCACGAGGTACCGGGCCGCATCCGGGGATGTGAAGATCACGTGATGTTTCTCGGCGCGCTCGCCCGTCTCCGAGAGGGTAGTCTCGAGGTTGCCAAAGAGGATATCCTTGTCCTGGATGAGGCGCCGGACCCCCTCAAACGGGTGCCGGCCGCTCTCCGTCCGCAGCCATATATCACCGACCGCTATTAACCTGGTTCGTTTCTGCATTCTTTCTCACACTCCGGCAGGTCCCACCGGCCTGGCGGCAGGTCCTGTATCAGGAACTGGTACTTGCCGCGCCGGGTACGGGGGATCTTCCCGACGAAGCGGATGGTCACATCCACGCCGCCCTCAAACTTCTTCCCGAGTTCCCGGAGGATCTGCTCCGTGTCCGCTTCAGTATACCCCGGCCTCCTGACAATCCGCATCAGAACCTCCCCTTCCTCTCTCTGGTAGAACTGGAACTGTGCGACGTTGTCAAAGACGCCGGAGTGCATGTTCACCGCCGTCATCGATATGAACCGGTGGTCCTTCGTCACGATGAACTCCTGGAGCCTCCCCTCCACCTTTTCGAGCAGCGGGTAGGCGCGGCCGCAGGAGCACGCCCCTCTCCCGAGGACTGCAACGTCCATGGTCCGGTAGCGGATGAGGGGGCAGATGGGGTTGATGAGGCTCGTCGTGATCACCTCGCCCGTCTCTCCCGTCCTCTCGACGGGCCGGCCGTCCTGTCCGATCAGTTCGACGACGCCGTATTCGGGGAAGATGTGGTAATGGGTGCTCTCCTCGCACTCCCCGGCGAGGACGGTCTGTTCGGAGTTTCCGTACCAGGAGAAGACCCGGCACCCGAAGGCCTCAGCCAGCAGGCTCCGCTGCCAGGGGTAGAGGTTCTCGGACCCGCAGAGGACGGCCTTCACGGTCGGGAACGGGGCGACATCGTGCTCCCGCATGTAGCGGGCGAGTATCACGGCCGTCGAGGGGTAGGCGTGGATGAACCGGGGGCGGAACCGGCGGATCCGGTCGACGTAGGCCGGCAGGGTCTCCTCGGTCATGCAGTGGGAGGACATGATCAGCCACCGGCCGAAGAGCGCCTTCTTCCAGTAGGTGCCGTCCGGCGCCGGGTTCACCACGTGCCCCCGGAGGACAACGCAACGGTCGGTGAACCGGTAGCCGACGCGGTCCCACTGGGTCTTCATGAACGCCCACTCCTTCGCCCGGGAGGCTCCCCGCTCGTAATAGAACCCGACGGGGATGCCGGTGGAGCCGCCGGTGGTGACGTATTCAAAGGCGGACTCGGGGTAATTCCGGGCTTTGAGGTCGGCAAGGTTCTTCTGGAGGTCTTCCCGGGTCAGGAAGGGGAGGAGGGTGAGGTCGTCGGGGGTCCGGATGTCGGCGGGGACGAGGCCCCGGTCGTCAAAGACCCGGCGGTAGTAGGGGACGTTCTCGTAGGCGTGGTCGAGCAGGCGCGAGAGCACCTCTGCCTGGTAGGCCGCGAGTTCCTCCCGGCTCCACCCCCGGGACTGCCGGAGAAGGGTGTAGGTCTTTTTGTAGGCGGAGTATGCCGGGAGGAGGTGAAGCGCTCTCATCGTCACGGTATCTTCCAGCCGGAGAGCCTTCAATCTCCGATATAGTGTCCGCACACCCATCGGCACTGCTCATGTCGATCCTCTGCATTAAGCGTTTTGCTCGACGTGAGCCGGCATGATACCGGCAGCGGGGAGACGGCCGGCGGTCCGGGGGCGCCTGCATGTGCGTCTAAAAGAAATTCTCGGAATGCGGGAGAGAAACCAGATCCCGGCCGGACGCCCGGCAGAAATGTTTCAGGAACTCGGGGAAGAGATTTTTCTCCGGGATGATCACCCAGATGTCACCGTGCGCGTCAGAGCCGTTGCCCTCCCACGAGCGGAACGAGACATCGTCCATGGCAAGAAGGCGGAGCACGACCATGCCCCTACCTCACGTGTTGCCATATATATACATTGCTTCCGGGAGGTCCGATACCGTGGCCGGCCGGCGCGCCCGGAGAAAGGTATATATGGTCCCCGGGGGTGATTAGAGGTCGCCGAACGGCAGATAGCGCGACTGGACGAAGGCGGCGGAAGGAGTCAACTACCGCCGGTTAAAACCGGTGACATCTCACAGGGAGGAGTTTCAATGTCCTTACAACATTCCGATTCGATTTGCACGAAGGATGCCTGCGAACAGCCTCGATCGTACCGGTCGGCAGACACGACCGCTACCGTTCATCTGCCACAGGATAGGCTCACCGGCTACTTTCGACCCCGCTCCCTCCCGCGTATATCACCCGTGGGTTGTATCGGTGGCGGAGCACTCTTGCGGGTGTCGGCGGACCGGTACGGTGTGCTTTGCATTGCTTTCAGACTACAAGAAGTCTCTGGAGGGCGCGCTTCCTCCCCGGGTTGAAACCCTGGATCTCCGCGCCGTGATATGATGACGGCAGACAGAGTCGACGACAGAGATACCTGGGATTCCTTCATCGACGCCAGCCCGTCCGGACTCCTCTTTCACAAGTGGGACTACCTGCACCTGACGGCAAAGCATACCGGGAGCACGCTCCTCCCCTATGCGGTCTATAAGGGAGACGAACTTGTCTGTCTCTTCCCGCTCTTCTCCCGGCGGATACACGGCATCAACGCCGTCTTCTCCCCTCCGCCGCTCACCGTGATACCGCACCTCGGGTGCGTCATGGACGGGAACTTCGAGAGGCTCAAACAGAGCAAGAAGGAGTCGGTGCTGCACCTGGTCGCCGAAGATATCCGGGGAACGCTCGCGGATCTCTCACCGAACTACCTCTCGATAGCCTTTGTCCCCGAATTCAACGATATACGCCACTACCTCTGGGACCACTGCGACGCGAGGATCCGGTATACTTACACCATCAACCTGGAGCGGCCGCTCTCGGAGATCCAGGATGGCCTTCACTATAAGCTCCGAAACCAGCTCAAAAAGGAGGAGAGAGTCGGCCTTCAACTCGAGAAGACGAACGACATATCGACGCTCCACCGGCTCCTTGCCGAACGGTACCGGGATCCGTCGCTTGATATCCCGCCCATCAAGCGGGAGTACCTCAAAGACCTCATGCGTGCGTATCCGGAGAGGATCGGGGTGTACCATCTCTACGATGCGGGAGGGGACCTCGCGGGCGTGGTGGCGACCCAGGAGTACAAACGGTTTCTGCTCTGGATGGGGACGCCACGGTTAAAGAGCGCTCATGCCGGGAACGAGTACCTCCAGTGGCTCTTGATCCAGAGGGCAAAGGCCGAAGGCTACCGGATGTTCGAGAACATGGGTGCAAACAACCCGGACCTGGCCTTCTTCAAATCGAGGTTCAACCCCAACCTCACGACCTACTTCGAGATCGAGAAGAAGGATACCCGCGGAGCGGTCTCACGGTGGGCGTACCTCACCTTCGTCAAACGACTGATGATGGCGGCAGGCAGGGTTTAGGAGCCCTCTCTCCCCCGGCCCCTCCGTACCGAAGCGACAGGCTACAGGCCCGATGCCTGGCCTTGATCGGAGGGACCGGAAGGCGTCCCGGGAGTCTGCATCGCGAGGGCTCCTATCCGGAACCGGCGCCGACCGCCATATTAATCAGGGTGACTGGGGGAAGTAGGAAACCTCCGGGGGAACCCGGCAGAACGGGGGAAGAACGACTTGCCGGTCGAGGTAATCTCTGATAGAGAGACATGGGATACGTTCATCGATGCCGGCCCGTCCGGCCTCCTCTTCCACCGGTGGGACTTCCTGGAGATCACCGGGCGGTGGACCGGGTATAAGGTCCTCCCCTACGGTATTTACCGGGGCGAGGAACTCGTCGCCGTCTGCCCGCTCTTCCATAAGCGGGTCTGCGGTCTCTCCATCGTGCTCTCGCCTCCGCCGCTACAGGCGGTCGTGCCCTACCTCGGTGTGGTGATGGGCAAAGACTACGCCACGGCGAGGCAGAGCAGGAGAGAATCGATGCTGCAGGTGGTCGCTGATGGGCTCCGCGAGATATCCGGGGATATCGCCCCGGACTACTTCTCGATGGGCCTCGTCCCGGGCTTTCGCGACATCCGCCAGTTCAGCCGGGACGGCTACCGGGTCAGGATCAACTACACCTACGCGATCGACCTCACCCCTCCCCTGGAAACCCTCTGGGAGAACCTGAACGGGAAGTTGCGGACAAGTCTCCGGAAGTTTGAGAAGGACGGCTACTTCATGGAGGAGGGGGATGACCTCGGCCCGCTCTACGAGGCGGTAGGCCGGCGGTTCAGCAGCCCGGAGATGAATATCCCGATGGTCACACGGCGGTACTTTGAGGATATCTTCCGGGCGTACCCCGGCCACGTGCACGTCTACTATCTTTACGACCGGAGCGGTGCCCTCAAGGGGGCCGGCACGACCCAGGAGTACAAACGGTACATCCTCTGGGTCGGAGGGCCGAAGATCGACGGCACCTCGGCAAACGAGTACCTCCAGTGGCTCCTGCTCCGGGATGCGAAAGAGAAGGGCTTCCCGGAGTTTGAGAACACGGGGGCGAACAACCCGAACCTGAATATGCACAAGGCGAAGTACAACCCGGCTCTCTCGGTCTATCTTGAGGTGAGCAGGAAGAACAGCGCGGGGAAGGTGGCGGAGTGGGTCTACAGCAGCATCGCGAGCTCGCCCCGGATAAAGAAGAGAGTCGTCCCCTATATCGAGTGATCCGTCTCAGAGATCGCCGATCTCGATCGGGAGTTTCTGGATGAGGTAGCGGAATTTTCCGCCCCGGGTGCGGGGAATCTCGTCGACAAAGCGGATGTGGACATTCACCTCATCGCCGAGCTGCCACCGGAGCTCCCGGGTCAGCTGCCGGGTATCCTCCTCGGTGTAGGTCGGTTTTCTGACGACCTTCATGACGAGTTCGCCCATCTCCTCCTGGTACATCTGGAACTGCCTGATGTTCTCAAAAGCTCCCGATTCGTAGTTGATGGGCGTAACGGAGATCAGATTTCCGTTCCGGGTCACGATGAACTCCTGGAGTCTCCCCTCAACCCGCTCAAGCAGTGGATACTGTCTCCCGCACGAGCACTGCTCTTTTGTCGCGACCGCAACGTCCATGGTCCGGTAGCGGATGAGAGGGCAGACGAAGTTGGTGAGGCTGGTCGCGACCACCTCCCCCATCGCGCCCGGCCCCTCGACGGGCCGGTCGTCCTGCCCGATCAGTTCGACGACGCCGTATTCGGGGAAGATGTGGTAATGGGTGCTCTCCTCGCACTCCCCGGCGAGGACGGTCTGTTCGGAGTTTCCGTACCAGGAGAAGACCCGGCACCCGAAGGCCTCAGCCAGCAGGCTCCGCTGCCAGGGGTAGAGGTTCTCGGACCCGCAGAGGACGGCCTTCACGGTCGGGAACGGGGCGACATCGTGCTCCCGCATGTAGCGGGCGAGTATCACGGCCGTCGAGGGGTAGGCGTGGATGAACCGGGGGCGGAACCGGCGGATCCGGTCGACGTAGGCCGGCAGGGTCTCCTCGGTCATGCAGTGGGAGGACATGATCAGCCACCGGCCGAAGAGCGCCTTCTTCCAGTAGGTGCCGTCCGGCGCCGGGTTCACCACGTGCCCCCGGAGGACAACGCAACGGTCGGTGAACCGGTAGCCGACGCGGTCCCACTGGGTCTTCATGAACGCCCACTCCTTCGCCCGGGAGGCTCCCCGCTCGTAATAGAACCCGACGGGGATGCCGGTGGAGCCGCCGGTGGTGACGTATTCAAAGGCGGACTCGGGGTAATTCCGGGCTTTGAGGTCGGCAAGGTTCTTCTGGAGGTCTTCCCGGGTCAGGAAGGGGAGGAGGGTGAGGTCGTCGGGGGTCCGGATGTCGGCGGGGACGAGGCCCCGGTCGTCAAAGACCCGGCGGTAGTAGGGGACGTTCTCGTAGGCGTGGTCGAGCAGGCGCGAGAGCACCTCTGCCTGGTAGGCCGCGAGTTCCTCCCGGCTCCACCACCGGGACTGTTGCAGGAGCGCGTACATCCTGCGGTATACCCGGTAGGACGGGATCAGGGTGAGTGCTTTTATGGTGAGGGGATTCGCATGCGATGCCCAGTTCAAGAGATCGACCTTCACGTACCCACCTCCCGGGTCAGGCTGATATATCGGAGGCTACATGCTCGTTCTGCGCAGGTTCCCGCTCGCCGAAGCGTATCGGCATGTTCTGGACGAAGTAGCGGTACTTGCCGCGGGCGGTGAGCGGGATGGTATCCACGTACCTGATGGTGATGGTAACGTCGTCGCCACAACTCCGGCCGACCTCCTGGTAGAGATAGTTCGCATCCCGATCGCCGAACGTCGGCTTTTTTACGATGTTCAGGATGACTTCCCCGACCTTCTCCTGGTAGAACTGAAACTGCTTAACATTATCGAACGCATCGGTATCGATGTTCATGGTTATCCCGGAGAGGAGTTCGCCTTTGCCCGTCACGATGAACTCCTGGACCCTCCCCTCCACCCGCTCGAGGAGGGGATAGTTCCGGCCGCAGGAGCACGGCCCCTTCCCGAGGACTGCAACGTCCATGGTCCGGTAGCGGATGAGGGGGCAGACGAGGTTGGTGAGGTTGGTCGCGACCACCTCCCCCATCGCGCCCGGCGTTGTTACAGGCCGGCCGTCCTGTCCGATCAGTTCGACGACGCCGTATTCGGGGAAGATGTGGTAATGGGTGCTCTCCTCGCACTCCCCGGCGAGGACGGTCTGTTCGGAGTTTCCGTACCAGGAGAAGACCCGGCACCCGAAGGCCTCAGCCAGCAGGCTCCGCTGCCAGGGGTAGAGGTTCTCGGACCCGCAGAGGACGGCCTTCACGGTCGGGAACGGGGCGACATCGTGCTCCCGCATGTAGCGGGCGAGTATCACGGCCGTCGAGGGGTAGGCGTGGATGAACCGGGGGCGGAACCGGCGGATCCGGTCGACGTAGGCCGGCAGGGTCTCCTCGGTCATGCAGTGGGAGGACATGATCAGCCACCGGCCGAAGAGCGCCTTCTTCCAGTAGGTGCCGTCCGGCGCCGGGTTCACCACGTGCCCCCGGAGGACAACGCAACGGTCGGTGAACCGGTAGCCGACGCGGTCCCACTGGGTCTTCATGAACGCCCACTCCTTCGCCCGGGAGGCTCCCCGCTCGTAATAGAACCCGACGGGGATGCCGGTGGAGCCGCCGGTGGTGACGTATTCAAAGGCGGACTCGGGGTAATTCCGGGCTTTGAGGTCGGCAAGGTTCTTCTGGAGGTCTTCCCGGGTCAGGAAGGGGAGGAGGGTGAGGTCGTCGGGGGTCCGGATGTCGGCGGGGACGAGGCCCCGGTCGTCAAAGACCCGGCGGTAGTAGGGGACGTTCTCGTAGGCGTGGTCGAGCAGGCGCGAGAGCACCTCTGCCTGGTAGGCCGCGAGTTCCTCCCGGCTCCACCCCCGGGACTGCCGGAGAAGGGTGTAGGTCTTTTTGTAGGTGGTGTAGAACGGGAGGATGCCGAGGGCTCTCGTCGTGAACGAGTCCCGGTCGGAGACCTTCCCGGCGGGGTACACCACGCCCTTCTCTGCCCTTCTCACGTACTCTTCAGCCATATGCATATCACAGCGGCATCATCGTGCCGCTCCTCAAAGCCCTTCAGCCTTCTCGTGCCGTGTCCCTGTGAGGTGCATCACACACCTTCTCAGAATCCCAGCCTCTCGCCGGGACACCTCTCACCGGCGATGCACCCGTCCGGCCTGACTCCGGGCGGCAGTCCCCCGGAAGGCAACGTTACCCGGTGCATCGGAGTAGTATACCCCCGGGCAACGTATATAAAAATTGGCATGCTGTCACGGGCTCCCCCGAGGATCGGAGCTTTATAACCACTCAAATGGCCCATCGGGAGGGGTAGGGTGCGGTCCGGATCCCGCCCTTCCCGGTAGGCGGCCCGCTTCCCGCGATTTCCTGTCTTGGAATACCGTTTGGCAAACACACCCCGGTGATGGGATTGTTGAGACAAACTATAAATATGCAAAGGCCTATGAGGGGTATGTCTTGGTAAGATAAGGCGACAGTCATCCGGACCGTGCACCTCCGATATGATGGTGCCTGCCCGGGTACAAGGGGGGATAATTATTCTGGAGAAGGCCGTACCTGATAGCAGTAGCAGCGCGGAGATCTTCACCGGTCTCCAGACCGAGAATGACGTCCTTGACGAGATACGGGCATTGGCCGGTGGTCTGCGCAGGCAGAACGGGTCCGTCCCGGGTGATCTCGATTTCACCGTTCCCATCGGCTGGGAGGAGCGGATCGGGCATCTTGACGATCGGCCCATCAGGCGATTGATCGTCTTCCTCCGCTCCACGGGTTGCGAGTGGGTTGAGAAGACCGGGGGATGCACCATGTGCGGGTTTTATTGTGCGACGTCCCGGGGC
>OFEK01002421.1_pt1 | contig 10285 bp, 11 predicted proteins | sample 1521131 | NCBI WGS metagenome assembly OFEK01 (sample SAMN05720209, study PRJEB24109) | activated sludge metagenome | isolation source: Anaerobic digester | place: China | collected 2015-12-16
GATGGCAATGCTGATGTCAGGGATATACACAGCGGCTTTATCGGCCTCCAGCAGCCCGGACTTGATCACATTAGCCGCCTTACGTTGCTCCCAAAACACGGCAGGGATAACAGAGCGCGCCCAGACTTCCGAACCGCTTACGACTGACCTTGAATAAAGCGTTGCGGCGGTATTAGTTCGCATTTGCTGCTCCTCCATACTCACCAGCCGCAAAACCAGCAAACATCAGACCCGTGCTGCCCAAATGCAATTTTGCCGCGTTCGCCAGGCGCTGATCGCTGGTCAATTCCATGTCTTTGGTAACGATATAGTTCTGTGAGAAGTTTCCAACGCGTTCACTAGCCACTTCACGCGGCTGGCTAATCTGTCTCTGCATTTCATCTGCTACCGCACAGGTGGCAAGCTTGATCTTGGTGATGGTTTCGGTGTCCTCTGCCGCCTCATAAATTGCAGCCGCGCGGTCGAAGGTGATCTGGTCTATCTTCGCGCTGGCACGCAAAGCCAATGCTGGAAACGCAGCTTGTGCTATGGCTGTTCCGAGATAAGTAGTGCTGTAAAATTCCCAATTTGCGTAAGCGGTCATAGTACCTTCTCCAGAAAGTGTGCTTTGGAACGCTTCATATTTTCCTTGTATCCCTCAACAGTCATTCTTCGATGAAAATTACCAGGTTGATCAGCTAGGTGAACGAATGGCAAATCTAAAATTTTTAATGGGACGCCCTTCTCTTGGCAACGCCAGGAATAATCAAGATCGTCAAAGCCGGCGTGCAGATAATATTCGTCAAACTCGCCCACAATCTCCCACACGGCGCGGTGCATGATCAGCAGCCAGCCATAGACGTAGCAAAAATCTTTTCCTGCACCCCACTTGGCAGGTTTCTCCCTGACCTCCATGCCATACAGCCAGCTAAAAGATTGGCTCTCAATTGTTTTTGCAAACGCACCCTTGCACAGGACATCATCATTGGAAAACATTAGCCAATCGCCGTGTGCCGCACGTGCACCAGCGTTGAGTGCCGCCATATAGTTATAGTGTTCAGTCGGATCAATCCGGATCAGGTGGTAATCACAACTGGACGGATAAGGCTCCGGAGAACCATTGTCCACCAGGATGATTTCGGTATTCGGCTCATACCTCAATACCGATTCGATATAGGGAGTCGCAAAGTCGCCCCATTTGTTATTAGCCACGATAATCAAGCTGATCATTGCACCTCCCCTGCCCACAGCGTCCGATGAACTCCGATGCACCGTAATTTATTATTGGGGATTGAATCCACGAAGCGTGTAACCCCCTCCCATGCCTCGCTGCCGTAATCGTGGAAAGCGATCAAGCCGCCTTTGACAACGAGGGGAAACCATAGTTCAAAGTCCTGTTTGACATGCGCATATGAGTGATTAGCATCAATGAACAGTAGATCAATGGATTTATCCCATTCCGCGGCGGCTTCTGCGGATGACTTCCTTATCGGCACAACATAATCAAGCAGTCCAAGTTTCTTGAGATTCGCCTTATAATCTGCCAGCCATTTTTCATCATCCCAAATATCTACGCTGTAAATAGTGCCTTTGGTCCTGGCATAGCGTAGACCGGACGCCATGAACGCCGCAGATCTGCCCGTTGCCGCGCCAATCTCTACGATGGTTTCTCTATCATGCGCAAGTTTTGCCAGCCGGCAGCCCTCGATGGTTTTGACGCCCACACGACCGCCAGGAATGGCTTTGTTGATATTTTTGAGATTTGGCAGGTCGATAACGCGTTTAGTGAAGTTCACGCTCATAAATAACTCTCCAAAGTCTTTACAAACGACTGTCCATTGAACGGTTCGCCAATGAAGCGCTGTTTCCAATTATCAATACCCTGATCACCGCCCATTGCCAGTTTCAACATGTCGTACAAATCCTCCGATGTCTGGCAGTCCTCAACGTTAAACGGGTAAGCCATGTAATCCCTATATTTCTCCCAGTTCTTTGCCCATAACAACTGGCCGCCAGAGCGTGGACTGTTGTGGGGTCTCACACCCTCGCCGAGCATTACCAGTGGATGACCTAACGCCACTGCCATGTAAGCGTATGTGTATGCCCCAATCACAACGTCAGCGTTATCCATGTCGTCCGTTGAACCATCCATTTGCCCAGCGATAAACTTAACGCGCTGATCAGGCTCAATGTTGTTGTATTTCAGCGAACCGATATGCCGCACAGTGAGATCAATTCTGTCCAACAGTCCGAGTAGCAATTTATAGGTTTTTACGTTCAGCTCACGATCAATATCCGGCAAAAACGAACCGCCTACTGGATGGAGCGGGGCAAACAGCACGCGCACTTTTTCAATCGAGCTATTACACCTGAACGAACAAATCTCTGTATATGGCCAACCGACCACCTCGATTGGATTTGGATACCCCAATTTTTTCAGTACCACTTTATGACCTTCTGCTATAGTGAACAAAGCACGAATATTCGGGTGAAATTCCCTGGTCAAGTCAAACGGTATGTTGGGACGGACACTGTGTGGATAAACAAAAACAGGTATGCCCAACTGCTCACACTCGGCAATTTGACTGCGGAATTTAGTTGGTATATAGCCGGCGAATAGCCCGTCCCACTCATGGTCAATCATAACAAAACCGATACCCTCCGCTATTCTGTGCTTAACTCGATACCCTGCGTGCATCAGCGCGTCAACGTATGGTTTGGCTTTGTGCTGGTGCTCGTAAACGTAGAATCGCATTTACTTACGATTTGGCAGATGTCTTGCGTGCAACTTCTTTTTCATGAAGCGCTTGGTATGACTTATAAAATACCAACTCAAGCAGATCATGAAGAGCGCCAGCGCCGCGACTGATGAGGATACCGGTAAAAATACTGCCTAGTGGTTCCCACAGTGAATTGAACGCAGCCAGTTTGAAGATGTCAATTTTGAAGAAAACGCAGGCGAACACCGATACAGCCAGACTTACCAGCACGTCGGGATTAGGTCTGAAGGTTTTGTTGTCGTAGACCAATTTCAGGTTCTGAACGACCGCCTCAATCAAACCGGCAAAGATCAACACCTTACCAAACAAATCAACAAAATCAGCGAGATTTTCAAATTTCATGTTTACTCCAATGAGGGGGGCGATTCAGCCCCCCTCTTGAATTTAAAATTCTGCTTAACTTGAAGCCCCATTAGCCACAATTTGAACGCCGCGCAAAACGCCAGCGGATTTCGTGGCTTTGACGGCCACGGCCGCAACCATCTCAACTTCACCCAACTTCACCGCACCAGGTACCGTCATGTCGGGTAGATAGATCTGAACAAGGGGAGATCCTTCGGGTGATACGCCATGAACGCCGTCCAGCGCGATCCTTGCGCAGTAAATACTGGTTTCTCCGTATGCATCCACCCCGATGATCGGGTTCGCAGTGCCAGGTTTGTCGCCCAGTGCCATGACCAGCGACGGACCCCAAACAGCAACTTCATCGCCGTAGTTTTCTTTATTGGCAAGATTAATTCCGGCGCGATCCATGACTGACTGAAATATGCCAAACATATCAGTATTCATCATGTACAAGCTAGGTGCACCATCTAGCTTGGCGCGCAATTTCCGCAGGTGGTCTAAAAAGACCTTCCAATTGGTGTCAATGTTTGACGATGTTGAAAGATCAATCGTTGTGGTCGGCTCAAGCTCAGTCGAACTGCCTGTAACCGCCTTGTTAATACCATCAAACTGGGTGGGGGTAGCTGAATTGCCATTAATGAACCAATCGGCAAACAACGCGCGGGTTGCCTTGATCTTCTGCTCGATCTGAAATTGGATGTGATTGACGACCTGTGTTTCATGGTTAATAATCACGCGATCAAGATTGAAGCTACCGCCAAAAGGCTTTAGATCGACCGTGTAGCGCGTGGTTTTGGTCTCCTGAGCGCCATATTCACTGTTGATCGCTCGTCCAGCAGCGGTCGCTTGCGTGGTGATGCGATTGTACGCATAGGTTAGGGATTCACCGCCCTGCGGCTTGACCGTGTCATCGAAGATCATCACGTCAAGCAAGGCGGATTTTCTAAACTCATCAATAACAATATTGGTGAGTTTATCCTGTGAAAGTTGTTTTGCCTCTGCTAATGTAAGAGCCATAACTTACCTCATTTCTTTTTGGACAGCCTTTCTTGGATAGCCTCTGCAAAGGATCCTGTAGGCGCGTCCGTAGTTTGTTTCCCGCCCGTTATGATCTTCGGATCGGGGGTGTCCGATTCGAACAGATAATCGTTTTCGGATTTGATTTTTTCTAACTGTTCATTCAGCCCAACGATTGAGCCATCATCAGCCAGCTTCAGATCGTCTGTTTTCAGCAGTGCCTTGACCGCCTTCGCGTTCTTCGCTTTCGCGGTTGTAAGCGCACCATCCAGGGCATGATCAAACTTCAACCCCGCGATGGTCTTGTCAGCTTCTGCCTTAGCTACCTCGGCTTTCGCTTTCCAATCGTCAGCCGCTTTTTGCAGCTCTTCCGGCTTCATAGCCTTGAAGCTCTCGATAGTCTTATTGGCTTCCTCGAGCTGCTTCTTCGCGCCATCCAATTCGGACTGAGCTGCTGACAGGTCGGTTTTGTGCTTTTCGATGTCTTTGCCGTGCAGGATAATAATCTGATCCAAAACATCAGATCCAAGACCTGCTTTTTCGATTGCTTCGGCTGTCAAGCCGAGTTTTTCCAAATCTTTCTTGTTCATTATCTGTTCCCTTTCATTTCACCTTATCTTTTTTGAGTTGGTCTGTTCCAACCGGATGCCCACATTTTTACGTTTGTGGTTAACGAAAAACCCGAAGTGCTCTAAAAGCCACTTCGGGATCATGCCTCGTCAAGTGAGAAAAAATATATTCAGTTGTATCTTACACGTGCATTATATCACAAAAAATATACAAGCAATTATCAAGGACTTAGAATATGTTTCTGATTGTTTTTTTTATATAACTATGTTACTATGAGATTGCATCTGAGGTGGAAAATCAGGCTCCAATTACCCGCAAGGGATTGATGCCGGTTAGCCTGCCCGGCCAGATGCTTTTTTATTCCCGCTTATACAATAATTCTCTCTTCATCCATCTACGAAGGAAACGTTCTTTTTCTTCAATTGTCAAAGTTTCAAGCCAAAGTTCATTTGGCAAATATTTAATCGGAATCATCAAAAAATATTTTTCATCAAAATCTTCAATAAATTGTAAAGATGTTTTTTTCTTCCCTTGAAATAAGAATTTAGGATTGTTTAGAACTTCAGGAAGCATATTCTTTGCTTTTAAGATATCAAATTGATCTTTATGTTTCTCGATATGCTTAAGTACATCATCTGTTGCTTGAACTATTTTAGCACTTGATCGGCTTTGAATTATTGGAGCAATATTTTCTCCTATTTCTCCAATATTTATTATCTTGCGACCTGTATTTGATAAAGCTGGTATGTTCGCAATTGTTTGTTCGACAACTGTTTTTTTAGTAAGTGCACGTATCTTACCCAATCCATTAATCTGCTCCCTTTCAGATTGCCGAATCAATCCCGTTTCCTTCACAAACTGCCGCATCTCTGCTTGCCATTCGCCCATTTTCAATCGCTCAAAAGTGTTGTCAAGTCCAGCAGCTTCAAGCCCGCCAGCCTGTCGCTTCCAATATCTGATCTTGCGCTCAATCCCTCGCTGTATCTGGCTCGCGTCATACACACTCATTTCCTGACCCTGATAGGTTACCCGCTTACGCTCATAAGAATCAAGCTCGGAAGAAGAATAAGCATTTTCGCTGATTCCTTCAAAAAAAGGATAAAAATTGTGCCTACAGTTCCAACCCATTAGTCCAGGGCCAGTACCATAACCGGTCGTCTCAATGAATGGCTTATACTTTGGGTTGGTTCCTGACCGGCTATAAACTTTACCTTGCCAACTTTCATGGTTCATTGGACCAACGCCTTTATTACGAGCGCCAATATGAGCAGAGACGGCCACTAGGTCACAGCCCATCTCATCCGCCCGCGCTAATTGCAGGTTTCCAACCGTCTGCCCTACCCCAGTTAGAAGCGTGCGCCGCATCGCCACATCAAGTTGATCCCGGTGCCCGCTGGCATAGTTGATCGTGGTTAGTCCCTGGGAAGCCACTTGTTTGACCGCCTGCCGCATTGCGCTGTTGTAATCGAACGCCCCGCTGCTTACTTCAAGATATACTCTATCTGCAACAGAAATAAATAGCTCTTGCCCAGCAGAAGCGGTTGTAAGTGTAAAATTACGCACTACCCCTTGTGTCTTGCGTAAACCCGCGGCTAAAACTTGCGTCATAGCAGGTGAAAGATTCAAAGGTAGAGGTTGCAGATCTGCTGCCTTGTAAATTACATCATCGAATTGAAGAGTTTTTACTCCGGCTTTACGAAATATTCTCTGCAATTCCAATTCACTTTTTCCCGTCAATTGGGAAATACGCTCTAATATTTCCTCATAGAGCATCCCGCTTTCGGATAATCTTTGTACCATCCATGCCGCTGATGGGCTGTCAAAGTTCATTTTTATCAAGCGGCGGACAATATCAATGATTGCCCGCTCTTCAAATTCTTGATAAAGATTTATGATGGGTTCCATCAATACGTCAAGCTGATCGCTCGTTAGCAAGACGCTTTTCCTCCCAATACTTTTTTTTCGTTTCGCTTAATTTGCGTCGCGTTTCCTCTGTCAAGCGTTTCCCTTTGTGGGCTTCCGACATCTTTTGTCGCGTTTCCTGGCTGTGGTTCTGTAACCCCGTCTTCCCTTTGTTCCAGGGGGTTTGTCCCAATGTGTGTTTATTGCCAATCAAAGAGGCACTTATTTTTCGTTTGTGCTCATTCCATCGCTTTGAAATATTGGCACTACTCCCAATATATCGATGCCCATTTACCGTATTCACAATCTCATATACGCCACTTAGTCTCTTAGCGGTTTTTTCGTTCATTTTTCCCCTATGCCCCCTGAAATAGATCAGTTTCACTCGGTTGTTCATCTGTCGCTTCAGCAACCCACTTTTTCGCCTCTTCTTCTGACAGCCCGTAATTACGCATGAGATAGCGCCATTTTGCCATACTGCCCATGCTAACCGTCTGTCGATCTGTCATCAATTGCGCATCCTTATCCACAACCACAGAATCATCAAAATCGTAGGTAACGGTGTACTTGCCTTTTGGTGCGAGCGCATTGATCGTCGCCCAGGTATCCATCGCATAAATGAGATCGTCAAGGGCAATCTTGATCGCCTTCTGCACATCGACCACTGTCGAGTAACTGCGTTGCTTGCTGGTTTTGATCTCTGTTGCCGTCTTGTCCACTATTTGCGGATCACTCAATGTGCCGTAAGCCATGCCGCAGTTGAACTCAATGCGTTGCAAGATGGTGTTGAGTCCACTCTTGATAGATACTTCGCGAAACTCCGGTGACCACTCCTCATAAAATCCAGGTTCTCCTATTTGTGCTGACTCCATCTGATTTAGCGCGCGATACAGCCGCCTGTCTGGTATAATTGGCTTGTCATCAGCTGTCTTGTCAAAGGCCGACGCATCAACATACAGGGCGCGTTTGCCGCTCTCAAATTCCCACATTAAGTCAGACCACAATATGTCAGCCTGTTTGATAAGGTCAGTTGCACCCGCATAACACGACACGCCTAGTGGAGATTTTGGATCTATATTGTTAGCCAGCGGATAGCGGAAATAGGCGAATAGCGGCTTATCCAAACCAACAATGGTCGCTTCTGGCTCAAGCTCCTTCCAATCATCTATCAATTCCAGTGACACCTGACCACCCAGTATGTCTTTAGTGCTGCTCCTGTATGCGGAGTTTCTGACAATATAGCCATCGCCGGTCATCTGATGGCTCTCCAGGCGCGTATACCAATAATCGCCCTGCTTGCGTTGGTCAATAAATACACAAGCGGTAATATGTCCACTGGAATCAAAACTGATCGGGAAAAATTGATCAGCATGAATGTAGTCCACGCTGATATTTTTGCCGTCCGGATATGGTTTGAATACCAGTCCGCCTTTGGCGCAGCCGAACTCGATCACCTCGCGTATCTTACCCATCACATTATTGAATTGTTCTGCAAGATAATCAGCGCGTTTTGAGCCATCGAGCGCAATAGCCATTTCAATGGTAGCCATGCGCGAAATTTCCCTGGCGATAGCCGCTGGAAGGTTGAGTGATTTAACATAATCATTCAGCCAGTTGGATTTGTTTTCGTACATTTTCGACCACGATTCCAGGGCTTTCACCATTGGGTCGCTGATGGCAATATCTTGTCCAACAGCTTGTTTTATAGATTGTTTTCCTATCATCTTTGTCCACCAGTCCTTAATCCAGTTGATTATTTTTGAAAACATCACAATTGCTCGCTTTCGGCACTATTGACCACGGCGACGCCAAATTAAATTGCATGCATACCGCACTGCATCGATGGCGTGATTATTCTCGTCTGGGTAATCCGATATGTAATTACCGTCGCGATCCGTCTCGTGCTCATAATTCAAAAACTCTTCTGCTGAATACGGCGCGCGTTCGTTGTCGATCACAATCGCTTTCAGCGATTGCAGCCATTTCATGGAGTACCTGACGCTTTCCGGACCTTTTTCCGCGCCTCGGGCTGAAACTCCGTAATCGCGCAAATCAGCAACCGATTTCGGCTCCGCAGAATCACAAATGAGCATATCTTGGGAAGTTAATCCATAGTCCACCAGGGCACTATATAGATCCCGGTTAGATGTTTTCCACCTGCGCAGCTCCCCAAAAATATACAGCGTCAGCCTGGCCGCGTCATAATGGCAGCGCGCATAGTGAGCCGGGTCGGGGAAATAACCAAAATCCTGGCCATGCAATACGTGGTCAAACTGGGTAATCTCTTCGTCTGTAATTTTTCGGATTTCCACATTATCGAAGACCAAACCTCCGACACCGGTCGAGACACCCATGTACTCATGCTCGTAGGCGCTGGGGTTGATCTCTTTCAGGAACTCTGCCTCATCGATAAACGTTTGCCCAAGCCATTCTCGCGGTACATCTAGATAGGTCGAGTGATGCACGTATCGATCAGGCTTGGGAATCTCCAATTCTTTGAGTACCCACGAATTACGCGACCTGGGTGGATTGAATGATTTGAAAATGTACGCCTTATCACCACCACGAATGGCAGATTGGATGATCGAACGTACCGCCTCGGCTCCGCGGAATTGATCCAGTTCCTCGAACCATAGAATATTGATATAACCAAAACGCGGCTTGATTGACTTGATCTTTAATGGGTCATCACCACCGCGAAAATAAATTTTTTGCCCAGTCGGGATGTAGGTTATCTCGAGCGGGTTGGTTGTGCAGCGAAATTTGTCAGCCAAACCCAGATAATTAATCGCCCACTGGAGTTGCGAGAAAACAGAATCCCGCAGAGTATCCTTTACTTGGCGCGTAATCAGTGCATGCCAGTCCGGGTTATTAATGATCAGCTCAATGATAACTTCTGACGTAAAGGATGATTTCGTAGACCCGCGCCCGCCCTTGAGGACGTATTCGGTATGTTTATGGTCACAGATATCGCGATAAGCGCCATAGAAACTTGGAGCGATTGCATTTGCCGGTAAGTAGAACGGACCACTCTCTGCGTCTGACTGTTCCTGTGCTCTATCCTCAAACAGTCCATATCGCTTGCCGAGCAACTCCAACGCTCTCATGCGATCATGCAGTTCAATTTTTAATCCGTTGGCTGTCGGAGTAATAGATCTAATCAGCCGCAACTTGCCAGACTTTTGTGCTTTGCCAAAATCGATATTTTTTATACGTCCAGTTCCTTCATCAATTTCTACAAAATCTCCTATATCGGCTCTGCCAATTTCCCCGATAGCCTGAATGACCTCATCGGCAGACATGGCAGATTCTGCCAGGCGAAGCTGGATTTCAGCTGCGATTTCAGGTTTCTTAAGGTTTTCTCCCCCAATTGATCCTGCGGAACGTTCAGAGTATCCAGCCAGAAGTGCCGCCTGTGTTGCGTTCCAGCATTTTAAATATTCATCGATGAAAATCCGCTGTTTGCAGCTTAAGGACATTACATTACCTGTTCCGCCTTAAGTGCGGACTGAACTACGCTCGATACATGCTTCAGCGCATCCAATTCAGCTTTGATCTCTGCATATCGCCCGCTTATCTCGACAAATTCAGTCTTTAGTTCCAATACCCGACCGGCGATCAGTAAGAGCAGGTCTTGTTTTTGAGCGTAGTCCAGCGCGACAACTTCGGTCGGTGTTAAATTAAGTGGGTTT
>OFEK01002424.1_pt1 | contig 10273 bp, 9 predicted proteins | sample 1521131 | NCBI WGS metagenome assembly OFEK01 (sample SAMN05720209, study PRJEB24109) | activated sludge metagenome | isolation source: Anaerobic digester | place: China | collected 2015-12-16
ACACCTGGTTTCCCTTCAACATCCCCAACGCCTTCACCCCCAACGGCGACGGCCTTAACGACACTTTCCGCCCCGTTACTGATTACGACCGCTTTAGCAAGTTTAGCATGGTCATTTACAACTCCTGGGGCCAGCGGCAGTTTGAAACCACCAACCCCGCTGAGGGCTGGGATGGTAAGGATGCCGCAGCGGGAGTGTATAGCTGGTTGATAAGTTACAGCAACCATACCGGGAAGGTGTTTAAGATGAGGGGTAGGGTGATGCTGGTGAGGTAGTTTCCGATAAAGCATTGATTTTGATTTTGTTTTGCTTATCTTTGCAAAATAACTTCAACCTAAAACATTAAGCCATGAAAACATTAAAATGTTTAATGCTATTAGCAATCTTAGCTCTTACCTTCAATGCCGGCGCCCAGGATGTTGAAGTCTTTATTACAGACAACACAGGCTATTCAGGTCTTTATGAAGTCAGATTATACGTGATAGACGACTACACGCAAAATGTTTGCCTTGTGGCGCAAAAAAAGAACCAGCCTGGACTGCCAGTGCTATTCATTTCCAATGAAATTAGTCTGTTATGTGTCAATCTTGTAAGCGATCAGATTGACCGTTATCGATACATTGCAAACGTGATAATGCAAAGCGCTCCTGGAAGCGGTCAAAACTGGACACCCTTACTTGATACAGGCGAAATGTGGGGTCAATTTGATATTTACGTTACGATAAACTAACTATAGAATGCTCCGCTGTATTATATTTATGGGATTGTTTCTTTTAGGTGCAACCGTTTATCCACAGAAAGAATACAGCAACTGGTATTTTGGTAAGCACTGCGCACTGACTTTTAACAATGGCTACCCTGAACCTTTGCCAGAAGGAAATAATATGCACGATGGTGCTTCAATTAGCGATTCCCTGGGCAATCTGCTTTTTTATACTGATGGTAATGTTGTATACGACCGCTTGAACAGACCAACGCCCAATGGTGTAGGATTGAATGGTGGTCTGATTAACGTACAAGGAGCGTTAATAGTAAATTTGCCAGGAAGTGATAGCTTGTATTATTTGTTTTTTGTACGTGGCAAATTTGATTATATACCGGGCACTGGATTCTCATATTCGGTATTCGACAAAGGTTTAAACAATAAATTTGGCGATATTGTAGCAGGGCAAAAAAATATTCCGGTTTACCTTCCTTTACCAGGTTACGCGCTGAATAAAATAACAGCCGTAAGGCATAAAAATAATCGGGATGTGTGGATCATAACCCGCAATTATCCGGGCAGTAATTTCTACTCCTATAAATTATCTCCTGAGGGATTAGATCCAGTTGGAAAGATCAGCCAAAGTCTATTTAATCTTCCCACACACTCTGCTGCTGCTCAATATTTTGGTGAAATAAATATAAGCCCGGATGATTCTAAGTTTGCTGCCTGTTATGAAGAATCAGGAAAAGTAGAATATGGATCATTTAATACTGAAACCGGTATTTTAAACCCTTTATTCATTATTGAGCCTGATACAACATGCGGTTCACCACTTGGTACCAGATCGCCGACAGGCCTGGAGTTCTCTCCTGATTCTAAACTTTTATATATTAGTCATCAATCTGGTTATATTGATTTTTATGAATGTTCTAAAATACATCAGTTTGATGTATCGTTAGCTGATTCTGCCCTTGTCAAGCAATCAGAATATATAGTTGGTATAGGGATAGCCGGCGGACTTCAGGCAGGTTCTGACGGTAAAATATACGGGGGATTGAGTGGTGATAATACCCTGAGTGTTATAAATAATCCCAATCAAAAGGGCATTTTTTGCAATTACTCCTTTCGCTCAGTACCACTTGGTAATGGCAACAGGCAATATCACGACGGCTTACCCCAAATGCTTCAAAAGTACTTCTCCTACATAAACTACACTGCTGCGTGTACAAATCAGCCCACCCTATTTACATCTAACATCTGGCCTGTACCTGACAGTGTTTCCTGGAACTTTGGAGATGCTGCTTCAGGCAACAACAACACCTCTGTATCATTAAACCCATCACATATTTATAATGAAGCCGGCGATTACACAGTTACTCTTATTTCTTACTGGCCGGGCGGCAGGTCTGATACTTCTGTTAAAGTGATTTCTGTTTTACCGGCTCCTTTTCCCAATATTGGTGATACAGCATTCATCTGTAAGGGCGATTCCGTTGCGCTTGAATCTGATATTTTTGAATCCTACCTATGGAGCAGTGGTGATACCACATTATCCATCACAGTGGCTGATACCGGCACTTATTGGATTGAGGTAATTAATAGTTTTGGATGTACAGGACGTGATTCCGTCAGGGTGGATTATTATCCTGCCCCCGTGGTGAGCGATTCAGTTTTGATTTCGCCAACTGCCTGCGGAGGAAGTACAGGCGCAATTCGTGGCATTACCGCCACGGGCGTTGAACCAATAAGCGTGCGGTGGCTAAACTCTTACGGAAGCCTTGTAGGTACTGCCTTTGATATTTCAGGCTTACCCGTTGACTGGTATTCCCTCTGGCTGACCGATGGCCGTGGATGCACCAACTTTATTGAAAAATATTACATCAGAGATGCAGGCAATGTGTTGATAGACACAGCTTTATTCACAAATTCCTATTGCGGAAATAACAATGGCAGCATCACCGTTAAAGCCATAACAGGACTGGGCGACAGGCTGGAATATTCCATCAATCCCGGGGAATGGTTGTCAAATGAAGGCAATTTCACCAATCTGGAACCCGGCGAATATGTTGTAAAAGTTCGGGTTATCGACAGTACCGGATGTCAGGCAGTTTGGCCTGATCAAATTACCATTTCTAACAAACCCGGCCCTGTGGTTTACACCAGTACCGAACCTGAAACTGATAACAACCAGGATGGCACTGTTACGCTTACTGCAGATGGTTTTGGTAATTTAACCTACATCCTTTATGGAATAGTTCAGGATACAGGGTACTTCACCGGACTTGCTTCAGGCACTTACTATTACGAAGTGATTGACCAAAACGGCTGTTTTACCTCAGATAGTGTTACGGTTGGGCGTATTCAGGGATTTATTCTCTCGGCCATTGCCGGCAACGATACCATTTGTTTTTCGCCACAATTGCTTACAATTCCAGTAGAGGTTACCAATTTTAACGCGGTGAAAGCATTTGAAATTAGTCTGCGTTATGATGCCACAAAAGTATCCTGTCAAAACTATACCGGTTTAAACGATCAATTGGATGGATTGACAATTGAAGTGTTCCCCGCACTTGAACGGGTTGTGGCCTGGTGGACAGGCTCTTCCCCTGTTACTTTTTCAGCAACAGAACAGTTGTTTGAACTGGTATTTACAGCTAATGATACCGGTACCAGTCAGTTGGCATGGGATCAGACTGGGTTAAGCTGGTTTGAAGGAGAGAACGGGATGCTTGATAATGTTGAGTATTCAATTGGCGAAATGCAGGTTAATCCACCTGCCGGTATCAGCGTTAATCATTCAACGGTTTGTTGTGAAGGCGGAATTCTCACCATTGCACCATCAGTAGCAGGCACCCAACCTATTACATATCAATGGCAATTACCTGATGGCGGCACCGATAACAGGGATATGTTTATAAGTTTTGATGCGCGGCAGGAAAACTCAGGGAACTATGCTATTAAAATCACAGATGCACTCGGATGCCAGGATTCTATTATTGTAAATGCACGGGTAGTCCCCTTACCCTCCGCCAACTTCCCAACTATCAACGACACCATTCCCTTCGAACAACATTTTACCCTCGAAGCCACACCCGGCTACTTCAGCTATCAATGGAATACCGGCGATACCACCTACTACATAACCGGCACCGAAGAAGGCAGCTACTCAGTTATTATTCAGACCGAGGAAGGCTGCACCACCATTGATTCCGCTTACCTGAAGGATGTTTATATGCCCTTCTACTTTAATGTTCCCAACGCCTTCACCCCCAACAACGACGGCCTGAATGACACCTTCCGCCCTGTAGTTGATTACGAAAGAGTGCGTATGTTCAGCATGGTGATCTACAACCGCTGGGGGCAACTGATCTACGAAACAACCAACCCTGCAGAGGGCTGGAATGGGGAGGATGCTCCGGCGGGGGTGTATAGCTGGGTGATCAGTTTTTCGGATATGGTGGGGAAGGTTGTGAAGATGAGGGGGAGTGTGGTGTTAGTCAAGTAACACCTTACCCCGATCGTGCATTTGTGCTTTTTGAAAAATTAATGCATATAATCAGCAGGATTTAACTCCCTCTACTCGGGCAGAGAGCTGAGGGGAGGTCGATTCACACCCATTTTTACAAACCGTTAACACAGGATTCCCGATATTTTATACTTTTGCAAAAAATCAGGAATTTATATGGACTTGAAAGAAATTATGGCCATCGGTGGAAAACCGGGACTTTATAAAATGGTTGCTCAGGCCAAAAACGGAATTGTTGTTGAATCAATCATCGACCAAAAGCGCATTCAGGCTTTTGCACACGACAAGATCAGCTCACTGGAAGAAATCAGTATTTTTACTGAAAACGAGGATCTGCCCCTGAAAGAAGTACTGAAAAAAATCTTTGAAAAACTGAAAGGTAAAACGACTCCGGAATTTAAAAACGACAATGCCGGACTGAAAGCTTTTTTTGGTGAAATATTGCCGGAATACGATAAAGAACGCGTTTATGTTTCACACATGCAAAAGGTCGTAAGCTGGTATAACCTACTGGTTGAGCATGATCTGCTCGACTTCGCCGAAAGCAATGAAACACCCGGAACCGGAGACCAACCAGCTTCCGCTGAATAATCTGCAAGTCCGTAAGCTTTACGGACTTTTTTTTTACTTTTACTTCACGATCCGGTATGGAATAAACTTAATGTCGAATCTGGATTAATTGGAATATGAACATTGAGTAACCATTAAGTTTCTACAGCCCGGCGCAATAAGCGATCTGACGAAAATCAGGAAAATCCAATGAAAAAGTACATACTCAATCTCAGGGTGCGCTCAAACAAGAGGCTGAACCAGAACCACAACCTGATTGAACTGGGATGTGATTCGCCTCTTCCATCCATGGTCCCCGGACAGTTTGCTGAAGTGCGGGTGGATGGTTCGCCCTCTACCTATTTGCGGCGGCCGTTTTCCATCCACCGGGTCGATCGCGGCGCCAATACTATGCATCTGCTTATAAAATCAGTCGGCGAAGGTACCCGGCATTTGTCGGCACTCAAAAAAGACGATATCCTGAACATTATGATGCCCCTGGGCAACGGTTTACGCTTACGCGCAATTCGGAAGTACTGCTGGTGGGCGGAGGATGCGGTGTAGCTCCCTTATACTTCCTTGCAGAACAGCTTTTCAGACAGGGCAATAAGGTGAATATGCTTATCGGCGGCAAATCGGCGGGCGACGTACTGCTGGCCGACGATTACCGGGCGTTTGGCACTGTTTACGTCTCCACCGAAGACGGCACCCTGGGCGAAAAAGGTATGGTTACCGCTCACCCGGTTCTTGCTAAAAGGGTTCAGTCGTTCAGCAAAATTTATTGTTGCGGCCCCGACGGTATGATGCGGGCTGTAGCACATATCGCTGAAACAAACCATATCGACTGCGAGGTTTCCCTCGAAAACACCATGGCTTGCGGAATAGGCGCCTGCCTCTGCTGCGTGGTGGAAACACACAAGGGTAATCAGTGCGTCTGCACGGAAGGACCTGTATTTAATCCGAAAAAGCTTATAAACTGGACATCCGAAACCGAAACCGGATGCAGCCTCGATCAGTAATAAATATTCACCGGAATAATTTAAACATCAATCCATGCCTGACCTGAACGTTAAAATTCACAACCTAACGCTGAAAAATCCGGTACTGACTGCTTCCGGCACCTTTGGGTACGGCGAAGAGTTCGACGACTTCATCGATGTTAACACACTGGGAGGTATTATCGTTAAAGCCACCACCTCTAAACACAGGGAAGGAAATCCTTATCCCCGTATGGCTGAAACGCCAATGGGAATGCTTAATGCTGTAGGTCTGCAGAACAAAGGGGTGGACTATTTTGTGGAAAACATTTACCCTAAGCTGCTAAAATATAACAATTGTGTCATAGCCAATGTATCCGATTCAACCGTGGAAGGTTATGTTGAAGTAGCGGAGAAAATAAACCGCCTCGATCATATTCAGGCCATTGAACTGAACATCTCATGCCCCAATGTGAAAGAAGGGGGAATGGCATTCGGCACCAGCTGTCCTTCAGCAACTGCGGTAACCCGTGCCGTACGGGAAGTTTACGACAAAACCCTCATAGTAAAACTTTCTCCCAATGTAACCAGCATCACCGATATCGCTCTGGCAGTGGAAGAGGCGGGAGCCGATGCGATATCGCTTATCAATACCCTTCTGGGGATGGCCATTAACCCGGAAACAAGAAAACCGGTACTTTCCACCGTTACTGGCGGTTTATCAGGACCAGCCATAAAACCCGTCGCTTTACGAATGGTATGGCAGGTGGCTAAAGCCGTTAAGATCCCCGTGATCGGGATTGGGGGCATAGGTTCAGCCGCCGACGCCATAGAATTCCTTCTGGCCGGGGCTTCAGCCGTGCAGATCGGCACCGCCAATTTCGTCGACCCGCAGGTAACCACAAAAATCATCGCCGGCATCCAAGATTATCTTACCCGGCACAACATTCCGGATGTTAAAGAGCTGACGGGCGGATTGATTTTGTAATTTCCCGTAATGCAAAAAACTTAATCTGTCAGGGATTTGGCCAGAGGAGACACTTCATTGGCAACCTGACGGTTGAATTCAAATGCCAGGGACTGGTAATTTACCGCATCCACGATGGTACCAATGAAACAGATTCCGAAAGTAAAGAAGTACAGAATTCCCATTCCAATCTGACCGATAATAAAACGGTGGATTCCGGCTACTCCAAGCAAACCTACAAGACAGGTAAGAAGCACCATCTGCGGATCCTTGCGCCTGGCTCTGTATATGGATGCAAATTGTTGAGCCTGCTTGTCGCTCAAATCCTTAAGCAACATCTGAACGTGATTGAGTTCCATTCCCTGCAGTTCGGGGAGATGAAGAAGTACATTTGCCATGATGATCAATATTAAGATTAATAATAAAATACCGGTTTCCTGAAAATCGCCCAAACCCTCCAGAGGAGCACTGCTACAGCAAGAATCCCAAGCGGGTGAGCTTCAAACGATTGTATTACATCCCCACGAAACAGCCACGCTATGGAATGCCCCAGTCCACAACCCGGACAAAAACCGGAATTCACCATTTTTAAGGGACACAAACTGGCGTGCGTGTTTTGTGGCGACATTACAGCCATCAGCACCAAACCCGTAATCCAGACAAAGCCTTCAAGTCGTTGCCGAAAATACTGCCATGCATGCTTTCGCGTAAATGGAATAGTACCGCCTTTCATACCACAAATGTAACCCTGCATTATAATTAACCCAAAATAATCTCAATGATGGGGCAAAAAAAGCAGGCGAAAGGCAATTAGCTGCGGTTAAACGGTAGCGATAGCCTTACCGGATGGGATGATTCTTCTCTTAAATTCAAAACAATTGCCAGTCTCACCTAATTACCTTACAGCCCCTTTAAGTCTTTATGGCAAAACCAAAAGCCGATACCTGAGTGTTGACAAAAAATATTTCCCATGCCAATTAAACCAAATAATAATAATTGTATCTTTGCCGGCCGTTTTGAGGTCAAGTCTGGAAGGACATAAGGAAAATTTAATAATAATTTAACTTTCTGTATTTCAGCATTTAACGGAATTTTACCTTTTTTGAAGCCTCAAAAACCAACCCTTATTTTTAACACTTCAATCATCAAATGTCATTAACTAATCTAAGAAACATCGGTATTGCCGCGCATATTGACGCAGGAAAAACAACCACCACGGAACGGCTTCTGTATTTTACCGGAGTAAACCGTAAACTGGGTGAAACCCACGACGGTCAGTCGACCATGGACTTTATGAAGCAGGAGCAGGAGCGTGGCATTACCATTGCATCGGCTGCCATCAGCTGTTCATGGAACGGAACCCAGATCAATATCATCGACACACCGGGTCACGTTGACTTCACCATTGAGGTTGAGCGCTCGCTGCGTGTAATCGATGGAATGGTAGCTCTGTTCTGTGCAGTCGGAGGCGTTGAACCGCAAAGCGAAACCGTATGGAATCAGGCTGAGCGCTACAAAGTTCCGCGCATTGCATTCGTGAATAAAATCGACCGTACCGGTGCCGATTTCCACGATGTTATCAAGCAGATGAATGACAACCTTGATGCCCGTGCCATAGCTTTCCAGCTTCCGATTGGACAGGAAGATGAGTTCAAAGGAATTATCGACCTTATGAACTGTAAAATGTATACATTCAGGGATGCTGAAACCATCGTTTCGGAAATCCCCGATGAATTCAAGATACAGGCACGGGAGTTTAAGTCGCAGCTGGTTGAACGTCTGGCCGACTTCAACGAAGAAATTCTTGAACTCTTTCTCGAGGATAAAGATGTACCCTTCGAACTGCTGAAAAAGGCTGCCCGTGAAGCTACGCTCAAACTCCTGATTACTCCGGTATTTTGCGGGGCAGCTTACAAAAACAAAGGAATTACCCAGCTTCTCGATGCTGTGGTCGACTACCTCCCCTCCCCCGTCGATAAGGGCGCCGTGGTAGGAATGGACGTGGACGACCACGAAAAGGCACGCCACCGCAACCCCTCACCAAAAGAACCGTTTGCCGGACTGGCGTTTAAACTGATTCACGACCCGTATGTTGGTCAGCAAACCTTCGTCAGAATTTACTCGGGTTCGCTCAGAAGCGGGATGCAGCTTATGAATTCCACTAAAGGTAAGCCTGAGCGCATTGGCCGTATCCTTCGTATCCGTGCCAAAGACCGCGAAGAGATCAGCGAAGCAGGTCCTGGCGATATTGTTGCACTAATCGGACTCAAATACACCAAAACAGGCGATACCCTATGCGATATGGAACAACAACTCCATCTCGAATCCATCCATATTCCGCCCAGTGTAATTGAAATGAAAATCAACCCGGCCAGCCGCAAAGATCAGAGCAAACTCGGAGAAGCTCTTTCGAAACTTGTAAATGAGGATCCATCCTTCCATGCACGCTACGACGAAGAAACCGAAGAAACGGTAATCTCAGGAATGGGAGAACTGCACCTTGAAATAATCGTTGACCGCCTCAAAACCGAATTTGGTATTGATGTGGTTGTAGGTGAACCTGCTGTTGCATTCCGCGAAACCATAAGCCAGGAAATTGAGGTCGAATACCGCCACTCCAAACAAACGGGCGGCAAGGGTCAGTTTGCTCAGGTTCAGCTCCGCATCGAACCCAACGAAGGCAAAGGTTACGAATTTGTGGATAAAATCAAAGGCGGAGCTATCCCCGGCGAATTTATCCCCTCGGTCAACAAGGGCATTGTTAAAACCCTGGCCGATGGTGTACTCGCCGGCTTCCCCGTTGTGGATGTTAAAGTCGTTCTGCTCGACGGACAGTTTCACCCCGTGGACTCATCGGATTACGCATTCCAGATATGTTCCTCCATCTGTTTCAAACAGGGTTTTATGAAGGCAACACCTCTGCTGCTTGAACCGGTAATGAAAATTGAAATCAACACTCCCGACGAATACATCGGCGACATCACAGGCAATCTCAACAAGCGCCGAGGACGCATTGAATCAATGCGCCGCCACCGCAAAGGATCGCAGAAACTCAATGGATTTGTACCCCTGCAGGAGATGTTCGGCTATGCCACCACGCTCCGCAACCTTTCGAGCGGCCGGGCCAACTACTCCATGGAATTCTATCAGTATATGCCCGTAAGTAAATCCATCCAGGAAGAAACCCTGAAGAAAATTGCAGAAAAAAAGAGACAGGCCGAAAGGTAGGCTCAGTCTGCATCATTTCTTTTTAACAACGGGAGCTCCGGTAACAAAGAGCTCCCGTTTTTAATATGCCTTCAGTTAGCCATTACCCTGGTTTGGAAGAGAATTTTCCTTTATTTTGCAAAAAAAAAGGCATGAACGTACTGATTCTTGGTTCTGGTGGCAGGGAACACGCACTTGCATGGAAGATATCGCAAAGTCCTGAGGTTAATAAACTCTTTATCGCCCCCGGTAATGCCGGCACCGGACACAGATGGACGAACGTTCCACTGGGTATCAGTGATTTCGAAGGAATCAAACGCTTTGTCCTGCAGCAGGGAATA
>OFEK01002426.1_pt1 | contig 10267 bp, 10 predicted proteins | sample 1521131 | NCBI WGS metagenome assembly OFEK01 (sample SAMN05720209, study PRJEB24109) | activated sludge metagenome | isolation source: Anaerobic digester | place: China | collected 2015-12-16
CAGCCACAATCGACGGGGTTTTGAAAATACCCACTCCCAGAACCACGCCTACAACGATAGCGACCGCGTCAACTATGGAAAGCGACTCCCGGGGTTCGGCATTTTCAAACATTGAATCCTTCCTTGCTCTGAAAGGTCAGGCCATGTTGCTTTGTTTCAATTGGATTCCGCTATAACCGATGGACTCGTAAAAAGTCGTAAAAGTAACCATTTACAGACGGCATCGTAAAAAAGTCGCAGGCAAGGCGTGCGAATCATGAGGAATGAGGCATACTTAGCGTATGCCGCAGTGACGAAGGATGAAGCGCAACACAGCATCCGGCTTTTTTACGATGCCGTCATAACCGAAGAAGGAGAAATGGATAGTTCGATATTATAATACCAGTTTGCATTCATCTTATCCTCTTAACATTAAAGAGGAAGCTTTTTATCCGCGGCATTACTGCGCACACTTGAAGGAAACCGGCAATTCAAACCAATAAATTCATTGGCAGCAAGGGCGACTTGATATAGTCTGCAAGCCGTGTCTTTGGAAAGCAGTATAGAAGAAACTGCAGTGCGTGTCAATGACGAGAAATTTAATTTAATTCCCGCTTGTTAAGGTGATCAGTGAAAAACGAAATGACGATCGGTCCGGTAAAAATCTTAATTTTTCTTATTGAACTTCTCAATTGCTACGCCACTATTTATTACTCCAATTTTATTTTTTTCTACCTGCGGCACACGTTCGGCTTCGGAGAAGTGGAAAATTTGCTGACTGCCGCCGCCGGCGGTTTTGTCTATATTGCCGCCGCCTGGATGGGCGGTAAATTTGCTCAACGCTACGGGTGCATACGCGTGCTCCGCATCGGCGCCTGCGGCGTAGTTTCGGCCATGCTCCTGGGCATGGTACTGCCGACTCCTGCGGCGCAGGTCATGGTCTATTGCTTATGGACTCTGGGAATCTGCTTTACCTGGCCCCCTCTGGAAACCCTGATCAGCAGTAAGACAGGCGGGCAGTTGCCCCGGATCATCGGCATCTATAATGTAGTTTGGGCCGGCGGCGCGGCGCTGGCGTACTTCACGGCAGGCATTCTGATTGAGAACCTGGGCATGGCCAGCGTTTTCTGGGTTCCCCTCGGAATCGCAATGGCCGAGCTGATTCTGATATCATACACCGCCGGATTGATAAAAAAAGAAGACACCCGAAAACTGCACGAAGAAACTCCGGCTCCGACTATTTACCTCAGCGAGGCAAAAAGGTTCCTGCACATGGCCTGGCTTTCCAGCCCTTTTTCCTATGTCGCCATCAATACCATTATTCCGCTGATTCCCTCCATCGCCGCAAAACTTAACCTATCGACAGGCATGGCCGGCATTGTCTGCTCTCTCTGGATGTTCGCCAGGCTGGCCGCTTTTGCGGTGCTTTGGCAATGGACGGGCTGGCATTACCGTTTCCGGTGGCTGGCGGGAGCGTACCTCATGATGATCCTGGGATTTTTTGGAATTCTCCTTTCGCAATCGATTTCCATGCTTTTGATCGCACAAATCGCCTTCGGTCTGTCCATCGGGCTTATCTATTATTCCTCGCTCTACTATTCCATGAACGTGCCGCAGCATCAGGCTGCCAACGCCGGCGTGCATGAAGCGATGATCGGAGCGGGCCTTTTTGTCGGCCCGGCATTCGGCGCCGTTACCCTCTATCTTCTTCCCTCCGCCATCGCCAGCGGTGCCTACTCCGTAGGCGGCCTGCTTTGCGCCGGTTTTTCCGGTTTAATCCTGCTGAGGTATTACCGGATGAAACCATGAAGCAAAAAGCAGGAATGCTCAATAGCCAATATTATAAACGGGTAAGGTTTGACTGTTATATTTATTGATGCGGATGCATAGTTTTGGTATTTATATCCACGACGAGAGTAGCGGAAAAAGTAGATTCAACAGCAGAATAGAAACGTATTATTTTGGTCCAGGATGAATGTATCCTGAGTTACAATTGTCGCAAATAACAATAAGGAGGTATCGACCATGTTTGTAGTTCTTATTCATTTCCCGCCGATCAAGGCAGGCAAGGATGCTGAGTTTCAAGAATGGTTTGCCTGGTCAAATAAACTGTTTGTAAAGCATAAAGGCTTTATTAACCGGCGGCTTTTGAAGCCCTTGAAAGGCGGCAACTACGCTGCTGTTGTAGAACACGAAAGTCATGAAACCTTTATGGCTATGCATACCAGCCCCGACCATGACGAAGCAGGCAAGCGCGTTGAACCTTTACTTGACGGTCATCCGACTCCTCAGTTTTACGAGGTGATTGCCGGGTAACGAACCGTGTGCAAATTTTGTTATGAAAAACAGGAGGCTCAAAATGATATTTGGTCATATAGGCATCAAAGTCCTGGATATGGAAAAATCCCTGAAATTTTATGAATCCGTCTTATCGGCAAATCTCTTGAAGGACTATCATTATCCGGAATGCAGACTTGTTTTTTTAGATGTCGGCGGCACGGTGATAGAGCTCATCGGCATGAAGACCAACACTCAAAAAACAGCGGGCCCCATTGAACACATCGCTTTCAAGGTAGACGATTTAGGCGAGAAAATTCAATTGTTGAATGATCTGGGCATTCCATATACAAGACCCAGAGAAGTCGGAACAGCGAGAATCGTTTTTTTCGACGGCCCCAACAACGAAAAATTCGAATTCGTTGCCAAAATATAGAGAGCAAATTTAAATTTGCAATTTCGTCACCGAGCATATCCTGCTCCAAACATAAGGGTTGGGATAGCCGGTTTTCTCCCATACAGTTCCATCAAATGATCCGGCAGCCAATACGGGACTGCAAAATTGTTTGGCGATGTTATTGTAAATGGGCTAATAAATTATGCTTTTCCTTGGTGCATATCTGATATATTAAGTTTTTGAAGCCGTAATCCGCCGTTGCCGGATCGAGGCATCTAATAAACATAACACCGCAAATCACCGGCAACAAAAAGCGGATCGATGAAGTCGCGGCGCTTGTTGCTGGCCGAGTGCATTTGCTTTGTTAGGCCATATGGATTCCTATTGTTTTTCAGACAACCAATCGATCACGGCCTTTAGCATTTCTTTCTCATGGTCATCGAAAGTGTGGCTCGCACCACTAATTAGTACTTGCTTATAGCGATCCGAAACCATGTCCGATCTTGCTCTGGCATGCTTAGCGTCAACCCCATCGCCGCCGTCGCCGTAAACGTCGAGTACCGGCAGTACGACGTGGCGGAGGTTCGCGTTGCTGTCCAGCGGCTCATCACCGCCATTTCGGATGCCGACGCCGATGAAGCCCACGACTGGAGCTTTAGGGCTGCTGGCAAGATATGAAGTCGCCATCCGGCTTCCCATGCTGTGACCCATGAGATAGATCCGCTCAACTTTCTTTTCATCTCGCAAGAAGGCGATGCCGGAATCAATCTCCTTGTACGCGCGTGGAAAGTCCGGCGCATAGGCTTCCCATTTCTTTTTTCCCGCAGGCATTTGCAGCGACAGCGTGTGATACCCGAGCTTTTCATGAATGCCTTTTCGCAGCGGATCTACAACTTTCCAGGTTGGATATTGTCCGCGACCATGGCATAGAATGACAGCAACTTTACTTTCACCTCCATCGAGATATACCGATCCTGATGGTTTATCTGCAAAGGCCGGGGTAAAAGCGAATAAAGCGATAGCCAATATCCATGTGATGATTATATTGCGCATTTTTTTACCTCCTTCTAGTTAACGTAACGGGCTCTTCAGCGGGCGCAGCTTTTTGCGATCCGCTGTATGGCGTTTGCGATTCCTCTTGTCTGATCGTCTGTTGCTTTCGGTTATCCTTGTTGCTATACAGTCCCTTCATGGCGGGGCCTGCTCTAACGGTTTCGATAATAGGTGGCACGCGGCAATCGGCAATATGACCGGGCCCTGGTGTCTAATAATTTCTTAGGGTTTCTGGAGATTCTTTCGATCGGCCCGCTCCTTCTCGAAGCGTTTCGTAATATCGCGCGCATGTGCGAGCGCACCCAAGACGTCACCCTTTGCATCGATGACAATGGCAAAAGTTAGCTCGACATAGATCTGCGACCCATCCGAACGTACTGCCTTGGTGGGCAAGGCTTGTCCGGCGTACTTCGTGGTGCGTTCCGCCAGGGCACGCTCGAACCCGCGCCAATGGGCATCCCGAAGGCGCTCAGGAATGATGATATTTAGGTTTGCCCCCAGAGCATCATTTTTCGTAAATCCGAAAATTCTCTCCGCTGCCGCATTCCAAATGCGGATCATACCGGCGCTGTCGGCAAATATGACGGCATCCGGTGATTGTTCAATCAATAATTCCTGGAGATCAGAAAAGTTATTGGCGTCAGCGTTCATTGAGTTCTCCTGTTCAGCTCAACATTGTTAAGATGAAACCGGCATAGAAATATACCGGGGAGTTATTCCATTTCTAAATCAATGATGATATCGCGGCGGCAAGGAGGAGGCTCCGCAGGCGTATTATACATACGTTGAGGAAGCCGACGACGACGCCAACAAAGATAGCGCTTGATTTAGAAATGGAGTTAGAATGCTTACCACTGCTCATCAGCAGACAGCGCGAAGCGGCGCGGGCTAGTGCGAATCGTTGTCCTGGTCGAGAAGATCCTTAAGAACAACAGCGTTGTTGTGCTGCTCATCCCTGGCCGCATACACCAGTGTAATTTTATCCTGGCGAGACAGCGCTTGGAGTTCAACCAATGCTGGGTTCTCTTTCAGTTCGGCAAGATACTTGTCGCAAAATTCAATCCACTTTTCAGGATCATGTCCAAACCACTGGCGCAAATTTGTTGATGGTGCCACATCCTTTAACCAGACATCAATCTTTGCATCCGCTTTTTTCATGCCGCGGGGCCAGATGCGATCCACCAGAACCCGGATTCCGTCAGTTTTTGCCGGTGCGTCGTAAACTCGTTTTATGGATATGGCCACAACAGCCTCCTTATATCTCCAACGCCGCAATCACCCGGAGCATAGCGAGCGGGTAGATCGATTTTATATCATTCCTCATGATTTACCTGTTATTTTGAAATGTTTAACTCCACGTATCCCATCTCAGGGCCAACATTGCTTTTCAGCGGGCGCGCGCTTTTCACGTTCTGCTGCAAAAGCCTTGTTATGCCTTTTCTCGGTATGTATTAATTTCATCTCGCAAATCTAGCGCGACAGCTCTTGCCGCATCAGCAAAATCACTTCCACTGCTGGCATACAATACGCCTCTTGATGAACTGATGATCATTCCAGTACCATCTTTAGTCTGACCAGCCTTTACCATTGCTTCAACATTACAACCTTGAGCACCGGCCCCAGGAACAAGAAATGGCATATCGCCGACTATTTTTCTGATTTCATGCATTTGTGACGGCCACGTTGCGCCGACGACAAGTAAACAATTGTTATTTGTATTCCAATTCTCACTGACTAACCGAGCTATACGAATGTATAACGGTTCACCGTCAACCACCAAGTCCTGAATATCTCCGGCTCCAGAATTTGATGTTCGACATAAAATAATGCTCCCTTTTTCTTGATATGAGAGGAAAGGTTTAACAGAGTCATAACCTAAGTACGGGTTAACCGTCACCGCATCAACCCCGTACCTTTCGAACACTTCGATTGCATATTTTTGCGCTGTGCTGCCTATATCTCCTCTCTTAGCGTCTAAAATAATCGGAATGTGTGGATATTTATTTTTTATATAAGCTATTGTTTGTTCGAGTTGTTTTTCGGCACCTTCGGCTGAAAAATATGCTATTTGCGGTTTAAACGCACACACCAAGTCATGGGTTGCGTCGATAACAGCTTTATTGAATTGAAAAATTGAATCTAAACCGTTTTTCAAATGGACAGGAACACGGGATATATCTGGGTCAAGGCCAACACAAAGCAGTGAGTTGTTTTTGCTCCAAATTTTTTTCAGTTTTTCTTTAAAGGTCATGAAGTACTCCTAAGAGGTATAATACGAAGTTCACCGGGACGCGTGAAACGCCGATCCGGTGGAGCGGCTTGATGTTCGAGGCGGTGATGCCTCTTTTCTCATCTGGCTCGTCATGGGCATGCCCGATAAGGCGCGTCAGCCAACTGGAACTGAGGCATAAACCCCTTTCTTGAACACATAAATCGCCCACCCCAGTGTTTCTCGTCCCCACTTCAGGTATGCAGTCTTGCTCTCACGCACTCGCTTCAGCACGGTCTCCACATCCGGATCATCCCGATGATCACTTGCCCAGGTTTCCGCAGCATACCACTGTAACCCTTCATATCTATCCCAGTCATCCTGGCTGCTTACGAGTGTGTAGACCGCCTCCAACCCGTGCTCCCGCCCGGACTCTACATTCTGATAGTGTGTTCCGAAGTCGTTGCGTTTCACTCCGATCGCTTCTAAATACTCTCTTTCCGGTTCATGCCGCCAGTACGGCTCTCCCACAACGATCCAACTTTCCGGGGCTGCCATCTTCCGCAGCGCGTTCAACGTCCCTCGATGCCCGCCGTAAATCCAACTCGCACCGATGCAGGCTACCAGATCAAAGCTCTCCAAGGTCTCGGGGACATACTTGGCCCCGTCCATCTCCAGGAAATGAAGTTGGGCATCCGGAACACGTTCTTGATGCTTCTTGCGGACATCAGCAATGCAGTAGGGCGAGAAATCAACTCCTGTCCCTGTCATTTGTCGGTACCGCTCTGCAAGCCTGATGAGAAACTCGCCCTTTCCAGTGGCGATATCAAGCACGCGTGCCCCAGGTTTCAGAGGCAGAAGCGCAATAAGCTGTTCGAGTTTCTCAAGATTCATCGGATTGCAGATAATGTGCTCCCGATGCGTGATGTTAAAGAACTTCCACATGTCCATGCGTGTACCTCCTTGATCAATCCCAGCTTATCCGTGCAAGAAAGTAGAAAGCGTTCCGTCATGTTACACCATATAGATGGAAAGATTTTCCACTTTTTACGATATTAAAGGTTCAAACATGGAATATTCAATGTCGTTGACTTAAGAAATTCGCCTTTAAAATCTCCCCTGCCCCTCTTTAAAAAAGAGGGGACTGTATTAATCAAGTCCATGAAGTTGATGGAATATCAGCTAAAGTTCCATCAGAATCTCCAGTAAATGGTCCAGATTTGAAATTTCCTTCCATGTCGCCGTCGTATTTATGGCACACAGCTGATCCATTGTCAATGAATACTCTTGTCATATTGAATACTTCAGCAGATTTTGCCATCTTCAGACGATATATTTTCTTTCCTCATCAGGATTCATATTGCAAGCGTGTCGGGGAATTATCGGATTCACGGTGCATCCAAAGTGCTTGTTCAGGTAACGAGACTTTGAGAAACTTCCCTTCCCGTCTTTGCAATGAGCGAGGCTACGCGGCTATAGAACAAGTGGTTGCAACCCCTTGTTCTGCTATAGATTGCTGCACGGAGCCTGTCCTGAGTAAAACGAAGGGTTCTCAATGACATATGTGCCGTTTTTCAATAGTCTCGCAACGTCCTCTATAGCATAGGCATCCCCTTCTTTTTCATTGACACGCAAACCTCCTTCCCTTATAAGCGAGGACTAAATATCGAAGTGCAAAAGGAGACATTACATGAAAAAATCGGTTGTATTAATTATTCTTTTGGTGATTCTCTCTTTGGTTATATGCGGCTGCGGCAAGGAAGATTCTTCCCAGATTAAAATCGGCGTCATTGCCGAACTGACCGGCGACGTTCCCGCCGTTGGCGCTTCCTGCAAAAAAGCGGCGGAAATGGCCGTGGCCGAAGTCAATGATGCCGGCGGCATCCAGTTCGGTGATAAAAAATATAAAATCAAGTTAATCATTGAGGATAATGCCGGAAAGGCCGACCAGTCGGCATCCGCCGCCCAAAAGCTCATCACCCAGCAGAACGTCACCGCGATTGTCGGCCCCAACGCCAGCCGGTATGCATTACCTGCTGCGGAAATCGCCGAATCGGGCAAAGTTGTTTTAATCACCCCCTGGTCGACAGCGCCGAAAGCTACCCTGGATTCCAAAACAAATGCTTCCAAAAAATATGTTTTTCGCGCCTGCTTTATCGATCCCTTCCAGGGACGCGTACTGGCAAAATTTGTCCTGGACAACCTCCAGTTAAAAAAGGCGGCGGTACTTTATGATGTCGCCTCGGAGTACAATAAGGGCATTGCGGAAATCTTCAAGGAAGTTTACGAACAAAACGGCGGCAAGATTGTCGCGTTTGAGACTTACACCACCAACGACAAGGATTTTTCTTCCCAGTTGACCAAAATCAAACAGGCCGCACCGGATGTCATCTTCCTGCCGAACTATTACAGCGAAGTTCCCCTGCAGATTCAACAGGCCAAACGCCTGGGCATCACCGTTCCCTTTATCGGCTCCGATTCCTGGGGTTCCGAAGAGCTGATTAAACTCTGCGACAAGGACTGCAATGATTATTATTTCAGTACGCATTACGCCGCGGACGCCTCAACGGAAGCAACCAAAAAGTTCATAGCGGGCTACAAGGCGAAATACGGCACGACGCCGGATGACGTGGCTGCTCTGACTTATGACTCTTTCGGTCTGCTGCTGCAGGCTCTCAAAACCGCCGGAAAGAATGACCGCCAGGCTGTGCGGGAAGCACTGGCCAGAATCCCGCTCTATAATGGCGTCACCGGAAATATGCAATTCAGGGAAGGCTCCGGCGACCCGGTTAAAAGTGCCGTCATTCTAAAGATAAAGGATGGGAAGTTTACGTGGTTTGCCAACGCCAAACCCTGATGACTAAATAAAATCCCCCTTCATCCCCCTTTAAAAAAGGGGGATGAATTTTTTTATATTCCCCTTTAGAAAAGAGGGAACATTAGATTGAATCATTTAATTCCCTCCTTTTCTAAAGGAGGGTGAGGGAGGATTTTCTGATTGTTGCCTTTCAACAGAAAACTTAAACCGCTCGCCCGGAATCTGAGAAGCAATACGACCGACGCCGAGCAGCTCGTCTGGACGAAGGTCAGAAGAAAGCAGATCAGCGATTGTCAATTCTACCGGCAGAAAAATATCGGGAATTACATCGTGGACTTTTATTGTCCAAAGGCAAAGCTCATTCTGGAAATAGATGGTGGACAGCATTATGAATATGATGGGATCAAGAAGGATCTGGAAAGAGATCAATATTTTCAGAGGCTGGGATTTACCGTCCTGCGTTTTTCGGACATTGATGTACTTAAAAATATTAACGGAGTCGTCGAAAGAATACAGGAGCATTTAAAATTATCGTCAGACTCTTTTAATTAAAATAAAATCCCCCTTCATCCCCCTTTAGAAAAGGGGGAAATTCTACGTTTTAGAAACGAGGGAGAATTATTGGCAATGCTTCCCTCTTTATAAGAGAAGGGGAAATACAAGGAAGTTATTTTCTCTATTTTATGACCTATATTTTTCAACAAGTTCTTAACGCCCTGCAGCTGGGCAGCATTTACGCGCTGATCGCCCTGGGCTACACGATGGTTTACGGCATTCTGACCATGATCAATTTCGCCCACGGCGATTTGTTCATGGTCGGCGCTTTTTTTTGCTTTCTTATCGCCGCCTTTCTTAAACTTTCCTTCGTGCCGACATTGCTTTTATCCATGCTGGGAGTAGCTCTCCTGGGGGTACTGATTGAGCGTCTCGCCTACCGGCCGTTGCGCAGCGCGCCCCGCGTTTCTGCCATTATCACCGCTCTGGGCGTCGGTCTTTTTCTGGAAAATTTCACGCTGGCGCTTTCCCCCTACCCCCAGCACATCCCGCCGCTGCTGACCAACACCACCTGGACGTTCGGCTCTCTTTCTTTTTCCTCGCTGCAGGTTCTGGTGATTGTGCTTTCGCTTGTTCTGATGCTGCTGCTGGATTTCATCGTTCAACACACCAAAGCGGGCATGGCCATGCGCGCCATTTCCTGGGATAAGACAATCGTCCCGCTGATGGGCGTCCCAGTAAACAAAATCATCTCCTTCACTTTTGCCATCGGTACGGGCCTGGGCGGAGCGGCGGGCGTTATGTATGGACTGGCTTATCCGGTCATCGATCCCTACATGGGTATCATCATCGGCTGGAAAGCCTTTATCTGCGCCGTTGTCGGCGGAATCGGCAACATCCGCGGCGCAATGATCGGCGGCTTCATCCTCGGCGGAGTGGAAATTATGGTCGCCGCATATTTCCCCTCTACCTACCGTGATTTTGTGGCCTTTACGCTTCTTCTTATCCTGTTGATTGTCCGGCCGTACGGCATCCTGGG
>OFEK01002435.1_pt1 | contig 10217 bp, 14 predicted proteins | sample 1521131 | NCBI WGS metagenome assembly OFEK01 (sample SAMN05720209, study PRJEB24109) | activated sludge metagenome | isolation source: Anaerobic digester | place: China | collected 2015-12-16
GGGATCAGGAGACCTGCCACGAAGAGTCCGCCGAAGACGAGGATCGAGACCGGTAAGAAACGGGGACTGGTGTAATCTACGAATACGCCTTTGATGACCTCCCGACTGCCGCCGGCCACGGCTCCGATCCCGATCTCGCCGTCGGGGGCGGGATACCGGCGCCGGACGGTGCCGACCGCATTCGGGCACCAGCCCGTCCACTTCCGTATCGCTTCAGCGAACTTCATCGTCATGCGGACGCCTCCCCGCGGAAGTTTGCGCGGTAGATCTCTTTGCGGTGGAAGAGGTAGATCGCCATGATGATGATCCCGCCGACGAGCGTCGCCGCCCCCCAGGTCAGCGGCCGCCAGGTGACGATATCGCCAAGCAGGGTCTCCTTCTCGAACTTGTCCCCGGCACGGATATTCTGCGCGTCGTAGTATACGGCGACGGCGGAGAGGATGATGAGGATCGGGAGGAACTCACGGTCGTACACGACCGGAAGAAGCCAGGCCAGAGCAATGAGGATCAGCAGCATGTTCTCCTGGTAGCCGCCCCGATCGCCGCCTGCAATGCCGGCCGGCTCCGGGCCGGGGTTGGGATCCGGACTCTTTCCCTTCCACGCATCCCCGTAGCCCGCTTCCGCGCTCGTGCGCCGAACGGGTCTGACGGCGCCGGCGTTCGGGCACCACCCGAGTTTCTTCCTGATATACTCCAGAAATACCGTCATCCGGCCGCCCCCGGCATGCGGGCTATCCGCCCGGGGTCGTCGGCATAGATCACCGCGATCCTCTTTTCCACGGTCGTTATCACCAGGGCCTGCGGGTAGCGGGCCCGCAGGTAGGTGCGGTAAAAGAGCACCGGGAAGAAGACCGCGGCGGCAACACCGAAGGTGAACCGCATGGAGGCCGGGTTTCCAAACCCGGCGTATACGCTGCCGGCCGCCGATACGAGGAGCGTTGCCAGCGCTATCGCGAGGAACCAGGAAGGGATGGGGAGTTTGTTCTCCTTCACCTCCACCGTCTCGACGGCATCCTTCGGGATGACGATCGGCCGGAAAGGCGGCCGACTGATGGTGATGGCGTCGCGGGCGATATCGATACGGGCTCTTCGTACGGTTCCATAGAATTCCAGGGCGGCGTAACCCAGTGTGATAGCCAGCAGAAGGAGGCCCCCTGCAGGAGGGATAACGAATGTCGGAACCGTAACGAGGGAGGCCGGAGCCGTAACAAAGAGGATCCAGATGAAGCCAGCGCCGGCAAGCACCAGCAGGAAGAGCCTCCCCGGCGTGCCGATCAATCCGTAGTCCACCAGTGCACCTTCCACGACCTCCCGGTTGCTCTCTTTCACCGTCTCGACCCCGGCATCCGGTATGGCACACCGGTGTCGGACGGCACCGGCCATTGCCGCGTTCGGGCACCAGCCCATAAACCTCCGTATCGCTTCAGCAAACCTCAGCGCCATAGCATCTCCTCCTGTATCGCCGTATCCAGGGTGTACATCGATCCTTTCTCCGCTATCACGATCATCCGGTGCCGCCGCTCCCAGAGGATTGTGACACCGTACTGAGCCCAGACGGCGAGGCTCAAGGCCAGCGTGAACCCGACGATCCAGCCGGGCATACCGCTCAGGACAAAATAGCCCATAAAGGCCACGAGAAGAACGGCAGCCACCGGCATGCTCAGGTCCCGGATGACGCGCTGTCGCCGGCTCATGTTGGCCCTGATGAACTCGCCGGCGGCAACCCGTGCATACTGCTTCCGGTAACCGAGCAGGAAGCCGAGGGCCCCTCCCGCCCCGATGGCAAGGCCCGTCCCCACAGCCGGATACCCCCACACATCCTCGACCAGGAGAAAGAGTATCGCTGCCGCCGCCGAGAAAGCTAGCGCCGCGATGAGCAGCTGGTTGTGGTAGCGGCTCCACCACCCGGGTCGAACCCGGAGGGTCCCGTTCCCCCCGGCCGGTGCCGCGGCCGTCGCCGGCCGCACCGGGAGATCCAGCCGCATCGAATCCCTCATGGGACACCACCCGAGGTAAGCCCGTATCGTCTCCAGGAGTGGCATCATACCCTCTCCCGAAGTTTTGCAAAGAGTTCATCGGCCATCCGTGTCGGGTCGTCGGTCCTCGTCAGCGTGACGCCCAGTTCATCCGCGTAGCCCCAGAGGAGCTCGATGCACCGGGCATACCGGGGGCATGCGCCGCAGTCGCCCTCGTGCTCGTACCAGACCTGCACCCCGTGATTTGCCGACACAAAGACGATCGCGCCCGCATCGAACGGAACCGAACGCCCGAAGAGGACCCCAATCTCCGCGTTCAAGCGTTCGATGTCGATCTGGTTTGCCTGCGCCATCTCGACGAGCGTCTCCTCGACCTTCCGGTCCATGGTGATGAGCGCCTTCGAGACCGCCTGGCGGGATATCCTGAAGCGCTCTGCAATATGGATATTCGGGAGACCGCCGCGCCGGAGTCTCCAGAACGCAAACTGCCTGTCGTTTAAGGGGAGAGGCATGAGTCAACATTATCGGGTTGACTATATATACATTGTGGTTTTTCCGCGAACCGGCGCCGCGTACGGTCTCCCGCGGCTGGACAACCGCACCCTCACATTCCTCTTCCCGGATGCACCAACGAACGGTCGCCGACTGCACGCGCTCTACCTGGGAGACGGAGCAGAATATTTAACCCCGCCGCCCCAGAACAGGGTCGTATGGACACAGCACTGCGCGACGCCTACATCCGGCTCCATGAGCGGTACTTCCCGGGGACGGACCTCCCGATCATGTTCGAGGTCGGGGGCCCGACCGACGGGGCGGAGAAAATCCCAAACCCAAAAGACTGGAGGTGCTTCGTCTGCGACCTTACGAAGGTGAGAAACGGGAAGAGCCTCGTCTTTTCCGAGGACTCGATCGGGTGCCGCGGGGGGAGGTTCTACCTCGGCTACGAAGCCGAACGGTTCCCGGGCTTCCGCTACTTCCTCTCCACGGGAAAGCCCGGGGTCATCGAGGGGGAACGTTACAAGCAGACGCCAGAGATCGTGGACGAACTCGACCGCGGGACCGTCCGGATACCCACAAAAGGGAAGAGCATCGTCTTCAAGCGCTGGGATAACCTCATGGGCGCGGACAATCCGGACGCCGTTGTCTTCTTCGCCCGGCCCGAAGTGCTCTCCGGCCTCTTCACGCTCGCAAACTTCGACCAGTCCGACCCAAACGGGGTCATCTCTCCGTTCGGCGCCGGGTGCAGCTCGATCTTCTACTACCCATGGCTTGAACAGCAAAAGGAAGATCCAAAAGCGGTGCTCGGGATGTTCGACCCCTCGGCACGGCCCTGCGTTTCCTCAGACGTCCTGACGATAGCCTTCCCCATGAAGAAGTTCGAGCGGGTGATCGGTTTCATGGACGAGAGTTTCCTCACGACGGATACCTGGGCGAAGGTGATGAAGAAGATCGCCCGGAGCAACGCGCTGCACTCGCCGTAGGCTACCGGAACCGGGCCGGCCGGCCCTGAAACCAGGGGTGCAGTCCCGGGTCTTCCGACCCGTGCCGGTCTGGGGATGCCGTCACCTTCCCCGGAGACCTCCCGGGCGGCGGAACTCGCCCGGCGCCGGGGTGCACGCGACAGCAGCAGCACCGGCGGAGAGGCACGGGGGATCTTCGAGCACGGTCGAGCACGGGGCTCCCGCCCCGGGACGAACGGGAAGGTTTCATCCCTTATTACGATGCCCGGGGCGCATCACCCGGTTCCTCTCCGCTCAAAAATCTGGCGCGGACAGTCTCCACCAGATCGTCGGTCGTCAGGAGAAGGAGCGTATCGCGCGCCTCAATGACGGTGCTGCCGCCCGGGACAAAGCGTTCGTCCCCTTTCTGCATGAGTATAATGAGCGCCCCTTTCGGCAGCCCGAGGTCGACGACCTGTTTGCCGACCGCCGGGGCATCGGGAGGTATGGTCAGTTCGATGAGCTCGCTCGGGGTATCGGGATCCACGTCAAACTCCCGGGACAACTTGCGCTTCTCCTGGAGAGGCGCGGCGAGACCGAGCCACCGGGCGACGGAGGGGATCGACGTCCCGTGAACAAGCGCCGAGACGAGGACGATGAAGAAGACGATGTTGAAGATCATATCCGCGTCCGGCACTCCTGCAACAAGGGGGTAGGTCGCGAGGATGACCGGGACGGCTCCCCGCAGTCCCACCCAGGAGACCAGGGCTTTCTCGTTCATCGGCATCTTCCAGGGAATCAGCGTAAGCAGGACGGCAACCGGCCGGGCAACCAGGATCAGGAAGATGGCGGTGAGAAGGCCGGGAACGATCACCGGTACGAGCTCCGAGGGAAAGACAAGCAGGCCGAGCGCAAGGAACATAACAATCTGCATCAGCCATGCGATCCCGTCATGGAACCGGATCAGGCTCTTTTTATAGACGATGATGCTGTTCCCCATAACCAGCCCGGCGATGTAGACCGCGATAAACCCGTTTCCTCCAACAGTAGCGGTCAGTCCATATGTCAGCAGCACCATGGCGAGGCTGAGCACCGGGTACAGCCCTTCGGACTCCAATTTGAGACGGTTGATGAGCCAGACGACGAACCTGCCCATACCGTAGCCGAGCAGGCCTCCGACGACCATCTGCTGCACGAACATCGGGATGAGAGCGAGGACCGATTCGCCGGGAGTGAGGATCAGGGCGATGATGCCGGTGGTGAGGAAGATCGCCATGGGGTCGTTGCTCCCCGACTCAAACTCGAGGAACGGCCGCAGATTTCCTTTCAGGCGCGCTCTTGCCATGCGCAGGACCGAAAAGACCGCCGCCGCATCGGTGGACGAGACGACCGCCCCGAGAAGAAAACCCGTAAGCGGCGATAACCCGAGGACCAGGACGGCAAATATGCCCAGGACAGCTGCAGTCAGAACAACGCCGACCGTAGAGAGTGCTATCGCCGGCCAGAAAACCGGCTGAATCTCTTCCCACCGGGTGTCCAGGCCCCCAGAGAAGAGGATATACGCAAGTGCAATAACCCCGATCATCTGCGCGATCGGTGGATCGTCGAACGGAATACCGCCCGGCCCTTCGGAGCCCGCCAGCATCCCGACGATGAGGAAGATGAGGAGCGCAGGGACGCCGAGCCTCTCTCCGAATTTATTCGCAATGATACTGATCAGGAAGAGCAGCGATATGCCGAGGAACAGGATCTCGAGGGTAAGCACCATCTCTGGATACAATTCATGCCTGGGGTAACTTAACATCGACTCTTTGCCATTTTGAGCGAGTGCGAGTAGGAAATGGTTTCACCCGCGCTATCTGGGGCGAGCGGGTCTCCCAAGGGAGATGTTCCGCATGCAGGCTCCGTGACCCGGGTCCTCCGGTCACGGTGCGGGCAGGTGGTGAATAGCCGCCGCTCCCGACATATTTCGCCGCATTCATATAGTTGCCGCTGAAAACACGTTGTTCAGGATGGCAGAACTTCCCGCTCTTTCCCGGTCCGCAAGCACCGTACTCCTGCTGACGGCGGCGGTATTCCTCATCGTCGGAGTCCGATCGCTCTCGTACATCGTCACCATCGTCGCCGTATCGCTGATCCTCGCCATGCTTGCGTATCCCGCGACAAAAGCGCTCCGATTGAGAGGGGTGCCGGAGGGCGCCGCCGTCGGCGCGGTCGCGGTCGTCGCCTGCCTTGCAGTCCTGCTGCTCTGCTATCTCGTCTTCTTCTCGTTTGAGAGTCTGGTCCAGGACATCCCGCTCTACGAGCGGGAGTTGAGCGCCCGGCTTGCGGAGATCCTCACCGTCCTCGATACGTACGGGATCAGCACCGGCTCATTCTCGCCGTCTTCGGTCGACCTCGATCGCTTTGCAAGTATCTTCTCCTCGTATGCCCAGAGCCTTGCCGACCTGCTCCTCTACCTCTTCTTCATAGCGGTGACGACGATCTTCATGCTCTTTGAGGCTCCAAAAGTACCCGACCGCATGCGGAGGGTGGTCGGAGACCGGTCGGGAAGCGTCGAGGCGATCTCCCGCATGAGCAGGTTCCTGATCGACTTCGTCATCGTCAGGACCGAGGTGAATATTGTCCACGGGTTCCTCTTCGGTGCGTTCCTCTGGGTTATGGGGGTGCATTCAGCCGTCCTCTGGGGAGTGCTGACGTTCCTGCTCTCGTACATCCCCTACATCGGCCTGATCATCGCGGCACTCCCGGCGATCTTCTTTGCCTGGCTGCAGTTCGGGCTAGGAGGCGCGGTCGCCGTGGTTGCGGCCGTCGTTGTCCTGAACGCGCTTGTGGAGAACCCGATCTTTGCGCACCTTGCATCGAGACGCTTCGACATCCCCGCCCTTGTGGTCGTGCTCTCGGTCATCTTCTGGGGGTGGGCCCTCGGTGTCGCCGGGATGATCTTTGCCGTTCCGCTCACGCTCATCGTTCTCGCGGTCATCCAGTCAAGCGACGACTGGGCGTGGGTGAACACGATCCTGGGGGTCGACCACCTCTTTGCAGGAGAGCGAGCGCCCCCTGGAGAGAGCAGGGAGGGCGACGCGCCGCCGGCAGGGTAAGTATCCCCCTCGGGGGCTTTGCCCTGCCTGAACGTGGGCGCTATTCCTGCCGGTGCCGGGGTACGGCACGGTGCCAGAAGGTTGATATCTTCTCCGGGTAGTCCTTCTTGGGGAACAGAGAATGCTCTACACACGCGAGATCATCCAAAAGATCTGGGATGCACAGGGCTACGGGAACCTCGCCGTCTGGGCGGATGGAACGACCGCTGTCATCGCCCCGGGCGAAAACCCGGAAAAAGACGGAGAAGCGCCGCTTGCGATCTTCAAGCCCATCCCCCTTGTGGCACGGTTTCCGATGCTTGGCTTCGCCACCCACGACGCCGACCTGCTCCGCGAGGTTGAGACGAGGATACGGGAGGCGGGCGGTGAGATCGAGCGGGATCGAGGGGCCTCAACGTGACGGCCGAGTAGCCACTCCCGCCGCCTCCCGGGACGGGGGCAATCATGAGCGAGAGCGGACTCGCGCTGACACCGGGGCAGTGACTGCTGAAAAAAAGAGATTGATCGTTGAGCGTTTCCGGGAATGGTTACTCGGTCGTCTTCCCGTCGAAATGCTCTTCCCGGGCCATGGCTTCTTCCCGGGTCTTCCGCACGACCTTATCCCGGTGCTCAGGCGGGGAGTAGATCGTGTAGAGTTTGAGATTGGCGGTCTTTGAGGTGTTCAGGACATTGTGATTCGCGCCGCTCGGCACGACCACCGCGCTGCCGTCCTTGACGGTGTGCTTCACGCCGTCGATCACGACGGCCCCCTCACCCTCCTCGAACCGGAAGAACTGATCGATGTCGTCGTGAACTTCCTCGCCAATCTCCTCGCCGGGCTTGAGGCACATCAGCACGAGCTGGCTGAACTTCCCCGTATAGAGGACCCTGCGGAAATCGGTGTTCTTTACTGTTTCTTTCTCGATATCTGCCACAAATCCTTTCTTCATCTCGCAAGCCTCCCGATAGTCGGGGTTGGTTATAGGTTGTTAACGCTTCAATGTGGAGCGCCGCTGGTATTTCACCATTTTGATCGGTGCGCCGGCACCGGGACTGATGTTCAACGAGTGGTCCCGGGTGAACAATCCACCGGCGGACCCGGGCGGCGACCCCGCTCCCGGGTGCAAACGCCGGCAGATCCCCCTGCTATGGATGGTGATGCGGAAGGGCGGGGATCACCTGCGGCCCTTCTTCACTTCCGCGATCATCTCCTCGACCTCTGCATAGCCGTGCTGGTAGAACCCCTCTTCGGCGGGCTCGATCTCCCGGAGAAGTCGCAGGAACTCCCCCGCATGCTCCTTCTCCTCATTCGCGATATCACGCATCACCTTCTGGACCAGCGGGTCGTCGGTCGATTCGGCTAGCTGGTCGTAGAGCTGGATCGCCTCGTATTCGGCGGCGATCGAGAACCGGATCGTCCGGATGAGTTCTCCGCGGTCCATCCTGCGTTCCATCCTGTTCCCGGCGAACGGGTTTGCAAACTCGGGCATCTCACATGACCTCCTGCAGGGAAGGGCAGGCCTCCCCCGGGCTCATGCAGCGGGGCGTCATATATAGGTTGGGACCGGCTGTTGCCACGGGGAGGAAGACCGCCGGGACAGGGGTGATCCGTACCCGGGGGTACAGAGGGGCCGAAAGCGACTCGAAAACCCGGGTCAGCGTACCGGGCCTCCTTCTGGAAGCACGGGGTAACAGTCCGGGCGGGGAGAGTCTCGACGACGGGCGCGGGTTCACCAGACCCACGTCTGGTCGACCCAGCGCTCGTAATCGCCCGGCCATTCGGGTTTAGCACCGGTGATGACCGCTTTGAACTTCTCCTGGAACCGCCGGTGGAACGCCTCGACCTCCGGGTACTGCCGCCGGGTCCGGATCGCTTCGGCGAGCGTCTTCCCGAGCTCGTGAGCATCCTCTTTTGCCCGGGCCAGGGCATCCGGGTCCTTCCCGGTCGCGACCCCCACGCCGCCGACCGGCGTCGCGCCGAGCATCTGGAGGAAGTGGTTCAGGTACCCGACGACCGCCTGCTCGGCGTGATCGCCCGATGTGGAGACCGAGCACCCGTACTTCCCCGTGAACGCCTGGCACTGGATCCCGTCGGCCATCCGGTCAATGAACAGTTTCATCTGGCCGGTGATCTGGTCGATGTGCACGGGCGAACCGAGCACAAGCCCGTCGGCAGCCTTGATCTTCGCATACAGTTTCGGGAAGTCGTCCTCCTCGGCGCATCTGCCCTCCTGGAAACAGGCGCTGCAGGCGTTGCGGAACCTGATGTCGAGGTCTATGAGGTTCACGACATCGACCTCTGCGCCCATCTCTTTCGCGCCCTCAAGGACCGCCGCGATGAGCTGCAGCGTGGCGCTTCGCTCGCCCCGGGGGCTCCCGTTGATACCGATTATCTTCATAATAACAACTCCGGACAGCGGCGCCTATCGGCGGCACCGGTTATGAAGCTTGTCAGCAGGTTCCGGCCTACACGTCTCTCCGGGTCGGAGAGGGGATCCCGCCGGATGCGGATGTTTTCCCCGGGGAGGAGCGTAACCGTGGCCTGGTCAAGTGGCGCTTCCACGAATGCCTAACCGGTCCGGGGAAGGATTGCCGCGACCGTGATCGCGTAGGTGATCGTCTCCCCTGCAAGCGGGTGGTTGGCGTCGACCGTGACACTCTTCTCGGTCACGTCGACGACGGTCACCAGGCAGGGTTTTCCCATCACCTCCACCTTCAGGAACTCGCCGGGTACCGGTTCGTGGTCGAGGTTCAGCTTCTTGCGCTTCATCGTGACCACGAGCCTGCTGCGATACTTCCCGTAGGCCTTCTCCGGAGGCAGCACCACGGTTACCGTCTCGCCCGGCTCTTTTCCGATCAGCGCCTCCTCAAAGAGGGGGTTGATCTGGCGCTTTCCAAGGGTTACCCGGATCGGTTCGCCGTTTCGGGTATCCTCAAAGATCTCACCATCGGGGCGGGTGCTGGTGAAATGCAGGAGCAGGGTGTCGCCGTCTGTCACGGGTGCCATGGATGTCGGATCGGGTTTGTCGGGCCGTTGCTTTAACCTGCCGGGGGCGGAGCGGGAAGGCCCCGCCCGGCAGGTGCGGAGGTGAACGCAGAGCCACCCTTCCCGGCCCCCTCACAGGTGCCCCATCTCAGCGAAACCCCGCCCGCCAGGGCCGCTGCCATGACAATAATCCAGCGGATAGGAAATTTATTATACCACTTTTATAGAGGTGGTGGCATGTCACCATCATACCGCGAAGCAACAATAAATTCCGTAGATGCAAATCCCACGGCCAGCGGGAGTACGGGTGGCGGCCGTGACGAGAGCGGCAAACCGTATTTCTATCCGAACGTGTCGGTGAGTATCGGGTACTGGTTCGACAACGAAGGAGTCCCTTCCTCGAACTGGGATACGTTCTTTACGGCGAAGTTGTTCATCAACGGTTCGCTGGTCGACACGAAGCAGGTGCTTGCGGGTGGGGGTCCGCAGACCTATTCGTTCTTTACGCACACGTTCCCGGACCCGGGAACATATGCAGTGGAGGTCCGCGGCAAGAACACGAAGTCGCTTACGGTCACGATCAAGAATCCTCCGGTAGAACAGAAGCGCGCAACGCAGTAATGCGTGGCAGGATGTTAACTTTTTTTCGATTACCTATAACCCGCATCCAGAATGCGAGGGGTGGGATTCGAACCCACGGACCCCTGCGGGAGTGGATCTTAAGTCCACCGCCTTT
>OFEK01002448.1_pt1 | contig 10159 bp, 7 predicted proteins | sample 1521131 | NCBI WGS metagenome assembly OFEK01 (sample SAMN05720209, study PRJEB24109) | activated sludge metagenome | isolation source: Anaerobic digester | place: China | collected 2015-12-16
ATCCTCTTCATTTCCATCAGCAGTAAAGTTTGCTGTGCTGTAATCTCCTCCATTGATGCTGTAAAAAACCAATAATGAATCACTCACCAATGCTTCTCCTGAATAAGCAATGATCTTACTGCTCAGGGTATAGTTTTCGGCATATTCTACTTCATCATACAAAGGCCGGTGATCCACATACATCATTTCCAGATCGGCAATGCCTCTGGTGCGACAATGTATGGCATCGGTGTTGTACCAACTGTTCCAAACAACCGGCACAATTTCATAACCCGGCATAGCTTCTTCGTACAATGCAATGGCTTCATCATCCCACTGACTTCCACTTAATGGCACAAGGACTTTGTTGTTCAGGATGAGTGAATTTGTATACGCTGTGGTCTGACTTCCACCAGGTGTATAAACACGATAAACTTTGTAAGGATATCCGTAAACACAAGGCGTGGTGGCAAAGTAATTTGCAACAGATTCGTAATCGCTGTAGCGCGGATCGGATTGAGGCACCTGTCCGATCAAAATTTTGTCAGGTCCAAGATATTTTCCCCAGCAATCGATATGTTTGATATAATCGCCAAGCGGATCAATGGTAACATCATAACGAATGATACCCAGGTAGTCTTCAACTTTTTGAGCAATCTGTTGGGGTGTGAGACTGTTTTCATCGTAAACCAAATCTGTTGAAGCCGCCATTGCTGTTCCATCAACCATCATATTGCCTCCTGTATGGGTCAGGTTCATGCCAAAGAGATTAATACCCATCTCAGCAGCAACGGCAGCCGGAACATTATTGTCGTTGGGTCGTGGCCTGTCATAAGGAAAATCAACAATACCGGGCTCTTTGTTGCCGTCAAAAATAAACCACGGGCCGTAATCCCGTGTCCAGTAGGAGTCGGTTTGGGTTATGATGAAGCTGCAGTTTTCGGTATTTACATTGTTTTGCTCATAGAGATTCAACACCTGATTGGCTTGTGAATTGCTGTTTACGAGCGTCACTACATTGATATCTTGGGACATTTCGGCAATAGCACTGTACGGAATGCCAAGCGGATAGCGAATCAAAACGGATTGCATGGGTTCATATTCAGCGACCATACGCACCTCACCTTCGGGCGGATCAGTTTCGGTAAAAGTGAGGTGATTCGTCACTGGAAGCGACATTTCTTCCTCCGAGAGGTAATGCAACTGGCGCCAGTCGGCTGGTCTTTTTTCCTGAGCTTTTATGGCAACAGGAATCAGTAAACCACACAAAAAAATAATTTGGAATAAATGTTTCATCGTCTGATCAAAAAATTAATTGCTGGCCAAAGGTAAAAATATTGATCAATTATTTGTTTGGTGGGCAAAATAATCTCCAAAATTCACCGTTTCTCCAAGGAAAAGGATTTGCTTAAGGTCATTTTAATTTGTCGGAAAAGTGCTGAATTTTGGATTGTAATCTGATTTGAATTATTTCATGTACTTTTGTGGACAGTATTTAAAAAATTCAACCTATGAATTTATCCATATTGTTAGGTATGATTGGCGGATGGCAGATTCTGATCATCGTGTTGGTTGTTTTGTTGCTTTTTGGCGGTAAAAAGATCCCTGAATTGATGCGTGGAATGGGTCGTGGTGTCAAGGAATTTAAAGACGGCATCAGTGGTGAAGATGAAAAAAAGCCGGATGAAGAGAAAAAATCCAAATAGCGATTTCTACCCGATATGAAAACCATTTTCGGCTGAATGACGGATTTTTCTTTTTGAATACTCAACACTTAGTTGTTAGTTTCTTTTTATTCAGACCGGAATTTATGGTTACAAAGCCCTTTAGTTTTGCACTTGGTTTTATTAAAATGCTTTATTGTATGATCAAAAAAGGCCTGATCTTCATTATATTATTATCTTTTCACTTACTAAGTTTTTCACAATCAGAAATCGAACAGGTTTTACGCGATTCGAGTGTTGTTTTGCCCGACAGCCTGATGGTTGCCGACAGTGTGATAATGCTTTCGGAAGCAGAAGCATCGGCTCAAAACAACGGACAGGGTATTGTTGATGACTCTCCGATTGTAAAAATGCTTGATAGCCTGCATCGCATCCGCTATTTTGGCGACAGTCTGCTGTTTGCCGATTCGACAGGCATGGGAATATATGAGTTGAAAAGCATGAATGCCCCACAGTTTGCCGATAGCGTTTATGAACAGCGCATTGCCTTGCTCAATCGGGAAACACCGATTGATCTTACATATAATAAACATGTGAAATCCTTTATTGAGCTTTATGCCGTAAACAAAAGAGAGCTGACAAGTCGTGTTTTAGGATTGTCGTATGTGTATTACCCCATGTTTGAGGAATTGCTTGATCGTTATGATATTCCGCTGGAAATGAAACATCTGGCCGTTGTGGAGTCAGCCTTGAATCCAACTGCTGGTTCACGTATGGGTGCCAAGGGTTTGTGGCAGTTTATGTATGGCACGGGCAAGGTTTATGATCTCAAGGTTACGTCTTTGGTAGATGACCGTTATGATCCGCTAAAAGCAACTGAAGCCGCCTGCCAGCACATGCTTGATTTGTACGGAATTTACGATGACTGGCTTTTGGTGTTGGCGGCGTATAACTCCGGAGCCGGAAATGTAAACAGAGCTATTCGCAGGGCCGGCGGACTTAAAAATTACTGGGCGATATGGCCTTTCCTGCCCCGGGAAACAAGAGGTTATGTGCCGGCTTTTATTGCAGTGAACTATGTGATGAATTATGCTCCCGAACACAATATTTTTCCGCAATATCCGGGAATGATCATGCAAGGAACAGATACTGTTTCGGTTCGCGAGGTGCTTTCTTTTGATCAGATTAATGAATTGCTTGGTGTTGACAAGCAGGATCTGGAGTTTTTTAACCCGCAATACAAAAAAGGTATTATTCCGGCCTCTGCCGAAAATCCTTATTTGTTGCGCTTGCCAATGGAATATATTGGTGCTTTTCTGAACAACGAAACTATGCTGTATGCATACAAAACGAAGGCCGGAGTGGAAAAGGAAAAATTGTTGGAGGAGATTAAAAAAGTGAGTGATCGCAGCTTGCATGTTGTCAGAAGCGGAGAAAACCTTGGATTAATTGCTCGTAAATATCGTGTTAGCGTTAATCAACTTATGGCCTGGAATAATCTGCGCAACACAAAGATACGGCCTGGTCAAAAACTGGTTGTTTATAGTTCCGGAGCTCCCATGGCACAAGCCGGAAATAAGCCGGTGAAACGTTCTGCCACTTCCAGCACGCATGTGGTTCGTTCGGGTGAAAATCTGGGACTGATAGCCAAAAAGTACCAGTGCAGTGTAACAGATCTGCGTGAATGGAATAATCTACGGGGTTCGACCATACATCCCGGCCAAAAACTCAGGGTTTATCCACAAGCTGAAAATACAGCTCAAAATACTGAGACAGATGGTAAGTTTTTGATTCACACGGTTCGTAGCGGCGACACCCTTTGGGATATTGCCCGCGAATATGATGGTGTAAGTGTGGATCAGATCAGACGGTTGAACAAGCTTGGAAATACGGCAAGAATAAAGCCCGGCCAAAAGCTTAAGATTACGCAAATTGGATAGTTCCGGCTGATTCAGTCATTCCTTATTTTTTTCTGACTTTATACCATAGCAGCAAACCAGGACGTTGTATATCTAATAGAATTGCTGTTTTTGGAAATGTCTCCGGATTTGAGGGCAGGCATCAGCCATGAGCAGCTGTAATCACAAAATTCGATGAGCTATGAGACAGCTATTTAAATGGACAGCAGTTTTCGTCATTTTGGTTCTTGTACAAGCGTGTACCCAGCCGGAAGTACGCATCGCACGCTCGGTTGGAGCGACGTCGGAGATTCTTGTTGTTACACAAAACCAACAACAGTGGGACGGAAAAGAAGGAGAAGCAATACGTGCTTTTTTTGAGCAGGATCAATTTGGGCTTCCACAGAGTGAGCCACACTATCGCCTTGCAAATATCACCATTTCCAATTTGTCGGATATGTTTAAAAAACACCGCAACATTTTGGTTGTTGAGTACGACAAAAAGCTTAAAGAACCCCTGGTAGAAATGCGTACCAATTTGTGGGCACAGCCACAACGGGTCTTTAAAATCACTGCACCGGATGAGGATTCCTGGGTATCAGCATTCGATGAGCAAAAAGAAAACTTTTTAAGCTTGTTTGATCAGTCGGAACGCGAACGCCTGATGAATATCTATCGGCCAACGGCTGATTACAAAGTAATCAATGAAGTTGAGAAAACTTTTGGATTTAAGCTGTTGATACCGGAAGGTTTTTATGTAGCCAAAAACGAAGTCAATTTCATGTGGATCAGAAAAGAGCTGACAGATTATGGTCAGGGTTTGATTTTATATACAAGACCCTACAGAGACACAGCAGAATTAAGTACTTCGAGGCTAATTTATGTTCGCGATTCCTTGCTCTATCGTCATATTCCCGGTCCTTTAGAAGGTTCATTTATGTCAACCGAAAAAGAGTTTGTGTTACCGCAAAGCCATGCCATTTCAAATTTTAGTACTTCCTATACCATCGAAACCCGTGGACTTTGGAATGTGGTAGGAGATTTTATGGCTGGTCCTTTTGTGGCTTATACAGTAGTGGACGAAGTTCATGGCCGATTGATCACAGCAGAGGGTTATGTGTATGCCCCTGGAAAGGATAAAAGGGATTTTTTAAGACAACTTGAAGCTATCTTATATACGCTGGAATTGCCTCAAAACCAATCTGATGTTGAGCAGTCAGGATCGATCGAGAAGTAAGTTGTTTTTATTTATGGAAGTTTCTGGAGTCTTTCACCATCTTTGAATGCAACAATAAATGCATCATACACACCATGTTGTGATCGAATGGTATTTCGCTGAATGGCAGCATCATCATACGTGGTGAACGAACCAACTGTGTATATATAGTAGCCGTTAAAAGTGTCTTCTTTAATTTCTGAAGCTGGCAGATTATACGTTCTGGCCAGATAATCAATTCCTATTTTTGTTCCGTAACGCGCCCTGATCTGAACGCGATATTCAATTCCGTAGATCGTTTTTACGGGTGCAGGTTTTTCAATCTCAGTTTTTACTTCTGACTTAACTGTTTTCTCCGATGGCTCCTCAATGGGCTGTTCGTTCAGTTCCAGCACATCTATCACTCTGTTGAAGCTTTCCATTTCCTTTCTCGACGGCTGATCCGGCTGTACAGGAGTGCTATTATCCGGGTCAACAATCATTAAAACCGGCCCATCTTCAGGAACCATTTTCATACTTTTCCCAGAGCTGGGGAAACGATAAGACAATCCCAAAGAAGTATGGTTATAAATGTCGTAATGAAACCCTCCTGAAACATGTTCAAAAAGATCGGTATTAAGGGCTCTGTTAGCGGTTTCGAACCTGATACTCCAGTTTTCGCTTACATCAAATTGAAGCCCGATGCCGCCCATTATTAATCCTTCAGCGGTTCGTCCTCCAATGCCTGTTCCACTTCCAAAGCCACGTTGTGCAAGAATTTTACCCGTGCTGGTTTGATAGAGTGTTGTGTTGAAGTTTACGATCCCAACACCCACCAATAAATCAATACCCCATTTTCGGGAGGAACGGTAAGTGCCAAAAAGATTATTTAAGTTGATGGCTGTACTTAAATTTATCTCAAATAAATCCGAATTTATGTCTCTGTCTCTTTTCCTGCTGACACTGGCTAAACCAGTATAAAGACCTTGCCCTCTGAGTGAAAATACAGGACTAAGGCTCCTAGCTATAATTATTGAACCTCCATATTTAAGTTCTGTTCTGTGATTCATGATGGGATAAAACCTATACTGCCTTATATCGCCAAAATACATTGAAGCTCCACCTGTAAAGGTTAATGACCATGCAGGTATAAAACCATTACCATTAAAATGTGCTGATCTTTCTTTTGTCTGCTCCGATTTTGTATTTTTTTTCGAATAAGTGGTTTGGGTTTGTGCATCAAATGGAAACAACATAAAAACCCAATAACTCACTATGAGAAGAAGCAGGTATTTTTTTTGATTTCTGGTCATTTTAACAGCTGGTTAAGCTAAACAGGAAAGCATATTATAATTTATATAAGGCTAAAATACACAAGATAAACTTCGATTTTTCTATTAAAACAAAGGGTTATAAACATTTCGCTGTTTATAACCCTTTTCAACTATTGACTTTTGTAGGCTAAGTTATTTTGCAATAGCAGTTAACCATTTTTCCAGTTCCTCCAGCTGAAGTGCCGGTATATCGAGTTTGTTCTTTTTGCGGAGGCCATTGAGTTTTTGCAATAGACCGGCAGGCTTTTCTTCCTTAAGCATTTCAAGGCTTGTAATACCGGTTTCGAGAATCAGCTTACCCCATTCTTCTGGTATGCCAAAACGCTTCAAATCGTTGGTATCCAGTGCTTTTTTTATCTTTTCCGGACGCATCTGCGGAAAAAACAGCACCTCCTGAATGCTTGTTTGTCCGGTAAGTAGCATCACCAGGCGGTCAATGCCAATGCCCATACCCGAAGTGGGAGGCATACCAAACTCCAGTGCCCGCAGAAAATCCTGATCAATAAACATGGCTTCGTCATCGCCGCGCTCAGAGAGCTTTAATTGTTCTTCAAAACGTTTTCGCTGATCGATCGGATCGTTGAGTTCGGTGTAGGCGTTGGAAATTTCCTTGCCGTTGATCATCAGCTCAAAACGCTCGGTAAGTTCCGGATTGTCGCGATGGCGCTTACAAAGCGGCGACATCTCAACGGGATAATCTGTGATAAAGGTCGGCTGTATGTAATGGGGTTCACAACGCTCACCAAAAAGCTCATCAATCAGCTTGCCCCTGCCCATGCTGTCGTCCACTTCGATATCCAATTTACGGCACACCTCACGCAATCCATTCTCGTCCATGCCCGACACATCATAGCCGGTGTGCACTTTGATGGCTTCCAGGATTGGCACCCGTGCAAAGGGTTTTTCAAAGCTGATGGTTTTGTCACCTACTTTTACAGTAGTGCCTCCGGTGGTTTCCTTCACTACTTTTGAGAGCATGGCTTCGGTAAAGTCCATCATCCAGCGATAATCCTTGTAAGCAACATAAATCTCCATCACCGTAAACTCGGGGTTGTGCATGCGATCCATACCCTCGTTGCGGAAGTCTTTGGCAAATTCGTAAACGCCATCAAAACCTCCGACAATCAAACGTTTCAGATAAAGCTCATTGGCAACCCGAAGGTATAAGGGGATATCCAGCGCATTGTGATGTGTAATAAACGGCCGAGCGGCAGCACCTCCCGGAATTGGCTGCAAAATGGGTGTTTCAACTTCCAGATAACCATATTCATTAAAGAAATTACGCATACTGTTGATCACCTTTGTCCGTTTGATGAAGGTTTCTTTAACTTCTTCATTAACGATCAAATCCACATACCGCATCCGGTAGCGTTGCTCAGGATCGGTGAAGGCATCATAAACTTTTCCGTCTTTTTCTTTTACGATGGGCAGCGGCCTGAGCGATTTACTTAGCACCTTTAGTGAAGTTACATGCACCGTGATCTCACCCATTTGTGTTGTGAAAACAAATCCCTCTACACCAATGATATCGCCAATATCCAGCAGGCGTTTAAAAACAATATTATATAAGCTTTTATCTTCTCCGGGGCAAATGTCATCCCTTTTGAAATACAATTGAATTCTTCCGGTGCTGTCTTGTAATTCAGTAAAAGAAGCAGCTCCCATAATCCTGCGACTCATGATCCGGCCAGCAATGCTAAGCTGTTTAAATTTTTCAGGATTTTCCGGAAATTTCTCCAGAATTTCAGCTGCAGAAGTATTTACTTCATAAGTTTCTTGCGGATACGGGTTTATACCCATTTTAATCATCTCGGCCAGCGACTGCCGCCTCACCTGTTCCTGCTCACTAAGGTTAATTGACATGCGTTTGAAAATTTCGGCAAAGATAGCTAAACTGCCTGATATCGTGATAAACGTGTATCCTTGATTATTTAATTAAGCAACGGTATTCAGGATGTTTATCATTGTAAAAGGTGTTATTGTTTTCACAATAATTTAATTATAACTGTACAATTCATTGGAAATCTTGTAACTTCGCACAATTGATTGTTAACGTATTAAAACAATGGTTATGAAGAAATTAAGTTTTATCCTGGCAATGCTGGTTATGCTTGCTGCTTGTGAGCAAACACCAAAGCAAACACAAACAGAGACAGATCCTATGGAGGCATTATTAAATAAATATGTTGAAGTGCCGCTAACGGCCGATGTAAGTCATCTGAGCAGTGATGAGAAAGAAATGCTTAAGCTGTTGTTCGAAGCTGCTGCTATTATGGACGATATTTTCTGGATGCAGAATTTAGGCGAAAAAGCAGCTTTTCTGGATGCAATTGAAAATGCCAGGGCAAGAGAATTTGCGACCATAAATTATGGTCCGTGGGATGAGTTGGACAACCAAAAACCTTTTTTGGAAGGTTTCAGCGAAAAACCCGCAGGAGCTCAGTTTTATCCTTTGGATATGACAGTTGAAGAGTTTGAAGCTTTTGACAATCCCGATAAAACAAGTCTTTACACCTTGATCCGAAGGGATGAAAATGGAGCTTTAAAAACAGTTTGGTATCACGAAGCCTATGCAAATGAGATTAGCCGCGCGGCTGACTTACTTGATAAAGCTGCCGAACTGGCTGGCGATAAAGCCTTTGCTGATTATCTGAAATTGCGTGCCACTGCATTGCGCACGGATGAGTATTTTGAGAGTGATATGGCCTGGATGGATGTGCGCGAGAACAATGTGGATTTGGTGATCGGACCAATCGAAAACTATACCGATGCCCTCTTTGGCTACAAAGCCGCACACGAAGCTTTTATCCTCATCAAGGACAAGGTGTGGAGCGATCGCCTTTCGCATTATGCTGCCTTTTTGCCCGATCTGCAAACACAATTACCAGTGGATCAAAAATATAAAAATGAAGTACCGGGCTCCGATGCCGACCTCAATGCCTACGATGTGGTTTACTATGCCGGCGATTGCAATATGGCAGGCAAAACCATCGCCATCAATCTGCCCAACGACGAGCGGGTTCAACTGGAAAAAGGCACACGCAAACTTCAACTGAAAAACAGTATGCGGGCTAAGTTTGATCAGATTTTAGTTCCAATTTCCAATGTGCTGATTGCACCTGAATTACGCCCGCATATCAAATTTGATGCTTTCTTCAGTAATACTATGTTTCATGAAGTAGCACACGGAATGGGCATCAAAAATACCATTGACGGAACTTCAACCGTTCGCAAAGCATTAAAAGAACAATATTCGCCCATAGAAGAAGCTAAAGCCGATATTCTGGGACTTTATCTCGTTACCAAACTCCATCAAATGGGCGAATACACCGATACAGAGTTGATGGATAATTATGTAACCTTTATGGCAGGCTTTTTCCGCTCGGTGCGTTTTGGAGCTGCCAGTGCACATGGCAAGGCCAATATGCTTACCTTTAATTTCTTCCGTGAGGAAGGTGCATTTACCCGTGCCGAAGAAGGATTTTATTCCATTGATCTGGAGAAAATGATGGCCGCGGCCGAAAAGCTAACCGGCATGATTCTGAAGGCTCAGGGAGATGGGGATTATGAGTATGTGAAAAGCTGGATTTCAGGCGAAGGTGTTGTAAAACCTGAACTTCAGACTGATCTGGACCGCCTTACAAAAGCCAGTATTCCGGTGGATATCTACTTTAAGATGGGGCCTGAGATGTTAGGTTTGTAAACTGTTCACTTTCGAACAACCTACTGCACCCTGACGAACACATATTTCTGGTTTGTTATACATTTGATTTGTTAATATATTGAAAACAAATAAATTGCCCGGCATGGCATGTTTTCTGTTAAGTTTATTTACTTGAATAATTTTAAATCATTAAAACTTATACGTCTATGAAAAAATTGTTTTGGCTGATCACTTTTGCATTGATGGCCAATCTAGGGAAAGTTTATGCCGATGAAGGCATGTGGTTGCCCATGTTTGTTGAGCGACTGAATTATGCTGATATGCAAAAATCAGGTTTACAACTTACTGCCGACGAAATCTACAGCATTAACAATGGCAGCCTGAAAGATGCCGTAGTAGGTTTATCTACCAGCCCTACGCCCTCA
>OFEK01002457.1_pt1 | contig 10132 bp, 8 predicted proteins | sample 1521131 | NCBI WGS metagenome assembly OFEK01 (sample SAMN05720209, study PRJEB24109) | activated sludge metagenome | isolation source: Anaerobic digester | place: China | collected 2015-12-16
GCGCAGGGCCGATTCGCGTCGCACGCCGGCGTGCAGAGCGCGTTGGCCGACCTGTACACGCTGAAGGGGCAGCATGCGAAGGCGATCGTGTCGCTGCGGCGGATTCTTCGCGTCAGCGGCGGCGACGAGGACGTCAAGCAGCGTCTGGCCCTGGCCCTGGCGGCCGACGGACAGGCCGGGCAGGCGGCGCCGATGCTGGAGCAGATGATCGCGGCGCAGAAGGGCGACTGCACGGCCCTGCGTGCGGCCCTGGCGGACTGCTATCTGCGGCTGGAGAACTACGCCAAGGCCGAAGCCACATATGCGACGCTGTGCGCGAAGGAGCCGGCGAACGCTGTCTGGAATTACCGACTGGCCGAGGTCTACGCGCTTCAGCACGACGACGATGCGGCGATGGAGCGGGCCATGCACCTGATTGCGATGGACCCGTCTCACAGCGATGCTCGGGCCCTGGTGGGCTATCTCCAGATGACCCGCGGCGACCTGGAAGGGGCCGAGAAGAATCTGCGACTGGCCCTGGACGGCGCGAGTCAGCCGACTCTGGTGGCCGTGGCTCTGACGAAGACCTTGCAGCGGCTTGGGCGCGAGAAGGAAGCCGGCGAGGTCTGGGCCGAGTACGGCGGTCAGATCGAGCTGGCCCGGCGCAACGGCGCCACCGGTCCCATGGCGACGACCCATGCCGGGGCGTTCAACCTGGGGCGCGGACTGTAGAGTGCAAGCGGGGGATGGGACCGAACTCGGTGGCGGACAGGCGATGAAGTCGCGGCAGTGGATCATTCTCGTGGCGCTTGCGGTGGTGGCGTTGGGGGCAGTGGCCCTCATCGTGTGGCCCAACCTGCGCGCCGACCACGCGCTCTCCCTCCATGTCGTGGTCGGCGCACCTCTCCTGGTGTTGTGCTCGGCCGCGCTGGGATGGTTGGCGCCGCGGTGGCTTGCCGCCGATGCTCCGGACCGGCTCGCCGAGCACCTGGAGGCGGTGGTTCGGGACGGGCGGCTCGACGACGCCGCCGGTGTGCCGGCGGCTGGCGGCTCGCGCCTGCTGTCGTCGCTTGGTGCCTTCATGGGGGCTGTCCATGAGCGTCTGGAGGTCCAGCAACTGGCGTTGCGGGAAGAGCAGATTCGCACGCGCATTCTCCAGGCCGACAAGCAGCACATGCAGGCGGTGCTCAACTCGATCTCGGACGCGGTGCTGGTGACGAATGCGTTTGGCGATGTGACGCTGGCCAACGGCGCAGCCGAGGACGTGTGGAATTTCACGTTCGAGGCCGAGCGGCGGACGCCCGTGGCCGACGTGGCCGGGGATGTGCTCCTGACGCAGGCCATGGAACAACTCAGGCAGAGCGAGCACCGGGTGCCGCGGAAGGTGATTGAAATCGAGCGCGGCACGGACGGCGACCTGCGCATCTACAAGGCCACGGTCAGCGCGGTGCGCAGCGAGCAGGGCGAAGGCAGCGAGCTGTCGGGCATGGTGGTCGTGCTGCATGACGTGACGCGGGAGCGGGAGATGGCCCGCATGAAGAACGACTTCGTGTCCAAGGTGACGCACGAATTGCGGACGCCGCTGTCGAGCATCCGGGCGTACGTCGAGATGCTGGTCGAAGGGGAGGCCGAGGAACCTGAGACGCGCAACGAGTTCTACAAGATCATTGACAGCGAGAGCGACCGCCTGAGCCGCATGATCGACAACATTCTGAACATCAGCCGGATCGAGGCGGGCGTGACCAAGGTCCAGAAGGAGAACCTGGCGCTGACCGGGCTTCTGAAGAACGTGGTGGAGGTGCTGACGCCGCAGGCCGGCGAGAAGCACCAGGTGCTTGAGGCGGAACTGTCGCCGGTGTTCTACCAGGTGTTCGGCGACCGCGACATGCTGTACCAGGCGATTCTGAACGTGGTGTCGAACGCCATCAAGTACACGCCGGAGGGCGGCAGCATCCGGCTGTCGAGCGACCTGGTGGGCGGCATGGCCGTGGTGAAGGTGGCCGACACGGGCCTGGGGATTCCGAAGGACGATCTGCCGCGGCTGTTCCAGAAGTTCTACCGGGTCGGCGTCAACAAGGGAGCGGCCAAGGGGACCGGGCTGGGCCTGGCCCTGGTCAAGGAGATTGTCGAGACGCTGCACCACGGCAAGGTGTCCGTGGAGTCGGAGGTGGGCAAGGGAACGACGTTTGTACTTCAATTGCCGGTCGCCGAGTAATGTGCGGAGCACATGAGGAGATGCGATGGAACGCGCGAAGATTCTGATTGCCGATGACGAAGCTCACATCATTCACGTGGTGCAACTGAAGTTGCAGAACGGCGGATTCGACGTCGTGACGGCGATGGACGGCCGCGAGGCGCTCGAGTTGGCGCGCCGCGAGCGGCCGCAGTTGCTGATCAGCGACCTCCAGATGCCCATTCTGAGCGGATTGGAGCTTGCCGCGGCACTGTACCAGGATCCTCAGACGCGACACCTGCCGATCATTCTGTTGACGGCCAAAGGGTTCGAAGTGGATGACGAAGCGACCGCCCGGACCAATGTCCGGATGATCATGACCAAGCCGTTCAGCCCGCGCGAGCTACTGGCGCGCGTCAACGAACTGGTGGAACAGCCGGCCGGCGTCTGCTGAGGAGAGCCCCGTGACGACCTTCAAGCTGCCCGAACAGAAGCCGGTGCCGACGGAGAGCATCGATTCGTGGTGCCGCGAACTGACCGACCTGACGGGTCTGGCGTTTGCGGCCTGGGACGAGTCGCTTCGATTCTGGATGCCGGTCGGATTCTCGACGATGCTGACGGGGCTGGTGGTCGGCTCCGATCCGCTGCGCGCCATGATGCGCGAGCACGTGAAACAGGCGTTCGCGAGCGGTTGCCCGCAACAGGCGACTCTGGGTGACGGCCTGCGGCTCGTGGCGGCGCCGGTGTTTCGTCGGAGCCGCCCGGTGTTCGTGGTGGCCGCCGCGGTTCTCGGGGCGGCCGGTGCGACGGACTCTGCGGAGGCGTGGCTGGCGGAACACGGCGGCTGCACGCAGGAAGAGGCGCGCCGGCGGCTTCGCGGCGAGCGGCCCGTGGACGACGACGCCCTGGCGGCTATCACGCGGCTGCTGACTCAGTTCGGCGGCGAGCGCATCAAGCGAATCGACGCCGAGGAAGAGGTGGTGTCGGTAGGGGCGAAGCTGTCGGAGAGCTACGAGGAAATCACGCTGTACCAGCGGATCGCCTCGAAGATCCGGGTGTCGCAGCCGTCGGAGGCCTTCTTCCAGGCCCTGTGCTCCGAGATGCTGGAGTTTCTGGAGATCGAGGGTCTGGCCGCGCTGTTCCGCGATTCGCACGAGCACGGAGACGAACCGCGCGTGGTCACGGTCGGCGACGTGTCGCTGGACGCCGAGGCGCTGCTGCGGCTGTACCATCACTTCGAGCGCGACCTGATGGACGGCCGCGAAGCGATCATTGCCAACGACTGCCGCGCGGGCGACGACTTCAGTGCGGTGGTCCCGGGCGTCAACAACATGGTCCTGGTGCCGATGCGGCAAGGCAACAAGCTGTACGGCATCCTGGCTGCATTCAACAAGCTGGACCAGGGCGAGTTCTTCTCGACCGACGTGAAGCTGGTGTCGTCGGTCACGGGAACGATTGCCGTGTTCGTCGAGAACTCGCACCTGTACGACAACCTGCACCAGCTGATGCTGGGCACGGTGCGAGCCCTGGTGTCGAGCATCGATGCGAAGGACCAGTATACGTGCGGTCACAGCGAGCGCGTGGCGTGGATCTCGCGTCGGATTGCGGAGCGCATGGGCCTGGACGGGGAGTTCGTCGAGCGGGTGTACCTGGCCGGACTGCTGCACGACATCGGGAAGATCGGCATCCCGGAGGCAATCCTGCTGAAGAACGGTCGCCTGGAGCCGCAGGAGTACGACGTGATGAAGCGGCACCCGCTGATCGGCGCGAAGATTCTGGCCGGCGTGCGGGAACTGGAAGACGTGATTCCCGGCGTGTTGCATCATCACGAGCGTCTGGATGGGCGGGGATACCCGAAGGGCCTGGGCGGCGAGGGCGTGCCGCTGGAGGGGCGCATCATCGGCCTGGCGGACTCGTTGGACGCGATGACATCGCACCGTGTGTACCGGCCGGCGATGCCCCGGGAGAAGGTGGAGAACGAGATCGTTCGTTGCACGGGCACGCAGTTCGATGTGCGATGCGTGGACGCCCTGATGGACATCGGCCTGACGGAGGTTCTGGACAGCGTGCCGACGCAGAGCGGCGAGTTGCCCCTGAGCCCGCGTGCGGGCCTTCAATGGAAGGGGTTGCCATGACGACCACCGCGGAGAAATACGGCGACGTGACGGTGATCAGCGTCGAGTCGGAGTTCTCGGGCGACACGGTGAGCCAGTTCCGCCGTGTGGCCGAAGAGCGTCTGGCCGGCGAGCAGCAGTGGTTCATCCTCGACTTCGAGAAGACCGTCAGCATGGACTCGGCGGCGCTGGAGGCGTTGCTCTGGTTCCGCGACGAGGTGGAGGGCCGGACGGGCCTTGTCAAGGTGTGCGGCCTGGACGACACGTGCGCGAAGGTGTTCGAGTTGACGCGGTTCGACCGCAAATTCGAGGTCTTCGGCGAACTGACCGAAGCCATGAAGTCCTATGAGTAGGAACGGTTCCATGGTAGCGCAGACAGGCGAGAAGATCAGGCTCGGGGATGTCCTGCTGGAACAGGGCGTTGTGTCCAGGGAGCAACTGGACGAGGCCCTCGTTCAGCAGAAGCAGTCGGGCGGCAAGAAACTGCTGGGCGAAGTGCTTGTGTCCATGGGCTTCTGCTCCGAAGACGACATCATCCGGGCGTTGGCCGGCAACTACGGCGTGCCGTACGCGAAGATCAACCCGCGGCTGGTGGACGCCTCGGTGATCGACACGCTGCCGCGGGAGTTCCTGGACCGTCACCGCGTGCTGCCGCTGTTCAAGGTGCGTAACGTGCTGACGGTGGCCATGGCCGAGCCGTCGAACATGTTCCTGGCGGACGAGATGTCGCAGATCAGCGGCCTGGAAATCCAGGTGGTGGCCGCGTCGGCGCAGGACATCGTCAACACGCTGCAAAGCTACGTCAGCTCGGCCAACGTGTTCGTCATCGACGAGATCATCGAGGACATCAACGCCAAGGACTTCGAGCTGATCGAGTCGCAGGTCGAGGACATTGCGAACGTGGAAGATGCCGGCGAGCACTCGCCGGTCGTCAAACTGGTCAACTACCTGATTTTCGATGCGGTGCGCCAGAACGCCTCGGACATTCACATCGAGCCTGACGACAACATGACCCGCGTGCGGTACCGCGTGGACGGGACACTGTACGAGGCGTTCCGCCCGCCGCACCGGATGCACGCCTCGCTTGTGAGCCGCATCAAGATCATGAGCCAGCTCGACATTTCCGAGCGGCGGCTTCCGCAGGACGGCGGCATCCACGTCATGATGCAGGGGCGGCCCATCGACCTGCGTATCAGCACGTTGCCGGGGCCGAACGGCGAGAAGGTCGTCATCCGTATCTTCGACAACCGGAACATGATGGTCAACCTGGAGAAACTCGGCTTCGAGTTCGACATGCTGGAGGAATTCAAGAAGCTGATCGCCAGCCCGAACGGCATTCTCCTGGTGACCGGGCCGACCGGCAGCGGCAAGAGCACCACGCTCTACAGTGTCTTAAACGAGCTGAACAGCCCGGACGTCAACATCTCGACGGTCGAGGACCCGATCGAGTTCAACCTGCGCGGGATCAACCAGTTCCAGACGAACGAGCGGATCGGGTTCACGTTCTCGGCGGCACTGAGAAGCCTGCTGCGGCAGGACCCGGACATCATCATGGTGGGCGAGGTTCGCGACGAGGAGACGGCCAAGATCGCCGTGCAGGCTGCGCTGACAGGGCACTTGGTCATCTCGACGCTGCACACGAACGACGCGGCTGCGGCCATCACGCGGCTGCAGAACATCGGCGTCGAGCCGTACCTGGTGTCGGCAAGCGTGGTGGGCATCCTGGCCCAGCGGCTGGTGCGGAAGATCTGCACGCACTGCAAGGAAACCTACAGTCCGCCGCTGCACCTTCGCCGTCTGGCGGGGTCCAAGATCGAGGGCATCGACACGTTCTACCGCGGCAAGGGGTGCCCGAAGTGTCGCAACACGGGGTTCCAGGGGCGCATCGGCGTCTACGAACTGATGGCGATGAGCGACGAGATTCGCGACCTGGTGGTGCACGGGGCGCCGCTGGACGAGATTCGCAAAGCGGCAATGGCCGGCAACATGGTGACGCTGCGTGCCGACGGCATGAAGAAGGTGCGTGCGGGCATCACGACGCTTGAAGAGGTGATTCGTATCAGCGACGGCCGCTGAGGGGTCGCGACCGTGTAACAGGAGTCGGAGGCTATGGCACAGTTCGCCTATCGAGCCAGGGATTCGCGGGGAGCCGCCACGTCGGGCGTGATGACGGCGTCGGACCAGGAAGACGCCGTTCGCCGTCTGCGTCAGCAGGGGCTCACAGTCCAGTCGGTGTCGCTGCGCGCCGAGGCCGGCGGCCTGGGGGCGCTGGCGCGAATCCAGGTCGGCAAGCCGCGCGTGAAGCCCAGCGACGTGGTCTACTTCGCCAACCAGTTGGCCGTCATGATCGACACGGGCGTGCCGCTGGCCGAGGCGCTGGAGTCGCTCGGGCAGCAGGCGCCGAACCCCACGTTCCGCGATGTTCTGATGTCGGTCGCGGCAGACGTGGAGGCCGGGCAGCCGCTGAGCGAGGCTCTGGCGAAGCACCCGAAACAGTTCAACTGTATGTTTGTCAGCCTGGTGCGTGCCGGCGAGTCGTCGGGCAACCTGGGCCTCATGCTCACCAGCGTGGCCGACTACCTGGTCGAGGCCGAGGAGACGCGACGCCGCATCAAAGGCGCCATGACCTATCCGATGTTCATGGCCGGGCTGGCGGTGGTCGTCGTCGTGGTTCTGATGGCTTTCGTACTGCCCAGGTTCACGGCGATCTATAACAACAAGGATGCCGTATTACCCACGCCGACCCGCATTCTGATGGGGGTCAGCGACTTCTGCGTCGCCCACTGGCTGCCGCTGATCATCACGATCGTCCTGGTGACGGCCGGTGCAATCGCCTTCTTCATGCAGCCGGTCGGTCGCCGGTTCCTCGACACGCTGAAGATACGGCTGCCGGCCATCCGGGAAGTCTGCCTGAAGGTGTATATTGCCAGATCGTTCCGCGCCTTGGGCACGATGGTGACCGCCGGTGTGCCGGTGATCGAGGCCCTGGAAATCGCACGCCAGACGGCGACCAACGTGCACTTCCAGGATGTGTTCACCCGGGCCGTCGAGAAGGTCAGTCAGGGTGAGACCCTGTCGGACCAGTTCTTCTGTACGACGCTGATACCGATTACGACGTCGCAGATGGTCTTCGCCGGAGAGAAGTCGGGGCGGCTGGGGGCCGTGCTGCTGAAGGTGTGCGGTTTCTGCGACCGCGACCTGAAGGACTCGATCAAGAAGATGACCACGATGCTCGAACCGGCGATGATCGCGTTCATGGGCTTGTTTGTGGGCGGCATCGCCATGGCGCTGCTGCTGCCGATGTTCAACATCGGCAAGGTGCTGGCGAAGTAGGCTGCACGCGCTGCATCACGATAGAATGCGGGCAATGCCTGGAGGGGTGTGCTCGCTTTGGAGGGCGGGTTCCGAGGGAACCGCCCTCCAACTGTTTATGGGGTGCATTAACGTTCTGGGGGCTGTGTCGTGGCATGGGCATCCTGCCCATGAGTCGCAGGGGCATCTTGTCACGGCTTCCCCACAACGTTAATGCACCCTTCTCTATGTGGCGCGTTGGCCAAGGGCCGGACGGGCCGCGGAGCCGGGGGACGCGTGCGCTCAGGGCAGGGGGGCGTCTGTGGCGTCAGGGCAGAGCGGCCACGAGTTCGGCCACGTAGTCGCCGACGCAGCGGACCACCTCGGCGGTGGGCCGGCCGGCCATGTCGCCGATGCGGCGGACAATGGCGCTGCCGACAATGGCGCCGTCGGCGACGGCCGTCACCTGTCGCACGTGCTCCGGTCGCGAGATGCCGAAGCCGACGCAGACAGGCGCCTTGGTCTCCTGCCGCAGCCGCTCGACATGGCGCACGATATCCGCAGGCAGATCCTTGCGTTCGCCGGTGATGCCCGTGACGCTGACATAGTAGAGGAATCCGGTGGACTGGCGGGCGATGCGAGCGGCACGCTCCCAGGGCGACGTGGGCGCCACGAGCATGATATGCGACAGGCCGCGACGGGCGGCCCCGGCGGCCATGGCGTCGCACTCCTCCAGCGGCAGGTCCGGGACGATCAGGCCGTCGATGCCTGCCGCCTGGGCGTCGTCGAGAAACCGGTCCATGCCCCGGCGCGTGACGAGCGAGAAGCTGCCCATCGCCGAGATCGGCGCGTGGCAGTCCCTGCGCAGCTCGCGAACCATCGCGAAAATGCCGTCGAGCGTCGTGTGAGCGTCCAATGCGCGGGTGTACGACGCCTGGATCGTTGGCCCGTCGGCCACGGGGTCGCTGTAGGGCAGGCCCAGCTCAATGAGCGAGGCGCCGCGCGACACCATCTCGCGGATCAGCGCCGCTGTGGTCGCCAGGTCGGGGTCGCCCGCCGTCAGGAACGGCATCAAGGCCTTCCTGCCCGAGCGATGGAGTTCCTGGAATACCTGTTCGATGCGATTGGCCATGGGGTCTCAGTCCTTCCTCGGACCGCCGGTCAGGCGAGCGACCTCGACGCAATCCTTGTCGCCGCGGCCCGAGAGGTTCACCACGATCACCTTGTCCTTGCCGAGCGTCGGGGCCATCTTCCTGGCCTCCACCAGGGCATGCGACGATTCCAGCGCCGGGATGATGCCCTCCAGACGCGACAACTCGTAGAACATCTCCAGGGCCTCGTCGTCGGTGGCGATGGTGTACTTCACGCGGCCGCTGTCTTTCCAGTACGAGTGCTCCGGTCCCACGCCGGGATAGTCCAGGCCGGCCGAGACGCTGTGGACCGGGGCGGTCTGCCCGTCGGCGTCCTGGAGCACGTAGCTCATGCTGCCGTGCAGGACGCCGGGCTTGCCGGCGGCCAGCGGCGCCGCGTGTTTGTGACTGGCCAGTCCCAGGCCGCCCGCCTCCACGCCAACCAGCCTGACCTCGGCGTCGTCGATGAACGGGTAGAAGATGCCGGCCGCATTGCTCCCGCCGCCGATGCACGCGCAGACGACGTCGGGCAGACGGCCCTCCTGCTGGAGGATCTGCTCGCGAGCCTCGCGGCCGATCACCGACTGGAAATCGCGGACCATCATCGGGAACGGGTGCGGGCCCATGGTCGAGCCGATGCAGTAATGGGTGCTCTCGACCGTTGCCATCCAGTCGCGGAACGCCTCGTTGCAGGCGTCCTTCAGGGTCTTCTGCCCGGTCGTCACCGAGATTACCTGAGCGCCCTGAGCCCTCATCCGGAAAACGTTCAACTCCTGGCGACGAACGTCTTCGGCGCCCATGAACACCTCGCACTCCAGCCCCAGTAGCGCGGCCGCCGTCGCCGTGGCCACGCCGTGCTGGCCGGCGCCGGTCTCGGCGATGATGCGCGGCTTGCCCATCCGTTGCGTCAGCAGGGCCTGTCCCAGCGTGTTGTTGATCTTGTGGGCGCCCGTGTGGTTCAGATCCTCGCGCTTCAGGTAAATCTTCGCGCCGCCCCAGGCCTCCGTCACTCGACGTGCCAGGTACAGCGGGCTCGGTCGCCCGACGTAGTGCTTGTAGTAGTACTGCAATTGCTCCTGGAACGTCGGGTCGCGGCGGGCCTGGTCGTACGCCTCGACCAACTGGGCCAGGGCGTGCATCAGCGTCTCGGGAACGTACTGTCCCCCGTACGGGCCGAAGCGCCCATGACTGTCGGGTAATCTCTGTGCCACGGCTGAGACTCCTTCTCCTACGGCAACCGCGCTAGGTTACGGACGGCCTCTTTCACCGTCAAGCGAAAAGGGCTGCAGAGCGCATCCCGGGGACCTCAGAGCCGACCGCTGCGGAGAATCGAGATGACCACCCAGGTGCCGCTGACGGCGGCCATGACGAAGCCCACCAGCCCCAGGAGCGGGATCTCGCCGACCGACGGCACATGCGCGGCGAACCATGGAATGAGGTTGCCG
>OFEK01002460.1_pt1 | contig 10117 bp, 10 predicted proteins | sample 1521131 | NCBI WGS metagenome assembly OFEK01 (sample SAMN05720209, study PRJEB24109) | activated sludge metagenome | isolation source: Anaerobic digester | place: China | collected 2015-12-16
CCCCTGATCACCATGACTTCGCGCGGCAGCTGGTCAGTGATCAAAGTCAGACCATTGCCATGAAAATCATTGACGTAAACTTCTTCGGCCCCGGCGCTCAAGGCAGCCTCACAGACAGATCTTATCTCACGGGTATACTGCAGTCTGGCTGCCTCAAAATACGATGAGGCGCCACCGGTCTGAACGTCGGCAACGACGCCGGCAATGCCTTCCATGTCTGCTACGATATAAAGTTTCATAAACCTGCCCCCGAAAAATTTCGCATTCAACGAAGCTGTTTATTATAATATGCTCTATCATGGCAAAAAAAGGCAATCAGTATTTTAAACTCCACAGTCCGTTCCAGCTTCGCGGCGACCAGCCCGAGGCCGTTAAAAAGCTGACCCGCTGGGTCGAACAGGGCAACGAGCGGGTCACTCTGCTTGGCGTAACCGGCTCGGGCAAAACCTTTACCATGGCCAACATCATCGAGCGCGTCCAGCGGCCGATTCTGCTGATTACCCACAACAAAACCCTCGCTGCCCAGCTCTACAGTGAGTTTAAAGAATTTTTTCCAGAAAATGCCGTCGAATATTTTGTCAGCTATTACGATTACTACCAGCCCGAAGCCTACATTCCGTCAACCGACAGCTATATCGAAAAAGACTCGGCAATCAACGAACAGATCGACCGCTTTCGCCACTCTGCCACCACCTCGTTGTTTTCGCGACGCGATGTTCTGGTTGTCGCCTCGGTCAGCTGCATTTTCGGCCTCGGCTCCCCGACCGACTACTCTGAAATGCGTATTTCACTGAAGGTCAACCAGGAAATAAGCCGTCAGAAACTCGTCAGAGATCTCATAGACATTCAGTATTCCCGCAACGACATGGACTTCCACCGTTCCCGCTTTCGCGCCCGCGGCGAAACCATCGACATCTTCCCCGCTTCAAGCGAACTGGCCATCCGCGTTAAGTTTTTCGGCGACGAGATCGACAAAATCGAACAGTTCGACCCGCTGACCGGCGAAGTTACCCAGAAACTCGAAGTCGTCGATATTTTTCCCGCCCAGCATTTCGTTACCACCACCGAAAAAATGGAACGGGCCCTCGAAAACATCGAAGCCGAAATGAAAGAACAGGTGAAGTTCTTCGAAGCGAACAAAAAAATGATCGAAGCACAGCGTATTTATGAACGAACGCGCTACGACATGGAAATGCTGCGCGAAACAGGCTTCTGCAAGGGCATCGAAAATTATTCCCGGCACTTTTCGGGCCGCAACCCCGGTGAACCGCCAGATACCCTGGTCGACTATCTGCCGAAAGACTGCCTGATAATCCTCGACGAATCGCACATGACAGTGCCGCAGCTCAAGGGCATGTATCGCGGCGACCGCAGCCGCAAGCAGACTCTGGTCGATTTCGGCTTCAGACTGCCATCAGCACTCGACAACCGCTGTCTTACCTTCGAAGAGTTTCTCGGCCGCAAACGCCCGCTGCTCTTCGTTTCGGCCACACCTGGCCCCTATGAGCTCGAAACCTCTGAAGACCGGGTTGCCGAACAGCTGATTCGCCCGACCGGGCTGCTCGACCCGAAGATCAGCGTCATAAAAAGCGAAGGGCAGATCGACTACCTGATAAGCCAGATAGATACCCGCATCAAGCGCAACGAACGGGTACTGGTCACCACCCTGACCAAGAAAATGGCCCAGGAACTGTCGGGTTACCTTTCTGACATGAATATACCCACCAGCTACCTGCACGATGAAATCGATACGCTCGAACGCATCGAAATTCTGCGCGACCTGCGCGCCGGCGAAATCAAGGTTCTGGTCGGCATCAACCTGCTGCGCGAAGGTCTCGACCTGCCTGAAGTTTCACTGGTCGCAATTCTTGACGCCGACAAAGAAGGCTTTCTGCGTTCAGCCTGGGCGCTGATGCAGATCTGTGGCCGCGCCGCCCGCAACGCCAACGGCGAAGTAATTCTTTTTGCTGACCGTGTCAGCCCGGCAATGAAATACTGCATCGACGAAACCGCCCGCCGCCGCGCCATCCAGGATAAATACAACCAGGACAACGGCATTCAGCCACAGACGATCATCAAATCGCTGCCGGCGCTATTTGCCCCCGGCGACGGCCCTGACCGCAGAGAGCCCAAAGATATCGATGCCGTCAAACTCGAAGAACTGCTCAACAACCTGAAAACCGAAATGAACGCCGCCGCCGGCCGTATGGAATTCGAAAAAGCCGCGATGATTCGCGACGAAATCATTGCTATCCAGGAAGAGCATCTCGAACTCGGCGTTCTCGGCCAACTGGGCAAAGCTCTCAAATCAGGCAAAGAAAAGGGCGCCGCCCGCCGTCGCAAAACCCGCACCCTGATGGCCCCCGGCCAACACGGCCGCAAACCTCGCATCTAGTCCACTGTCACAAAAAAATTACAGGGTTCTTCGTCCCGCGAAGGCGGGAATATTGCATGCCACGGCAGGAATCCCCGCCCCCCCGCCTTCGCGAGTGCAACCTTCGCAGGGATACGTAGTGGTTACCCTTCGTTCAGGTCATATATACCTACCCACTACCGGGCTGTCCGGGTCGCGTAAAAATATTTGAACATTTTGGCCTTGCAAAGGTGGGACTATTTTGTTATGTTTTAAGTATAAGAGGTTCCGAAAGTTATTTGACAAGTTTCCCTGCGTTGTGCGTGATGGTGCAGGTCAAATTGAGCCGACACCTGTATCTGAAAGGGAATCTGTCTCTGTTTATCTCTGAGATCAGCTTACGAGTGGATATTATGCCGCTACGAAGCCCTCGATGATTAAGCAGGCGGACAACCGTGCTGTTTCAGTGGGTTCAATTTCTCCTTTACACGGCAATTGCGGGGTTCAAAAACCGCCCTTCACGGGCGGTTTTTTATTTCGCCCGAAAAGGCGCATAAGTTTTACATAATTCACCCGACGACGGCCGTCTTCTGTGGTAATCTTTTATCAATGGGTAAAAAAAGCTTTTTTAACAGTATCGAATCATATGAACAGATCGGCTCGAGCGACCTGATGCTGGTAATCATGTTTATTGGCGGCTGCGTATCTCTCATGCTCGCCGGAACCGCCTGGGGCCTGTGGGGCATCTATGATGGGTGGCAGCTTACAAAAACCGGCATAAAAACAATGGCCGAAGTGACCGACCTCTCCTCGTATTCCACAAAGAATGGCGTCAGACACAACCCGATAATCACATTCACATCTGCCGACAACAAAAAACATCAGGTTACATTAACAGAAGGCTGCCCGGCCCAGAAAGGGCTTAAAATAGAGGTCATATATCATGCCGGCAGCCCCGAAGGCAGTGTCAGAGTAAATTCTGTTCAGGCTCTTTTTATTAACCCTCTGATTCTAATAATCGTCACCTTTGCGGTTGCAACACCATTTCTGATCGAACTGAGAAAAATGCTGATCGCCGGCGGCCTGCTGGCCGACCCGCGCCTTAACGCGCCGCAACCAAAATATTCCCGCTCGAATCAACCCAGCATCGCCGCACTCAACCGCCAGACATTTAATAAAAGCCCAACCCATACCGACCCACAACAGAGAAAAAAAAGCGGCAATTAAACATTCATCAGCCTGATAATGGCATGAATCATGAAAAATATGGTAGAAATGTGCATCAGAACCAGACCCCAGAAAGTTATGAATTCGAGGTTTTCTTTTTGCATCTGGTTCGAATTCTTAGTTTCATTGATAATCAATATTCCAGAACCAACTATCAGCAGCACCAGCAAAGTCTTTGACCCCACCAGCATCAGCGAAACCCTTGTTGCTGCAGACAATTCAACATTCATGCCGCTGAATGTTTCCGAAGTCGCAATATAGGCAAGGTGTGCCAGAAAGTTTAACAGCCCGAGAAAAGCGATTTTAAACCCGAGAAAAATCTTTTTCCGCGAAGCTAAAGCCGGCCTGGTCGATGACTGAGTGTTTTCCATTTTTTACTCCCATCTTAATTGTTATTCTTAAGCCATTATAGCATCGGTAAAGACAAATCAGTCTGCATGTTTCTTTTGCTTATTTTATTGCTTTTGTAATTTTTTGCGTTTATCATGTGGGCCATGAACAACAGTAATGTGTTGATTATTTCAGACAATCCCGGCAGTTTTTATGCCGAACCGCTTGCCCTGTCACCCGAGAAATGCCGCATTACCAGGCTTGATTCAATCAGGTATCTCGGGTTCAGTGGCCTGAAATCCGTAATTATCGACTGCGCCAGCATCAGCGGCATACTTAAAAAAGTCAGCCTCGGCATTCGCGACGACGCCGAAACCCAGTCTCTATGGGAACTCCTGTCGACCACCAATGGCCCGAAAGTCTATTTCCTCGTCGAAAAGATGGCGCGGCCGTCTTCTGATATGCAGCAGCTTGGCGTCGACTACATCATTCATGCCAAACTGCGCCGCCTCATCGACAACTGCAGCAACGACGACAACAGCGCTTCCGGCGACCACAAACCAGCTGCTGCTGCCGGCATGCTGACCGCCGACGACATTCGCAGCATGCACCAGGCTGGTAGCAGAAGCCTGCCGGCCGGCGCCCGCCTTACCCCCTGGGCCGCCGAAGTTGCTGATTCTCTTAAAATGACCGTCACCGAGCACCAGCTTTATTTTCTGCTGCCGGTGACCGCCACTTCAAAAGCCCACCTCGCGGCGCAGCGCGAAGAACTTTTTTCTCTCGCCAGCCGGTACCCAAGTCTTCTTTTTATCGTCAGCGAAATCTACCTGCCGATCTTCAACAATCTTTTCCCGTCGCTGAGCGGCAGAACCGTGGCGCCTTCAGTTCACTGGGCCAGCCATGGCGCCTTCACCGGTGAAGTTTCGGTGCAGATGCTCGTCGACCAGCGCTGTTTTGGCGCCATAGTGCCACCGCAGAAGCCCTACACCGATCCCGAAAACCTCAAAAAACTGACAACTCTGGCTCAGAAACAGGGGCTCGCCCTTTTTTGCACATTTACACTTGCGTCTGCCGGTACCTGTGATATAATTGCCTCTGATCGTCAGAGCGCCGGCAGCATGATTTCCCTGTATCAATCAGAGGTTGTAAGCCCGGCACGGTTGCCCGAATCGGGTGCCATAGCAGTGAATAAAGAATTTTTGCAGCAGCTTACCAGCAGGAAAGGAAACTGAAACCATGATGATCGATGAAAATCAGGTCAAAATGATCGTTGCTGAAGTTATCAAAGGCATCGAACTCCGCGAAAGAATCAAAACCGGCAAGATACCTACCGGCGTCAGCAACCGCCACCTTCATGTCAGCCAGGCTGACCTCGAAACCCTGTTTGGTAAAGGCTACCAGCTGAAAGAAATGAAACCGCTTTCACAGCCCGGCCAGTATGCCGCTGATGAAACCGTTACTCTCGTAGGTCCCAAAGGCTCGATCGAAAAATGCCGCATTCTTGGCCCGGTAAGACCCTCGACTCAGGTCGAAATTTCTTTGACCGACAGCTTTAAGCTTGGCGTACCCGGCATCGTCAGAGATTCCGGTGACACCAAAAAAACTCCCGGCTGCACTCTTAAAGGCCCCGCTGGCGCCGTAACCCTTGAAGAAGGCGTAATCGTCGCTGCCCGCCACATTCACGCCAGCACCGCTGATGCTGCCAAACTCGGTGTCAAAGACATGGATCGCGTCGCCATCAGAACCGGCGGCGTCAAATCTGTAGTTTTCAACAATGTTCTCGTGCGCGTCAGCGACAAGTTCGCTCTTGATTTCCATATCGATACGGATGAAGCCAACGCCGCCGGCCTCAAGAACGGCGACATGGTTGAAATAGTAGCCTAATTTAATTTGTAATAAAACTTTCAGGAGGTTGTCATGCAGGAAGCCCTGGGTATGATTGAAACACGTGGATTGACCGCTCTCATCGAAGCATGTGATGCAATGGTAAAAGCCGCCAACGTAAAACTCGTCGGCTGGGAAAAAATCGGTTCAGGCTATGTAACTGCCTTCGTCAGAGGCGATGTTGCTGCTGTTAAAGCCGCTACCGATGCCGGCGCCGCCGCTGCCAAGAAACTTGGCGAACTCGTTTCTGTACACGTAATTCCGCGCCCTCACTCAAATCTTGACGAAGTGCTGCCCATCAGAGAAATCCTGGCCAGCGCCAAGAAGTAATAAGGGTTAGACTATGATACTTGGCCGCGTTTGTGGTACTGTTGTCTGTACCCGCAAAGATGACAGCCTGGTCGGGCTTAAACTGCTGATCGTCGAAGAGCTTACTCTCGACGGGGCAAAGCCGACCGGCAACCATGTCGTCGCTGTCGACGCGGTAGGTGCAGGTGCCTCAGAGAACGTTCTGGTCGTTGCCGGCAGCTCGGCAAGGCTTTGTGAGCATACGCTCAAAAAGCCGGTCGATGCTGCGGTCTGCGCCATCGTAGACCAGGTGGTATTCGATTCAGAACGTTCCTGAGCATCCCGGCATTTTAAGAACCGGAGATACAGATAATGAGCGTTTCAAGGGAAGACCTGAATCTGATTGTCCAGGAAGTCCTCAGCCGTATTGGCAATGGCCCGGCTGCAACTGCACCGGCGAAGCCAGCCACCAGTCACGGCCGTGGTGTTTTTGAATCGGTTGATGACGCTGTAGCCGCCGCTGACCGCGCCCAAAAACAGCTTGTCGATCTGCCGCTGGCCACCCGCGGCAAAATCATCGCCAACATGCGCCGCCGCGCCCTCGAAAAGGTCGAGGAACTCGCCCGTTTCGCCAATAAAGAAACAGGCTATGGCCGCATCGATGACAAAATTCAGAAAAACAAGCTGGTAATCGAAAAAACCCCTGGTATTGAAGATCTGCAGCCAGACGCACACACTGGTGACAGCGGTCTGACCCTGATGGAAAAAGCTCCTTACGGAGTTATCGGGGCTATCACTCCCTCGACCAACCCCACCGCCACCGTTATCTGCAACTCTATCGGCATGATTGCCGCCGGTAACGGGGTCGTTTTTGCCCCGCACCCCGCCGCGGCCAAATGCAGCCAGTTCGCCATGAGTCTGCTCAATGACGCCATTATCGAAGCTGGTGGCCCCGAAAATCTGCTAACCACCATTCTCGAACCCAGTATCGAGAATGCCCAGAAAATCATGACCCACCCCGGTATCCGTCTTCTTACAGTTACTGGTGGCCCCGGCGTCGTTGCCGCTGCCTCGAAATCACGCAAAAAATATATCGCCGCCGGCCCCGGCAACCCGCCCGCCGTCGTCGATGAAACCGCCGATCTGAGAAAGGCTGCCCGTGACATCGTTTCCGGCGCCAGCCTTGACAACAATGTTCTCTGCATCGCTGAAAAAGAAATTATCGTTGTCGAATCAGTGGCTGACGAGCTCAAGAAACACCTGCGCAACAGCGGTGCCTACGAAGCCTCGGCCCGCGAAATTCAACAGCTCGAAAAAATCTGCCTCGACCACAAAACCGGCGCGCCGAACCGCAATCTTGTCGGTCGCAACGCCTCGGTTATCATGGCCGAAATCGGGGTGAGAATACCAGAAGAAACCCGCATTATTCTCTGTGAAACCGCACCTGATCACCCATTCGTCGTTGAAGAACTTCTGATGCCGGTGATTCCGCTCGTGCGCGTCAGAGACGTTTACGCCGCCATCGATCTCGCAGTCAAAGTCGAAGCCGGCAACCGCCACACCGCGGTCATGCACAGCAAAAACATCGACAATCTGCATCTGATGGCCCGCAAATGCGACTGCAGCATTTTCGTCAAGAACGGCCCCAGTTACGCCGGCCTCGGCCTCGGCGGTGAAGGTCATACCACCATGACCATTGCCTCACCGACCGGTGAAGGCATCACCAGCGCCCGCTCTTTTACCCGCCAGCGCCGCTGCGTCATTGTCGATTCCTTCAGAATCGTCTGAACAAAATGACAGAACAGAACTTTGCACATCTTGGCCTGGTAGGCTGCGGCGGTGCCGGGTTTCCGACCCAGGTTAAACTGGCGGCCCGCAACGTCGACGCTCTGATTGTCAACGCTGCAGAATGTGAACCGCTGCTGCATAAAGACAAAGAGATTCTCAAACACCATACCGCCGATTTCTTCAAAGGCCTGATCGCTTCTATCGATCTGACCGGTGCCAAAACCGGTTATATTGGCCTCAAGAAAAAGTATCACGAACTGCTCGAATATCTCGAAAAGGCTATTCCTGACAAACGCATCAAAATGCTGCCACTCGGCGACTTTTACCCCGCCGGCGATGAATACGAGCTGGTTTATGAAGCTACCGGCCGCCTGATTCCGCACGGTGGCATTCCGCTAAATATCGGCTGCGTCGTCATGAACGTCGAAACCCTGCTGAACATCGGCCGCAATCGCCCGGTTACCAGCAAGTTTATCACGATCACCGGCAAAGTGCCCCACCCCTGCACCGTCGAGGTGCCGATCGGCATTACCGTGCGCGAAGCCCTGGCACTGGCCGGGCTCAAAAGCACTGAAGGCCTTCGCATCATCGATGGTGGCCCGATGATGGGCAAACTGATCGCTGACCCCGAAAATGACATCGTCAGCAAAACCTGCGGTGGCCTGATTGCCATGCCAGTCGACCATGTTCTCATCCGCAAGATGAGCGCCGGTGACAAGAAAAACTCGCGCATCGCACGCTCAGCCTGCGACCAGTGCACTGACTGCTCAGAGCTCTGCCCGCGCGCCCTGCTCGGCTACCCGATCCGACCGCACAAGGCAATGCGAACCGCTCAGTTCGCCCCTTATGCCGAAAGCGATTATGCCATCGACTCGATCTTCTGCAGTGAATGCGGTCTGTGCTCGTTGTTTTCCTGCCCCGAAGATCTGCCACCGCGCGAAATGTGCATGATCTCGAAAAAATTTCACCTTGGCCGCGGTGTTAAACCAGCTGATTTCAAGGGCCAGCCGCAGATTCACCCGATGCGCCAGGCACGCCGCGTTTCCATCGAACGCCTGCTGAAAAAGCTGGCACTTCTCGATTTTAACCACAAGGCACCTTTGACCGATATCACTCAAAGATTCGAAAAGGTGACTCTGCCTCTTAAAATGCACATTGGCGTGCCGGTAACGCCGGTAGTTAAAGCTGGCGAAACCGTGAAAGCCGGCCAGCTGATCGGCGCGGTGCCTGAAGGCAAGCTTGGGGCCGCCCTGCATGCTTCCATCAGCGGCAAAATTGCTGCCATAACTGACCGCGCTATCGTCATTGCCAGAGATTAAGGGAAATACCATGAACATCAGCCGAAATGCCATAGGATTAGTAGAGCTTTCAAGCATTTCCATCGGTTATCTGGTAACCGACACCATGCTGAAGACTGCCGCCGTTGAACTGCTGCTGTCACGCACCGTCTGCCCCGGAAAGTTCATCTGCCTCGTATGGGGCGATGTCGCTGCCGTCGAAGCCAGTGTTGCTGCCGGCATTCAAACGGGTCAGGGCTATCTGGTCAATGATCTGGTGATTCCCAACCTGCACGAACAGATTTACCCGGCCATCACCGCCACCAATCAGGTCGACACCACCGGCGCCCTCGGAGTCATCGAAACCTTCGACATCGTTTCGACGATTCTCGCGGCCGATGCTTCGGTCAAGGCGGCCAACGTTACCCTTTGCGAACTGCGCATCGCCATGGCCATTGGCGGCAAAGCGTTTTACACCATGACCGGTGACGTGGCTGCCGTTGAAGCCGCAGTTGCAGCGGGCCTCAAATCGCTCGAAGAAAAGGGCCTGGTGGTCAACTCGGTCGTCATTCCGCGACCCCGCCACGAATTGTTTCAGGAGTTCATCTGATGCCTAAAATCGTCATTGGTTCCGATCACGGCGGGTTTCCGCTGAAAGAAGAGCTCAAAAAGCATCTGCAGAGCAAAAACTACGTCATCGAAGACGTGGGCGCCTATTCTGAATCTGCCGTAGACTACCCCGATATTGCCTTTCTCGTTGCCTGGTCTGTTTCGCAGAACCCGCACACTCTTGGTATTATCATCGATGGCGCCGGTATCGGGTCGTGCATGGCCGCCAACAAGGTGCCCGGCGTGCGCGCCGCCTGCTGCAACGACCTTTACGTCGCCCGCAACAGTCGCGAACACAACCATGCCAACGTTCTGACTCTCGGCAGCATGGTCATCGGCACCGGCTACATGAAGCAGATCG
>OFEK01002467.1_pt1 | contig 10081 bp, 8 predicted proteins | sample 1521131 | NCBI WGS metagenome assembly OFEK01 (sample SAMN05720209, study PRJEB24109) | activated sludge metagenome | isolation source: Anaerobic digester | place: China | collected 2015-12-16
ACATTATATCCAGTTTTGCAAATATACCCGAATTTACTTAAAAAATATCTCTGGGCATACAAAGCATGTCTCACAAAAGATTCACCCGATGGCAAGTTACAGTCAGGCTGTATCCACCATCCCCCAACTATCACCCAGCGTCCTTCCGCAATCCTTTGCCTAATCTCCTCGAACATTTGTGGGTTTGCTTCTTCAACCCACTTGTAATATGCTGCTGATGAACAATTGAAATATATGTCGGAGGATTCATTCAATCTATCCAAAGCTGAACTAAATGTTGCCATAACTTCAGCATACCCTTCCTGCCATCTCCACATCCATACAGGATCAATATGCGCATTGCCAATCATATATAATCGTGTTTTATTTTTGCCCATAAAAGCATCACTCCTGTCATTTTCTATTACTTTTCCCCGTTAACTGCCTTTTTACAGTATTCCTTGAATAAGCGAGCATATATTTTAAAATTTTCAAGGGAGACTCCGGGTGGAGTCTGATGATCTACCGAAGGAATATACCCGCCCACCCGCATTACGGGAAGCAGACGTTCAAATTCGGCTCTCATTGCTTCTTCCCCATGAGGCATAACCATTTTATCATAGCCGCCAAGCATTAAAAAATCAGGATATTGCTCACGTATCTTGCAAAGATCTACTCCTGCTTGCCGTTCTAATGGATAAACCCCATCAATTCCTGCCTCTTTAAGCCAAGGTATCATGCTTGTTATATCACCATCGCTATCTACCAGCACATGTACCCCATAGCTTTTTATATAGGGTACTAACTGTTGATAATAGGGTAGTAAGAATTCCTTAAAAAGGCTATATGATAACATAGGTCCATGATTATATGACATATCCTCTGCAATCCCTACCATATCAGGTTTTATTATTTTAAATAATTCTTCAACAGCGCGGATATTGAACTCCGTAAGCTCTTCATTTATTCTATGCATTAATTCCGGTTGATCATAAAACGCATACAAATGCCTTTCAATCCCAAAAATAGTACGGGGAAACCAAAAGAATCCATCCAGCCACAGTCTGATGATAATTTCACCTTTTTCATGCCTTTCTTTTAGCCGTAAAGCATGCTTCTTTATGTTTTCAATAATGCTGTCTGTAAAAAGATATTTTCTCAGTTCGTTATAAGAATATTCATCTTTAATCAGACCTCCGCCATGAATTAAGGGTTTTGGAGCTTTTTTATCTATACCGGCTGCTACAATACATATCAATTTATCAAAACCGAAATACTCTAACGTACCCTCTATATCAAGTCCCTGAGGAAGACCTTCTTTTTTCCACCGTTCTATTGTTTTGTCCCACCAAGCGGCCCATTCTACAAGGGGAAGCCTATCTTCCACCTTCTTAAAATTTAATATATTTATAAATCTTTCCCTGTTTGTCATTACTAGACTCCTTTCCTTGGTTTCTGTGTTATATTCAAGATCTTACCTTTGCTTAATGCATTTATATATTTTTTACTTGTGAGAGTCATTGTTCCATAATCTTTTAGCTTGGTTGCCATATGAATACCTTCTCTATATCTAACTATGAGTTATAATTTTAACTGGACCTAGTAGACCAGATGGTTTTTGCGTTCCATATAGTAAATTCTCAAGTGTGTTAGTGACTTTAATTTTTATGTTATTTTTACAATTGTTTATCATATCAGTAATTTCAATTACATAAGGTTCCCATGCTGAAATTCCAGCTAGAATGCCATTAACAGTCACTTCTGCAATATCTTTACCTACATCTACCTGGATAAAGCATCTTTCTTCCTCAAAGTTTTTATCAATATAAATTTCCTGTTCATATATTGCTGACCCTGAGAAATTAGGATATCCCTGATATGTCCAACTACCATATGAGATATGATCTTCATCTTCTATTTTGCTTAAGGTTGCACCAATACTGCAACCATCATTTAACTGAACTTTAAAGCTGCCGAATAGACGTAATGGTTCCAATAAGCCATCATTTACCTCACTCAATTTTACTTTTACCGCCACAACATTTAACCCTTTTCTATAATATTTCTGTAACGCAGAATGAAATGTATTACTTTTCAGAGGATATTCAATGTTATAGCAGTCATATTCTCTGCTATTAAAATAATTTTCACAAAGTATTCCATTAACATATATCTCATAATTACCTTTTATAGCTGACTTCTCAAGTACTATGCCCATATCATCTATTTGCTCATCCAGCCAAAAATTCGTCTTATATATAAGTGTTTTTGCTTTGCCAAACAAATTGTCATTTTGCCCGGTCCACGGTGGTGAAACAATTACCCCCCTGCCAGTTATATTTATTTTGCCATACTCCTGGTTATTTTCTGTTTCTAGCAACCATTTGTCAAGAATGAGTACATTTCTTTTGCAGATCTTAAATGACCAACTTGAATATAACTCTGTAGTTTTTACATTATTGCAGTTATCTGATTGTGATAATAAATTAATTCCACATTTTGCTTCCTCATTATTTTGTTTATTATTTTGTTTAATTTCGTTGTTTTTAAGAATAATAACTGCTGCTGATTTTGGAGCAATTATAACTTTCCATTTGTCTTCATGTTTTGGTATAACTCTTTTATTTATATATTTTAAATTCCATTCCTCCGCTATACATTCCTCCGTTATAAAATTTTCATTACTAACACATGTGATGGAAGCTTTTATTTCATTTTCCGAAGTATTATTTAAAAAGTAGATATTTGTTTCATCTTTTTTATGATGATTTACTATTATGTCATCTGAATATTCACCTTCTATAAGAATGTCGTCTTTTACAAGAGCAACTACCTCATTTATTCCTTGATCAGAAAATCCTTTGTTAGCATCACCATTTATTTTGTAAAAAATAATATCATTAAAATTTCTTATGCAATCAATGAGATATTTTCTTTCTTTAGTATAAACATTATAATCCTTTTGGTGTTTAGCTTTATCTGCAGCTTCAATTATCAGACTTCCCCCTCGTTCACAATATTCTTTAACTTTATCTACAAACTCCCTGGTTGGGCAAATCATTTCTGATATAATTATATGCTTATAACTGCATTTCCCTATTACTATACTGTCCCCTTCAACAGTACATTTTTCGAAATCTGTGTCACTTACAAGATCAAATTGTATATGATTGCGTAAAAGCTTATTGAACAAATATACAAACCTGTCCCTTAGCTCTTGAGCTTCCAAATCATGTATCCGTTCCAAAGACATATAGTTTCTTACAGAAAATATAAGAGCAGTTTTTACAACTGGTTCACTTTCACCAAGGATATATCCAAGCCTTGATAAATAGTCAGAGTATATTTTGTAGTATTCCCAATATGGGTTCTGGTAAAATTGAGAAGGACCTGCATCTTTTTTTCTCAGGCCATCAATAGAATAGCTTAAAGTATGAGGCACTATTATATTTATACCTAATGAAAATAACCAGTTACTGATCCAAATCATGTCTGCAATTTTAAGTTTCCACTCAGTAACACCAAAACATTCGCACAGAGCTTTTCCATCTCTCCATTGGCGTGCTACAGAGGCTACTAGTTTGGGCCCTAAATTTAATATGGGATGTCTTTTATCACCTATCATGTAAGTAATTATATCAGTCCCAGGGATATGTAAATATTTTTGGAAATCCATCAAGTTCCCAGTCATTATTGATTGCCAAACCGGCTCCTCTTCAGGACTTGCATGCCCTGTTAATAATAGCCCGTTTTCTTCACACCATTTACTTATACTACCTGCAAAAGCCTCATGAAATAGCTGTGAGACAACCTCCCAATAATCCTTTCTACTCCTGCAACTATCATTAAAATCTAATGCTAATGATAATAGCGCAATATCAAAGCTATATCCTTTTCTCTTTTCAAACTCATCTTTTAATAAATTATTCCATGCATACGGTAAAGCAACAAATTTAGGTTCATCCATGAATATCCCGGGAATTATATTCCCGAAATACTGGCTAAATCTCTTTTTATATTGCTCATATGTAGTCTCAATGAAATAGTTTACAGCATTTGGATTCATAAGATCAGGGTATGAATCATATAATTGGTACTTCCCCTGTTCATAAACATACCATATAACAATGTCCCACTCACCACAGGGAACATCCCATTCCAGTGTAAGCATTGCGCTACTAGTATCTGAACGGTACTGTGGTAATGCCTCATGTTCAGTAGTAGGATAATAGGAATGGTAGTATCTTTTTTCTTTCCAATTCTTCCTTAATATCCCAACGTAATCCTGTATATTAATCTTTTCTACAATTACATTATCTTCTGTCTTAATAGCTGAAGCCTTAATTACTTTACTAAGTGGTATTTCTAATGAAATATTAGCAGGACCATTAATATGTTGTTTCTTTATTTCCAAAACTTTCGCTCTATATTCCGGGTGATCGGCCAGGACCTTTCCTCCTGCGGCACCACTTGGATATGGGTCTTCATCATATAACCAGGCTTTTAACCCATTTTTTTTAGCTTCTATAATAATTTCGTCAATAGCATCAAACCACATTTTTGAAAGATAAGGAGTGAGCGATCCACTTCTTGAATGCATAAAGAAACCTTGAAAGCCCTTTTCAGCAAGCTCTTTAATCTGCCAGGATAGTTCTTCTTTAGAAAGTCTATGGTTCAAAGACCAAAACGCTATTGGTCTATAATTTTCATCTCCGGAGACAAACGACTCAAACTTCATACATAACACCCCTCATATTACGAAATAATGTCAAAAGTATTTATATACTAATGACCTGTAAGAAATCCCCATGCAGTGGCATTCATTGTACGTGAAAATAGTGTAAACTTCAGAATAAAGCAATTTAGAATTTTTATAATTTCCTCTATACTCCTTCACATGTTTTCTTCTAAATAATCTACTTTATATTTGTAAGCCACTGATATAATTGTTTATTAACCTTTATAAAAAGTTTATATTTAATTATTATTATAATTATGTATGTCTTAAATTTCAATGTTCCAAACATCATCAAAAATAAATATTTATATTCAAAATTTATTATTGACGATTATTTGTACTACATCATTTACATTTTGATATATTACTACGCCTATTAAAAACAGGTTGACAAAATCAAGCAATGAAGTTAATCTATTTCTATGGTATTTACAATAAGTAGTCATGCACAAGTTAGAAATATAAAAATATACTTAAAGTATACTATGTCAAATATTTATATTAGATGATATGGGAGTGTTATGTTTTATGAAACCCTGTTTAGAGGATGTTCTTAAGCGTTTTAATATTAAGGGGGAGTTTACTGAAGCTCAACCTGTTAACAGCGGCCATATTAATGATACATATGTTGTCTGTTTTAAGCAGAATAACAATACCAGGCAACGTTATGTTCTTCAAAGAATAAATCATTATGTTTTCAAAGAGCCTGATAAACTTATGGATAATATAATTAAGGTTACTGCATACTTACGCAAAAAAATTGAATCCAGCAGCGGCAATCCAAATAGGGAAACCCTAAGCTTTATTCCTGTATCGTCAGGTAAATTTTTGCATGTAAGTGAAGATGGCTCCTACTGGCGTGTCTATTCATATATAGAAGACGCAATAACATACCAGGTAGTTGAAAATTCAAACCATTTTTATAACGCCGGAAAAGCTTTTGGCAGATTTCAGATGCTACTTAGCGATTTTCCAGTTGATGATTTATATGAAACCATACCTGATTTTCATAATACACCGAAGAGACTGAAAGCCTTGATTGAAACTATTGATAAGGATATTAACAATCGTGCAATAAATGTCAGTTCTGAAATTGATTTTGTGATGAAAAGAGCTGAGGAAACTTCAATTATCGTTAATCTTCTGGATGAAAATAAGCTACCTTTACGTGTAACCCATAATGATACAAAATTTAACAATGTTTTGATTGATACTAATACTGGCGAAGGTATCTGTGTTATTGATTTGGATACGGTTATGCCCGGTACATCATTATATGACTTTGGAGACTCTATCCGTTCAGGGGCAAATACTGCTGACGAAGACGAACCGGATTTAGCAAAAGTATGGATGGATATTGGTCTATTTGAACAGTTTACCCGTGGTTACCTGGAAATGGCCGGAGGCTTTCTTACGCCAACTGAGCTTGAATATCTGCCTTTTTCCGCCAAGCTTATAACCTTTGAACTTGGAATGAGGTTTCTTATGGATTATCTGAATGGTGATATTTACTTCAAGATTCACAGAGATGGTCATAACCTGGATAGGGCTCGAGTGCAGTTTAAATTAGTGTCAGATATGGAAGCCAAGTATGATAAAATGAAAAATATAGTAGAGAAATATAAATAATTAAGATCAGAGTACATACTCCCTGGATAACAAAAGTTGGGGATAAGTGGAGAACAGAAAAAGGTATCCCACCTTCTATCTTCCATTTTCTGTTCTCTGTTTTCTGTTTTCAGTTTTCTGACCTATATTTTATGCCGACTATTTTCCATTCTCTGTTCCATGTTTAATTTACGCGCAGTTCAGATCAGCTTAGCATGTAAGATCCAATATCCTGTAAATCTGTTTCCATATTTCATCTTTTCCCTGCCTGGTACTGGCTGAAAATGCAATTACCGGTACATTTTCGCCGCTTCCAAGAGTTGCCTGTATATCATTTATCCTTCTGCCTGTTTCCCCTCGGGAAATCTTATCAGCTTTAGTAGCAACAATTATATGTTGTATCTCACGGCTTTTTAACCATTCATACATAATTCTGTCATTCTCTGAAGGAGTGTGCCGTATATCAACCATCATTATGATTAACTCAAGCTTCTTGCGTGAATTCAAATAAGTTTCTATCATGTTACTCCATGTTGACTTCTTTATCTTTGATACACTTGCATACCCATAACCCGGGAGGTCAACAAAATGAAGTTTATCATCAATATTATAGAAGTTTATCTCTCTTGTTTTCCCCGGTGTTGCACCTACCCTTGCCAGGTTTTTTCTATTCAATAATGTATTGATAATGGATGACTTCCCAACATTGGATCTTCCAACGAAAGCTATTTCAGGAACATTATCCGAAGGATACTGGTATGGTTTCACAGCAGTAATTTCAAATCTTGCATTATTTAAATTAATTAACATTGTCCTGCCACTGAAAATATAGACAAATGTATACCTGGACCTCAAATGTTTGCTTATCTATATTTTTTACAGACTTCGTGGCATCTCCTTTCTTTTTGTTTTCATATTTCCTATACAAATTACATTTTGTATTCTTCAAACTTTATATTAGCAAAGCCTCAATTAATCAACAAGCATTTCTTTAATGATGCCTTTTACTTGAAAAATATCCTCTTCTGAAACGTTTCCGGCTTTTTTCATTAACCTTGATTTATCTATACACCATATCTGATCTAACATAATCCAGCCAACCCTTCCACCGAATTCAATTTGTACTCTTGATGGGTAGTTCATCATCTCTGTTTTTATGCATATCTTTAAATTTCTGCGCCCAGTCCTTTCGAGGATTTTGAACATGTGCAATAATTATTTATCCATCAACTATATCTATCTGTACTTTATCATTAATCATACATTCTTTACGGTTGACCGGCACTGTCAAATTTGTAGTGTTTATGTTAAAAATGTCCAGACCCAGACCTTTTAATATATAATTGAGAATTTTTTCAGTGCTACCTGTTGGTGAAAAATAAATCAATCTTACTTTTTCGATATTCACAAATTACTCCAATAATAAATTTTTTTGACATCCTAATATCTGTCATTTACAGCATTATTAGGATAGGGCAGCATGCTTTGTTTTTCCGTGCTGCCCATCCAAACTACTCACTTAATTCTATTGTTTTTGTAATTTTAACTGTTCTCATTTGGTTTTTGTTCCAGATGTCTTTTTATCTTTTTTGTCGTAGTTTTAATAAATTCATTATCCCTTATTGAGAAATTCTTAATATGCTTGTATAATGGCAAATTTTTATTTACACTTTTAATTACATCACCCAAAACTTTTGAAATATCTTCTTTTGTTATATTAATGAGTTTTAGTTTTTCCTTTATTGCCTCAAGATTTGGGAGAATTTGCGCACAAACATGGGTATCCCCTGAGGATTCATCAAGCTTGCCCCACACAAGAGACTCCTGTACAAAAGGATTTCTGTTGATACTTGCTTCCAGTTCTTCAGGATAAATATTTTTTCCATTTTTAGTTACAATAATATTTTTAATTCTTCCTGTAATATATAAATAGCCTGACTTATCCATTCTTCCCAAGTCACCTGTATAAAACCAGCCATCTTTCATACTGTTTTTTGTAGCTTTCTCATTTTCAAAGTAACCAACCGTAACATTATCACCTTTAACTACAATTTCTCCAATTCCCTTTTCATCAGGATTATCAATACGCACCTGAACTCCTGGTATTGGCAATCCTGCTGAATTGTCCTTAAAAGCTGCGTCCCTGTTTCCTGTTGCCAGGGGTGAACACTCTGTCAGGCCATAGCCTTGCAGAACCCGTATTCCCATATTCCTGAAACCTTTTGAAACCCGGGGGTCAATAGCTGCAGCCCCTGTTATAATCAATCTCAGCCTGCCGCCTAGATTCTCATGAATAGCCTTAAATAGTTTGCGTCGTATATCAATTTTAAGAAAGCTCTTTAAAAATGCTCCCAGCCAAATTGCTATGCGAAGAGAAACCTTGCCGCCGAATTTTTTGCCAGCCTGATCCCATATTTTTTTATACACATTTTCAAGAAGCAGAGGAACAGAAATCATCAAAGTAGGTCTTACTTCCTTTAAGTTGCGTCCTATATGTCTTAATCCCTCGTTAAAAGCTATTGACCCTCCGCTATATATTATACATAAAAAGCCGATGGTACACTCATATGTATGATGCAAAGGTAAGATAGAGAGTGAGGAGTCCGTACTATCAACATAGACCGTGGAGCAAATAGACATTATATTTGAACATATATTTTTGTGCGATAGTATAACACCTTTTGCAAACCCGGTAGTACCTGATGTAAAGAGTAATACACTCATTTTTGTATTATCTATTGTAGCATTCACAAAATCTCTACTTCCGCTGCTAATTAATTTTTTGCCTTTTTCAACTAATTGTTTAAAAGATAGGGAAAACTCATCATCATTATCGCTATCCATATTAATATAATATTTTATAGCTGAATTGTTTTGCGACAACTTTTTTATACTTTCTGTGTATTTGCCGGAAAATACAATAGCTGATGCATTGCTCTTAAATAGAACATATTCTATATCCTCTATTGGAAGCTCCTTATCAATTGGTACTATAACTCCGGTACCATTAACAGTAGAAAGGTAGGTTATACACCACTCATAACGGTTTTCTCCGAGAACGGCAATGAATTTGTCTTTTAGTCCCAAACTCAATAACGCTGTTCCAAGGGCATCAACATCTTTTTTAACCTGAGAGTAAGTAATACCTTTGTAATTACCATCTTCATTCTTAACAAGGAACGCATTTTTTGCGGCGAATAAATTGGCACTTTGTTCCAGCATGTCTTTAAGGTCTTTAATTTTTCTTACAGAGTAGAGATTTCCTATATCTGTCTTGCTTTTGCTCATAACGCCCCTGCTTTCTAAAATTATATATGTAATGCTTTGTTATGTTGCCAATGGGAAGCTATATCTTCCCATTGCTATCAAAATTCCTCCCGGAAGACATCACTTTCCAAATTGGCATAGTAGTATAAGTATAAAGGTATATATATGCTAATCGTTTATTAATTTTATACTAACACAAATACTAATAATCTACAAGAATTTTTCTGTAACAGGGGTGCATATTATATTATGCAATTATAAAGTAATTATGCGGAAGGTATTCCTTCTGTCGCAGCACTCTATTTTACATCAAATCTTTCACATAATTTTTTCTCAAACATATTATGTTAATAGAATAATATTTCAAATAAAATAGAAAGAGTGATCAATATGCTGAGTTCCTTCATTTTTTTCCTGCTTTTAATTGTTCCCGGATTCATATCGCTATTGGTTTTTAAATCTATAAGCAGATATAGAATATGCAGTGTA
>OFEK01002472.1_pt1 | contig 10060 bp, 2 predicted proteins | sample 1521131 | NCBI WGS metagenome assembly OFEK01 (sample SAMN05720209, study PRJEB24109) | activated sludge metagenome | isolation source: Anaerobic digester | place: China | collected 2015-12-16
TCTTCCTCTTCCTCTTCCTCTTCCTCTTCCTCTTCCTCTTCCTCTTCCTCTCCCTGTCCTCCATCGACCCCTCTCTAAATCTCTCCCCTGAGAGGGGAGAGACTTGTGATAAGGTGTATGTTTATGATAAACAAGACATTAAAAGCCCCTCCCATTTTAGGGGAGGGGTTGGGGAGGGGTTAGACAGTGTGAGAGTGAGAGCGAGAGTGAGTTTTTCCTTCATCCCTCTCCCTGTCCCTATCCCTATCCCCAGCTGTCCGTGGGCTATGCCTGCGGACCCTGATCAGAATACTACCAACTCCGTGAAACTCAGTTTGTTTTTCTGTGGTACTCAGTGGTTAAATAATGTCTCGATCAGAAACACATCCTCCCGATACGAGGCTCCGCCTCACCTCCTTAGCCATTTGTCAACTTGTTGTAAGGGCTGGGTTGTTTAACCACAGAGTTTCACCGAGTTAAAAGGAGTTGCACAGAGTTGTTCTCCCTCATCCTCATCCTCATCCTCATCCTCATCCTCATCCTCATCCTCTCCCTCATCCTCATCCTCATCCTCTTCCTCATCCAGATCCTTGACGACGGGAGCCGGAATTTTATCGCTTAACATGCAGTGAATGTGATTGTTGATGTTGTTCAATAAAAATTTCGCAGAATTTACTTGACAACAGTGATCTCTTTTGTTATATTTATTGTCTCGAAATATGACAAGAAATATTATTTATATAATATTTAAGATGTTTCATTACTGCCGGGTTTAAGATTGACGAAGAGTTTTTTGTGAGTACTTATCAGTATTACTAAACCTTTACATAGGGTTGTGGTACACATAGTGCTATGTGATTGATATTATATTGTTTTAAATGAAAACAAAAAAATGAAAACTCACACGCTTCAGCTTGCGAACATCTTTATTGTCTGCGCCTTATGCTCACTGTTCTTCGCGCCAGGAACAAGCACCGCACAAGTTATAAATCCCATCATATGGTTAAGGGCCGGAGACTATGCAGCAAATGCCACACATTGGCATGCATGGCCCGATACCAGCAAATATGCACTGGCAATGCCGGGAGGCACCGGCCCATCATTGGCATTAATGAATTACAATAACGCCTTGCGCATTGACGGGTCTTTTGCAGGCTTTGACCAAACCATCGATAAGATCAGAAACGTTGCAACCATATATTATGTTTATCATCCCGACACTGCACTTACCGAAAACCTATTATGGCAGTTACGGCTTAATCAGGACAAAAAAATACAGCTGACCTCAAAACGGTTGAACCAGGTATGGGGGCATGTCGACTTCCTTGACAGCCTGTCGACGGGGCCACGCCTTAGTTCTACCTTTATAGGATGGTCCCCGGTTCCTGCCGATAGCCTGGGAGTGAGTCTGAGATTTGCCGGCAGCGACAGTCTGAAGATGAGCGGGAACATCGCAGAGTTGGTGGTGTTTGATAAGCGGCTGCATGGCTTCGACGATATGGTATGGCAAACATACCTTGCTCTGAAATATGGCATCACACTGTATCATGCTGATTATGTTTGTTCTAATGGGGATACCCTTTGGCGTTATGCTGAGAACAAGGATTTCTGTTACAATATTGCGGGAATTGGACGCGATACAATTCTTGGTCTGAACCAGAATCTCTCCGGTAGCTTTGATGATATTCTTTCGATTGGCACAGCAACACAAAAGGAGGTCAGCGGCCATAATCCTTCCAGGATTAAAGCACAGGATTTTCTGATATGGGCGAGTAATGGGAAGGACCTGTTGCCGGTAAATACACCGGGGCTTGAAGATACCAATGTCAATGCAGTGCTTGAGAGGGCATGGAGAGTGCAACCTTCCAGCAATACAGCCCGCAATATTCATACACAGTTATTCCTGGATGGTAGCAATATACCGGCACAGGAATTAAACAAATGTGTTTTGCTGATAGACCCGTCAGGAATTGGTGATTTTGCGCAACCCGGCATACATTATATATACCCCGACAGCGTGGATGCTGACCAAAAGATCTACTATCCCATAATTCGTTGGGATAAGGACAAGTCAGGATATGATGTGTTCACCTTTGCTTTCCTTGTCAATGACAGCATCACACCGGTCCTGCCACCGCCGATATTACCAGGAAATGGAAAAAGTGCAGCCGGAACCATCATCGATGAAAACATCAGCCTGACTAGCAAGGGCAACACCTATCGTGTCTATCCGAATCCTAGCAAGGGCAATTACAGGCTTGATATACAGTGTGATCAGCCCACCGCTGTGAAAGTGGAAGTCTTTGATCTGAGCGGACGATTATACCAGAGCTATACGGGTGAGGGGAGTGATGAATATCTCTTCAGTAAACACATCGCTACACCCGGCTTTTACCAGTTGCGTATCACCACTTCCAGTCAAAACGAGACACTTCAATTGGTAATACAGTAAATACAAATGAATTAGTTGAACCCTGGCTTACAAAACGCGCTAAGAAAATGAAAAACAACAAATTAGTTGTCGGTCTTTGTCTATGTAGTATCATGGTCGCAACAGTGGTTTTTAATACCCTGAGCAAAACAAATACAGCAAATTATCGACGCCACTGGCTATCACCTGCGGTTATTGATAAAGCAGGAATTGTACCGGCAGAAAATCCGGCAATAAGACCACCAGATGTGGCAGCGTTATCAACGGAAGAAATGGAAATGTCGTTCGCCACTGCCAGCTCGTCTGAAGGCAGGATAGGATACCATGGTGCATTTATGTATGATGATCCTTCAGATAATATATTCCAGATTGACATTACAGAACCCCCTGATGATACAAAGGATATATGGCTGGAGTATAACCTGAAAGGCATAGTTGACCACACGGGTATATGCCGAAGTATCAACGACCAACCTTCGTTTGGTGGTATTTATATCAGGAAGTCAGAACACTGGAGCCTGCAACGGGAGCGGATACCTGCTCATTTGCTCAAAACCGGCATGAACATCATCCGGTTTGCGGCCCATCAACAAACCGGGCACACGTATCAGGTCAAAGATGTAAAGATACGATATGCCGGGTCAGCGACCTGTGGGCGTGATATCCTTGTCAGCCAGCCGGCACAGTACGTCCGATATGGCAGTCAGGGATATATTAAGGGATCCCTGAAGGGACCCGGCTATGCAAATGCCATCGTCAAGGTAAACGGCAAGCCGGTCAGGTTGATCAACGGAGAGTTCGAGGCTGTTGCCGATATGATCACTGAGCATGGATCTGAACACTATTTGACAGTGCAGGCTATTTTCAATGATGGGGAGGTATTGGAAAGGGAAGTGCACTTCAGTGCCTCAGTTGCCCATGATTTGTATGTTCCGCCTGTCGCCAGCCCATCTTTTGTCGAGATGCAGGCAAGCCCGGGAATTCCACTGACACTCAGGCTAGCCGAAGCGGGAATCGTAGCTGGTGCAGGCAGCATTGACAACCCGGTGCAGCTAACCATGCAAACCTTACGGCCGCATGATGTGGTGCCATCGGCATCTGGTATGATAAATGTAACGGGAGCTGCTGCGGGGTTTCGCTGTTTGCCACACGGTATGCAGTTCAAGGAACCTGTAATGCTGGAGATCCCTTACAGTGAGGTAATCCCCAAAGGGTATAAGCCCCAGGATATCTTTACCTACTTTTTTAATGAAGAAAACCGCAAGTGGATAAGAATAGAAAGGCAAAGTGTTGATACCCTGCGGCGGGTGATCATCTCCCGTGTGGATCATTTCACCGATTTCATCAATGGAATAATTAAGGTGCCGGAAGCACCGCAGCACAATGCTTTCACACCCACAAGTATCAAGGATCTGCAGGTAGCCAATCCCCTGGATGAGATCAATCTGATCCAGTCACCCAAGGCCAACAACATGGGTACTGCCAACCTCACCTACCCGTTGAAACTGCCCGCGGGGCGCAATGGTTTGCAGCCCAATCTGGCCATCACCTATAACAGCAATAATGCCAATGGCTGGATGGGGTTGGGTTGGGATATTAATATCCCGGCCATTACGATAGAAACCAGATGGGGTGTCCCTTACTATGATGAAAATAAAGAATCGGAGACGTACTTGTTAAACGGGGAGCAGCTGGCCAATAAAGACAATGCATATTTTTACCTTCCATTGACGCACAGAGCCCCGTGGCGGGACCGGGTTGGTGATAGCCTGCAATTTTACCCACGGGTTGAGGGTGCATTCAACCGGATAATAAGATACGGAGATGCGCCCACTAATTACTATTGGGTTGTAACTACCACAGATGGCACAAGGTACTTTTACGGACGTAAGTTTAATGATGATGCCGTAGATACTTCGGCGGTGTTAATGGATGCCAAGGGTAACATCGCGCATTGGCCACTAACAGAGGTGCGAGACATGCACGACAATTTCATAAGGTATGAGTATAAGATAATTAAGTCCATAGGGTTACCTAATGGCAGTGAAGGGTGTCATTTATATATTGACACAATTGTATATACAGGGCACGGTATAGTTGATGGGAATTATCGAATAATCTTTGACTTGGTTGACAAGGCTGAATACACTAGGGAAGATAATATCATATCTGGCATCAATGGCTTTAAAGATGTAACCACGGAGCTACTTGAAAAGATAGTGGTGCGCTATGACACAACCTTCATTAGGGCATACTTTTTTAATTACGGTAGTGGCAAATTCTCCAAGACCCTCTTATGCAGTTTTGCAGAAACGGATATTCAGGGATACAATGAGATGATCAAATCATACCAGGTCAATATGTGCGAACCAATAACGGCATGCAAACCTGGTATACTGAGGTATGAGTTTGAATATTACGATGATCTCTGTAGTAATGATTTGTTTGGAGATCCAATAAATATAAATAATATCGATAATGATGAAGGGCCTTCTTATCAACTTGGTTTTGCTATTGGAGAGTGTCCCACTGCGCTTGGCGGCAGCTCAACATTATCTTATTCCTGGGGTGGAGCCATTACCGCAGGGATAGACCCTGCAATAGCATTGAAAACCAATTCATTTGGTGGTAATGGCAGAGGAAGTTGCGAGAAGAGCGATGGCTTGCTTAGCCTGGTTGATATTAATGGTGATGGATTGGTGGACAAACTCCAAAAACCTGTTGGCGGAATGCCCGTGTTCCAATACAGGCCCATGAAGTATAAAGATGGTGGGTTCTACTTTGATAGTCTGGTAACAATAGAACACAGCCCAGGGTTTTTTATGCAAAGTGAAAGCAAGACAGGTTCGTATGGTGCAGAAGCACAGTTTGCTTTGCTATCTGCTTCAGGAGGACCAAGTTCTTCCTGGTCTTATACCAATAGTTACCTTTCAGATGTGAATGCTGATGGGCTGCCAGATATAGTATCAAATGGATATGTATATTTCAACAAATTGGTAGAAGGTAAACCCCACTTTATACCTTTTCTTTCTGATACAGTATGGGTTGGTGATACCATATGTAATGGGATTTCAACCACAGGGAGTATTAATGATTCCTTGTTTTTGCCAGGCCCTTATTTTGATCGCGAATACTTCTATCAAGAACCTTACGTGGAAAAGCTTGAGATGGATGCTGTCCGAATATGGATTGCTCCTTATAATGGATATGTCAATATCTCTGATACCATTAAACTAACAGATGAGTACATGGATTTTAGACGAGGTGAATATTTGCACGATGGCGTGCTCTTCTCTGTTCAGCATAATGACGTAGTCTTAACTCGTGATTCACTTAAGCCATACGTGGATACGGTAATCTATATTGTTGAAAGTGGAGTCGTTGTATCAAAGGGTGATCATATTTATTTCAGACTACAACCAAGAACGCGTAGAATTTATGACAAAGTTACCTCTGATCCGGTCATTACATACACAAGTATCAACAATCAGCAAGTGGACATTCACAGGAAAGATGCCGACAATAAGGGTGTTCATAGATTTAGGGCGTCTGAAGGATTTACTTTAAACGGCCGCATGAGGATTGGATTTCCTTTTGAAGGTGCAGTCCGGGTGAAAAATAGAATTAACTGTTTGAAGGATTTGAGTGATACTGTTTTCTTCAGGGTATACCATAATAATCCAACTGTAGCGATTTGGACGGATACAATCATAGATTTAGCATCATATGATAGCGTGATAGATAGTATTCATGTTGAAGAAAATGATAGCTTATGGTGCATTGCCAGCTCCCATTCAAACGTTGATTGGCAGTCTGTTAGATGGGATGTGAATGTAGCATATTTTCATTCAGATGTTGATTCTATTTATGTTATTGATTCGTCCAATTTGGCCGATCTGAAGTATGCAGTTCAGTACGACATTATTCCCTACAAAACCATATATAATCAGGCCATATATCCTTCTACGGTCTTCAGCACCGCTCTGCCATTGAACAATGTCTTAGTTGAACCTTTCTTTAACGTCACTCCAATATACACGGGCACGTCCTATGTATATTTAACTGTTAAAGACGAGGGTAATTTGAACTACCGACATAAAATTGATGTGATCGGAGGAATACCGCAATTTGGGAGTTTTCAATTATCCTTCAACCCGGCAACTAACTACTACTTCGACTATTTTACCCCTAATACAGAGCTCGCCAACGCAATCACAACTCCCGCATGCGTGATTGATAGTGCTACCAGCTTCCTAACAGGCTTGCATACATTCCAGCCAGATTCGCTGGAAATCTATGGACCATTATACTTAGGGTGGGGCCAGTTTGCTTATAATGGAGCACTTACAGGTACCGATTATATTGTAAGAGATAGCCTTAGACTTGGTTCCAATTTTGGAAAAACCGTTGCTATCAATGGTATTATCGACACAGCTAAGATGGATTCCCTGTTTTATCAACTTGCATCAGCTGAAGCTTATAATCCCTGGACTTGTACTTTCAATATGATGCTGCCGGATGGTAAGAAAGGCTATTACCATGGTCCTGGGTTATTCACAATAGTTGACACATCCTTAATGCAGCTGTTTTATGAGGATGATTCTGCCTTCTTCGTACCTAGTTTCCCCGTACCGATGGCGCTGCTTAATGGGCCGGTGAAAGCAATCAGGAAAACCACATATTCTGAAACAAATGGTTATGGTTATAGCGCCTTTTTAAATGGGAACAACTTCAGCGATACTGACATGTGGTTAATAGCGGATTTTATGGATGTTAATGGTGATCGTTACCCCGATGTGGTTGGGCCAAACCGGGTTCAGCTAAGTAAGCCTCAAGGCGGGCTATCGACAAAAGTGAGTGGTTTACGTAAAGATTTTAGCCAATTGGATCACACCCTTGCCAATGCATCTGGGAGTACATTCGGTACCATACCTCCTGATCAGCGAAAAGAACCAGGCCACTCTCCTAAGAGAAGTAATGTAGAATCAAAAGGCACCTCAAGCGCTGGAGGGAGTATCGGCAATTCTTATGATGAGGGAATATCTACTTTTTTGGATATCAATGGAGATGGTTTGCCGGATAAGATCAAAAAGGATAATCAAGTGCTCATGAGCCTTGGTTACGGTTTCACAGACTCACCTGATTTCTGGCCATTTCCCAATACCTACCGCAAGGGTCAAAGCGAAAATGCAGGATTAACCGCGAGCTCGGCAGGTGCTGCCGGTAAGCTTTTCGAGAAGATTAAAGACTTTGAAGGTGCAGCTGTTAGCTTTTCAGGAGGATTTTCTGCTAATTATTCCGAAAACACTTCTGATATATTGCTTCAAGACATGAATGGAGACGGGCTTATCGATTTAATAATCAAGGGTATAGACAGTTGGGTAGTATGGTATAATAGTGGTAGCGGTTTTCCTGATAAGGCGTATTCGATAAAGTCCTATAGCACCACAGATGAGTATTACCATGGGCAATCACTTAATGTCGGGATTTTTGGTGCTGTTGGCTTAGGCTTTGCGTTACCAGTAATACCCGTTAAAATCGTAATCAACCCGCAGGGTAGTTGGTCAAAAAGTGTTAATAGGACACGAAAACAGCTAATCGACATCAATGCTGATGGTTATCCGGACTTTGTTACCTCTGATTCATATAGTAATATGACAGTTAGGTTCAATCAGACACATCGGACCAATTTACTAAAATCAGTACGCAACCCGGGGTTCTCAAGCTTTGAAATGAACTATACCCTATCGGAAAATTCATATAATCAACCCCACAGGAATTACGTACTTTCCGAAGTTCGAGCTTATGACAGGTTTGTCGCCAGTGATGTAGTACCTAATAATCATGAATCTGCCTATTCGAAGAAAACATTTGAATATAAAGATCCATATTATAATCGTTATGAGCGCCAAGCGTTTGGTTACGCTACTGTAACTACAATAGAACATAATACCGACGATTCTTCAGAAGATCCCTACAGAATATTGACCGAATGCTATCACAACCAAAACTATGTTTTTAAAGGACTTAAGTGGAAGGAGCGGCTTTTAGATGCTGATCGAAATACGCACACAGCAATCACATATATCTATAAGCTGAAAGAAATTGAAACAGGTGATGTTATTGGTGATGGATTATGCTTTTGTGTGGGAGAAGGTTTTCCTGCAATAGACACAATTATAAAGTCTTATTATGAAGGTGATATTAAGCCTGGAATAGTCACAATGGAGTTGTATAAACATGGACCCCATGGCAACGTCAAATACTATAACAACATCGGCGACACCCTGGATATCAATGACGACTATATGGTAGAAATACACTACCATATGGATCTCGACAATCACATTCTTTCATTGGCTGATTCTGTTTATGTTACAGATTGGAAGCATGAAAGGACCCGCGCTGCAACAATTGATACCCTCGGAAAAGTGATCGAAATTCGCATGCATACTGATAATGCCACAAGCAAATACAATATGATTTATAATCAATATGGCAACTTGATCAGTTTTATTAATCCAGAGAACCATAACAACCAAAGATATTACCTGAATTACATCTACGATTCGGTGAACAATACCTATCCTACTCAGGTTAGCGATGTTCTGGGCTACACATCCAGGACGGAATACAATTACTTGTTTGGGAAGCCTTCAAAAACCAGTGGAATCGCTGGTGAAAATGTCTGCTTCGAGTTTAGTTACGATGGCTTTGGACGGATTAGCGCAGTAAGAGGACCAAATGAGACAAGCACGAATGCTGCATATATCATTAAGCATAGCTATTGGAACGATTCAGAATGGCCGAATAAGAAATATTCAGGTAACGATTCCGTATTATGGGCATTGACAAGCCATTACGATCCAACAGATACAGCAAATGACATAAGAACAATCGTTTTTACAGATGCTATGGGCAAGGTGCTGCAAACCAAGAAAGAAGCAGTATTGTTTGATCAAGACAAAAATCAATATACGGAGGGCCGGATTGTGTCAGGTCGGGTCCTCTATGATTGCTTCGGGAGGGTTAAAAAGTCATGGTATCCGGTTGAAGAATTCACAAACGAGATTATTGACTTCAATTTCTCCTTTGATGATATCAATCCTACCATTATGGAATTTGATATTCTCGATAGAACAGTGAGCAAAATGTTGCCAGACGGGGCTAATTCTTCACATGAATACGGGTTTGGGAATGACGGCTACTGTAACAGATTTCGTACAACAACTACCGACGAGAATAATAATGAAGTTCTGACATACACCAATTCTCAGGGTAAGAATACCCTTGTGGATGCGCCACAGAATGCTACAACACGGTTTGATTATAATGCATTTGGAGACCTGTTGCAGTCGATAAACCCTGACGGAGATACCACGTCATATAGTTACGATCGTCTCGGGCGGTTGATTTACCGGAAACAGCCTGATGCCGGAACTACGCGTTGGGTTTATGATCCGGCCGGGAACCTGCGGGAGCTTCAGACAGCCGAACTGGGTAATGTGTCTGCCCATGTAGAATACAACTACTACTACAACCAGCTTTCGTCCGTTCTCTATCCTTTGAATCACTTGAACCATATATCATACACATATGGTACCAGCATGGAAGGACTTAATGCGGGCCGCGTTGTAAGGATAGAAGATG
>OFEK01002475.1_pt1 | contig 10046 bp, 8 predicted proteins | sample 1521131 | NCBI WGS metagenome assembly OFEK01 (sample SAMN05720209, study PRJEB24109) | activated sludge metagenome | isolation source: Anaerobic digester | place: China | collected 2015-12-16
AGGCGGGGCTTGCCATCGTGATCATCGCGATCATCCTCGACCGGATCACCCAGAATCTCGTGCCGCAATATGAGAGCAGGTGACCCATCTCAATACTATTTTTGAGGGGAACGAGCGGCCGGTTCATCCTCCGGCATGCACGGTCGTATTGACCGAAGAGAGACCGGACAGGCAGTAGAGTAAAGAGAGTTTTATCGTCATACGTCCGTTTAATCCGGGTTTCAAACGGGCTCAGTTCGTCGATCAGGACTCGAAAAACCTAAATAAGGTTAGACCTATATGTTGAAGCGGTCAAATATCTGGCCTTTTTGCCCTGGGGTGCAAACACGCCAGGAGCGGCACATACCGCCGCCTCTGCTCAATCTCCGGCTTATCGGCGCATACGTCGTCCGGATCATCCGTGAGAACCCGGAACCCCACACAGCCGGGCTCTGAACACCATGTAGCCGCCCAAAAGCGGCAATAATTCGATAAGGTGATTATATGGTTCATAGGATAAGAAGCACACTCGTACTGGCAGGTATCGTCCTGGTGCTCTGCCTCTTGTCCGCCGGCTGCACCGGTACGGAAGCGACCGAGCCCAAAAAGGAGATCAGCATCGGCTACGTCACCTGGGACTGCGCCATAGCGAGCACCAACGTGATGAAACAGGTCTTTGAGGAAGCGGGATATGATGTCGAATTGATCGCAGTCGACGCAGGACCGCTCTTCCAGGCGCTCGCCAACGGAGACGTCGACTTCACGACGACCGGATGGCTCCCACACACGCATGAGCATTACTGGGAGCAGTACGGCGACAGGATCGACTACGTCAAGGCAAACATCCCCGGTGCGGCACGTATCGGGCTTGTCGTCCCGACTTACGTGACCATCGACTCGATCGAGGAGATGAACGATGTCGCCGATCAGTTCGGCGGCAGGATTGTCGGTATTGAGCCCGGAGCGGGCATCATGACCCGGACCGAGCAGGCCATCGATGAATACGGCCTCAACTACGAGCTGGTCGCGAGCAGCAGCGCCGGCATGGCGACGGAGCTGCGCACCGCCATCAACAACGAGGACTGGGTCGTGGTGACCGGGTGGTCGCCGCACTGGAAGTTCGGCCGCTATGACCTCAAGTTCCTCGATGATCCGAAGGGCGTCTACGGCGGGGCCGAGGATATCGTGACCCTCGCGCGGCAGGATCTCGCGACCGACGACCCGGTGGCCCATGATATCCTGACCAGGTTCGAGTGGACCGCTGAGGACATCGCCTCGGTCATGACCGATATCGAGGGCGGCATGCCCGAAGAAGAAGCCGCACAGAAGTGGGTCGATGCCAACCGCGACAGGGCCGACGTCTGGCTCGGGAAGGCATAACCCTCTTTTTTTACAACGGTATCACCCGGGATCGTTCCGTCCCGGAATCTGATCACCAGAAGCAGCGGATGACGGCGATGGAAAAAGAAAATACGTGAAGGGCCGGGACTACGCCAGCCCGTGGTAGTGCCCGAGCGGCTCGATGGTGATCTCTTCGCGCTGGATGGCATCGATAGCCATCGCCGCCGCCCGGGCCGCCTGGAGCGTGGTGATGTAGGGTATGCCGTAATCGACGGCGGCCCGCATGATCTGGATGTGGTCCTGCCGGGACGCCTTGTCCGCCGGGGTGTTGATGATCAGCCGGATGCTCCCTGAACGCATCGCATCGATGACGTTCGGGGAGCCTTCCTGAACCTTCCGGACCAGGTTCGCCTCGACGCCGTTCTGGGTGAGGAAGTCAACCGTCCCGCTCGTCCCGTAGAGAGAGAGGCCGAGTTCCCGGAGCTTCCGGGCAACCGGGAGGAGTTCCTCTTTCTGCTCGTCCGTCACCGAGATGAAGACGTTTCCCGTCGTCGGCAGGGTGTTCTCTGCAGCAGTGCATGCCTTGTAGTAGGCGCGGCCGAAGTCGTAATCGATACCCATCACCTCGCCGGTGCTCTTCATCTCCGGCCCGAGGACGGTATCGACGCCGGGGAGTTTGTTGAAGGGCAGGAGCACCTCTTTGACCGCGACGTGCTCGATCTCGGGCTCGGTGACACCCATATCGGCGAGTTTGCGCCCCACCATCACCTTCGCCGCGATCTTTGCGAGCGCAATGCCCGTCGCCTTCGCGACGAACGGCACCGTCCGGCTCGCACGTGGGTTCGCTTCGAGCACATAGACCACGTCGTTTCTGACGGCGTACTGGATGTTGATCAGTCCGACGACCTCGAGGCCGAGGGCGATCTTCTTCGTGTAATCCCGCACCCGTGCGATCACCGAGGGCGTGAGGGACTGCGGCGGGATGACGCAGGCCGAGTCGCCGGAGTGGACGCCGGCCCACTCGATATGCTCCATGATGCCGCCGATCAGGACGTCCGTCCCGTCACAGACCGCGTCGACATCGATCTCGACGGCGTTCTGGAGGAAGGAGTCGATCAGCACCGGGTGCTTCCGGCTCACCCGGACGGCCTCCTTGATGTAACTCTCGAGTTCGGTCTCGTCGTGGACGAGTTCCATCGCCCGTCCGCCGAGGACGTAGGACGGCCTGACCAGCACCGGGTAGCCGATCGCCCGCGCCATCTCACGGGCCTCCTCCTCCGAGTAGGCGGAACTGTTCGCCGGGCTCGGGATACCGAGCCGGATGAGGAGCCGGCTGAACCGGTCGCGGTCTTCAGCCGCATCCATGGCGTCGGGCGACGTGCCGAGGATCTTTGTCGCCAGACCGAGACGTTTGATCTCGGCGTCCAGCGGCACGGCCAGGTTCACCGAGTTCTGGCCTCCGAACTGGACCATGACGCCGTAGTAGTCGTCCTTCTTGAGGATGTTCATGACGTCCTCAAGCTGCATCGGCTCAAAGAAGAGCCGGTCCGAGGTATCGGCGTCGGTCGAGACGGTTTCCGGGTTATTGTTGACGATATGGACCTCGATCCCCTCTTCCTCCCGGAGCGCCATCACCGCGTGGACGGTACAGTAGTCGAACTCGATCCCCTGGCCGATCCGGATCGGCCCGGAACCCAGGATCAGCACCTTCTTCGCGCCGTCCCGGGCGAGCTCGCACCCCTCCTCCCAGGTTGAGTAGAAGTAGGGCGTCGTCGCCGGGAACTCGGCGGCGCAGGTGTCGACCATCTTGTAGGTCGGCGTTCCGGAGAGCGCCTCGACCTCGGCGGCGGTCTTTTTCGTCAGTGCCAGGAGGTCTTCGTCCGAGAAACCGTAACGCCGGGCGACTCTGACGTCTGCCGGTTCGAAATCGGTCTCGAGCTTCCGCTCGAGGTCGACGATGTTCTTAACCTTTTCAAGGAAGAACGGCGTGATCGCCGTGAGGTCGGCAACCTCCTCGACCGTGAACCCCTCGCGGAAGGCATCGAAGAGGCACCCGAACCGCTCGTCCGTCGGGGACGTGAGGATCATCCGGATCTCGCTCTGGCTCGTATGCCGCTGCATATCGGCATCGAGCGACCGGAGCGCCTTCTTGAACGCCTCCTCGACCGTCCGCCCGATCGCCATCACCTCACCGGTGCTCTTCATCGCCGTGGTGAGCGTCCGGTCCGCGGACTTGAACTTGTCAAACGGCCACCGCGGCACCTTCACCACCACGTAGTCGACGGCAGGCTCGAAGGATGCCGGGGTGACGCCGGTGACCGGGTTCATGATCTCGTCGAGCCGCAGCCCGATCGCGATCTTCGCCGCCACCCGGGCGATCGGGTAGCCGGTCGCCTTGGACGCGAGTGCGGACGACCGGGATACCCGGGGGTTCACCTCGATGATCCGGTAGTCGCCGTCGCGGTAGGCGAACTGGATGTTGCACCCGCCCTGGACGTCGAGAGCCCGGATGATCTTTATCGCGGCGGTCCGGAGCGTCTGGAACTCGTCGTCCCGCAGGGTGAGGATGGGCGCGACGACGACGCTCTCGCCGGTGTGGATGCCCATCGGGTCGACGTTCTCCATGCCGCAGACGATGATGCAGGTGTCGGATGCGTCCCGCATCACCTCGAACTCGATCTCCTTCCACCCGGCGACGCTCTCTTCCACCAGCACCTGGTGGATCCGGGAGCGCATAAGCCCGATCTCGATGATCCGCCGCATATCGTCCGGCGTATGCGCAACACCGCCGCCTGAGCCGCCGAGGGTGTAGGCAGGCCTGATGATCGCCGGGAGACCGATATACTGGATGGCCTCGTCGATCTGCTTTGTGCTCCCGAGTATCATGCTCCGGGGGACGGGCTCCCCGATAGCGTTCATCAGGTCGCGGAACTGCTCGCGGTCTTCTCCCCGGTAGATCGCCTCAAGCGGCGTCCCGAGGATCTCCACGCCCATAAGTGCGCCCATCTCCGCGAGTTCCACCGTCATGTTGAGGCCGGTCTGGCCGCCCATGCCGCTCAGGATACCGTCCGGTCTCTCTTTTTCGATGATCTTTGCTACGATATCGGCCTTCAGGGGCTCGATATAGATGACGTCCGCCGTATCGGGGTCGGTCTGGATCGTCGCGGGGTTCGAGTTGACGAGGACGACCTCGACGCCCTCCTCCCGGAGCGCGCGGCAGGCCTGCGACCCCGAGAAGTCGAACTCGGCCGCCTGCCCGATCTGGATCGGCCCGGAACCGATGATGAGGACTTTTTTGATGTGAGATTTCTTCGGCATTATTGAATCTCCCTGTATATGCGGTCAAAGAAGTGCATCTCCGTATCCCGGGGGCCGCCGTGCGCCTCCGGGTGGAACTGGACGCAGGTGATATTGAGGTCGCGGTTCTCGAACCCCTCGACCGTGCCGTCGTTCACGTTCCGATACGAGACCGTGCAGCCCTCAGGCAGGGTCTCTTCGTCCACCGCGAACCCGTGGTTCTGCGTCGTGATGTAGATGCTCTCGTCCCTGTAGCGGACCGGCTGGTTCGTCCCCCGGTGCCCGAACTTCATCTTGTAGGTCTCGGCGCCGAGCGCGAGAGCGGCTACCTGGATGCCCATGCAGATGCCGATGACCGGCACCTCGCCGGCCAGATCGCGGACGCACCGGATGGCGTGCGTCGCCCTCTTCGGGTCGCCGGGGCCGTTGCTGATAAAGAGTGCGTCGGGCTTTGCCGCCATCACCTCGTCAGGTGCGGCGGTGTGCGGGAAGACGTGGATATCCGCACCCCGGTGGGCGAGGCTCTCGAGAATGTGCCGCTTCACCCCGAGATCGATGACGGCGATCCGCTTTCCGGGCCCGCTGATCCGGTAGGGCTCAGGGCAGGAGACACCCCTGATGAGATCAATGTCACTGATCGGGGAGACGGCCCGGGCGCGCCTGACCGCTTCAACTCCCTCATCGCTGCCGACGATGAGTGACGCCCTGAGTGTCCCGACCGTCCGGGTCTTTATCGTCAGGCTGCGGGTGTCGACGCCCGATATCCCCAAAAGACCGTTTTCTTCAAAAAACTCTGCAACCGAGGGCCGTGCTGCGGGCACCGCGGCGATCTCACGAGCGATACAGCCGCGCGCATGGACCATCGGGCTCTCAAAATTCTGCTGGTCTACACCATAGTTCCCGATGAGGGGATACGTAAACATCAAAATCTGTCCGGCATAACTGGGGTCAGTTAATGCCTCCATGTAACCGGTCATCTGCGTCGTGAAGACGAGTTCGCCGGAACATGCCCCATCAACGCCAAAACCATCCCCTACAACAAATGTTCCGTCTTCAAGACCCAGAACCGCCTTCATGAATTACCATATCATGTGGATCAGATTCCTTATTAACGGTAATGACTGATCGAACGCCCGCCTCTGCAACCCTGCCGGAAACCCGAAACGACGGGGCTTCACCATCCGAAATATTGAAGGCGGGCGGGGTAAGATGACACACAATGAGCGGGAGCGCGGCAGAGAAGATCCAATCCATCGAGACGCCGGAAGGGACGTTTACCGTCAGGCTTATCCTCGACGACCTCGGGAGCATCTACCCGGGCATGGTCCGGTATACCGTCGAAGTCCTCCGCGGCACCGAGACGGTCTACACCTACGCGATCAACTCGTACGAGGTGCCGCCGGGATCGCTCTTCGATACCCGGAAGGTTGCGGAGATCGCCTTTGCCCGGCTTGCGCACGACGTAGCCTCCCGTCCCCACATTTACACCCGGCCAAGGGTCTTCACCCGCCCGCTCCCGGGCACCGGCACGGCCGATGTCGTCATCCTGCAGGGGAGCCCGCGCCGGTTCGGGAACTCCGCAAAGATTGCGTCCTGGTGCGACGACGAGGCCGCCCGCGCCGGCCTCACGTCCCGGGTCTTCTACCTGCAGGAGATGGATATCCGCCCGTGCATCGGCTGCTACGTCTGCTACGACCAGGGTTACTGCCCGGTCGAGGACGATATGCCCCCGATCATCCGGGCGCTTGAGGCCGCTTTCGTCGTCGTCGTATGCACCCCGGTCTACACCGGCACCGTCCCGGCTCCCCTCAAAGCGGTGATGGACCGCTGCCAGTGGCTTCATGCCCGGGAGAAGATCCTGGGGAAGGAACTGCACGCCCGGGGCCTGCTCGTCGCCGTCGCGGGGCGGCGGGGGGCCGAACCGTTCGACTGTGTAACGCGCGTGGTGGGGATGTTCATGGGGAACCTGGGCATCCGTTCCGCTGCGCCGGTGCTGATCGGCGACCTCGACCGGCTCCGGGACGTGGCACGGATCGAGGGGATCGAGGGCGACGTCCGGGCGGCGCTCTCCGCGCTGCTTCCCGAGACGAAGAATAATATAGCATTCGTCCCCCACCGATGATGCATGGCAGAAGTAACTGTTGAGATTGTCGGGTTTGCGGAATCCGAATGCGGCCCCTTTCCCTGCGACGAAACGCGATCCTGCGGCCTTGAGACCTGTTACCCGTCCAACAGCCTGATGGACGCAATCAGCGCCCTGCGCGACGAACTCCTCGACGAGTACGGGGAGAGGGTCGAGGTGAAGACGACGCTGATTGACGAGGAGGTGCCCGACTATATCAGGGAGATCATCGAAGAACGCCACCCTCCTATCCCGATCATTCTCGTCAACGGCAGGCTTACGTCGATCGGAAGGGTCTCGCTCGATCTGATAAAAGAAGAGATTGAATATGCCCTTGAAGAGTCCTAGAAGATCCTCTCTAACTCTCCGGTTGCAAGGTCGAAGTACAGGCCGTGAAGTTTGACCCGTCCTTCTTTTTCCGCGGCCTTGACCGGCGGGTAGGTGCGGAGGTGCTCAAGCTGCAGGGCGACGTTCTCGATCTCGATGAGACGCAGCCGCTCCTTCTCTTCTTCGGGGTTCTTCGGCGCAGGAATTCTGGCATCGACCCGGTGCTTCGCCTCCACCGCGTTGTTCAGCCAGAGCGGGACATATGCGTCCTTGCTCTCGTGATCGAGCGCCTTTATGGCGCCGCAGTTTGAGTGCCCGCAGATGACGATATCCCCGACCTTGAGGTGATTGACCGCGTATTCAAGCACGGTCGCGAAGTTCCAGTCGTGCACCGGGACGATGTTGCCGATGTTGCGCTGTACAAAGATCTCCCCGGCCTTCGCACCGGTGATGCGCTCGGGATTCACGCGTGAGTCGGAGCACCCTATCCAGAGGACCTCCGGGTGCTGGGCCGATGCAAGCGGGCCGTAGTGTTCGGGATCTTTTGCAAAGTCTTCCTGCAGGAAGCGCTTGTTACCCTCAAGAAATTTATCGATCATCCGTATACTCCGTAAGGCTGATATGGGCGACCGTCCCGGACGGGCATGCCCGAAGAGGGAATTATGTCCTGAGGTTTAAAAATATATACAACTTGATGCTGAGGCGGGATAGGCCAGAAAAAAGAACGGCATTGCGGCCCCAAAAGCGCCTAACGCGCAAGGACATGGCTGTACGTCAATGCCCTGGTCGGGGGTGCAAGGTACTGAAGGCATCACGGCACTACGGCATTTTGCCTTATATCCCCTCCTTGTTAATGAAAGATCGTGGAGAACCGGGCAATGGTGCAGGGAAAGAGCATGCGCTCCCCCGGAAGAGGAACATTGGGGCGTTTTTGTTCCGGCCCGGCCGAAAAAAGGGGATTATCTCTGGACGGCGCCGAGGTTCGCCTGCTCGACGGTCCGGGCGTAGCGGGCGAGCACGCCGGTAAGCCGGCGCGCCGGGGGTTTCCAGGCCCGGCGCCGCTCTTCCAGAACTGCCGGCCCGATGGAGAGGTCGAGGCGCTTTTCATAGAGGTCGATCACGATCTCGTCGCCGTCCTCCACGAGGGCGATCGGCCCGCCGACCGCGGCCTCGGGGGCGATATGCCCGATGCACGGCCCCCGGGTGCCGCCCGAGAAGCGCCCGTCCGTCACCAGGGCGACCCGGGCGTAGCCGAGCCCCATCAGCGCCGAGGTCGGCGAGAGCATCTCGGGCATCCCGGGCCCTCCCCGCGGTCCCTCGTACCGGATCACGACGACGTCGCCCTCCGCAATCTCGCGATGGAGGATCGCCTCCATCGCAGCGTCTTCACCGTCGAAGACCCGTGCCGGTCCCCGGTGCCGCCACATCGCCTCCGGGACGGCGGCGCACTTGACGACGGCGCCGTCAGGGGCGAGCGTTCCTTTCACAATCTTCAGGCCGCCTGCGGGGTTGACCGGGGCGTCGGCCATCCGGATCACCTCCGGGTCGGCTACCCGTGCGCTCTTCGCGATATCGAGGACCGAGCGGCCCGAGACCGTCGGGGCGTCGTCGAGGTAGCCCTCGAGCATCTTTAAGACTGCGGGGATGCCTCCCGCCCGGTGGAGGGCGAGCATCGAGTGCGGCCCCCCGGGCTGCATGTGGCAGATATGCGGGGTCACCTCGGCGACGGCGTTGAAGGTCTCGAGGTCGAGGGAGACGCCCGCCTCCTGTGCGATGGCCATCAGGTGAAGAACGGTGTTCGACGACCCGCCGAGCGCCATATCCACGCGGATGGCATTCTTAAGGCCTGTCTTTGTGACGATATCCCGCGGGCGGACCCCCTCCCGGACAAGGCCGACCGCCCGCTCCCCGCTCTCCCGGGCGATGCGGAGTTTTGCGGCGTCGACCGCGGGGATGGCGGCGGTTCCCGGGAGGGAGAGGCCCAGCGCCTCGGTCACGCACGCCATGGTGTTTGCGGTATAGAGCCCCTGGCAGCTCCCGCACCCGGGCATCGCCGCGCACTCGAGCTCCCCGAGTTCCTCCTCGCTCATCGTGCCGGCGGCGACCCGGCCCACGCCCTCGAAGATGTCGATGAGGGAGAGTTCGCGGCCCGCCGCGTAGCCGGGGAGCATCGGGCCGCCGGTGACGACGATCGTCGGGATGTTGCACCGCACCGCCGCCATGAGCATGCCGGGGACGATCTTGTCGCAGGTGCCGACGCAGACCAGGCCGTCGAACCGGTGCGCCTCGACCATCAACTCGACGGCGTCGGCGATGTTCTCCCGCGAGGGGAGGGAGTAACGCATCCCTTCGTGGCCCATAGCAATCCCGTCGCAGATGCCGATGGTCCCGAACTCGAACGGCACGCCGCCCGCGGCCGCGACGCCCTCCTGCACCTTCTGCGAGATCGACCGGAGGTGGAGGTGCCCGGGGACGATGTTGTTGTAGGCGTTTGCTATCCCGATGAAGGGCTGGTCCATCTCACGGTCGGTGACACCGAGCGACCTGAGCAGCGCCCGGTTCGGGGCACGCTGGTAGCCTTTCTTAACCGTCTCACTCCGCATGGTTATCCTCGTATGAGAATACGCGCGTGGAGAGAAAAGAGTATTCCGGGTAGCGGGGTGTGGTGCGGGGAACGACTGGCGGGAACGTAGTGCGATGCTCCGTGAGGAGCGGAGCAGGAGCACCAGAGGTGCGCCTGCGACCGGTAGGAGTTTGAGCACCAAAATGGCGACTTCCCCGCAGGGGAAGGAGGCCGGAGGGGTTTCTGTACGGTGAAGGGGATAGTATGTCACGTTTGAGATCGCCCCTTCGCCCGCTCCCTAACTGCCCACATATCATCAGTTAAGCAGACTCTGAAACGGATTTCTAGTGGATATCGCCACACACTGCCCCCGCCCCCTGGGGCGGGGAACGACTGCTGGAACAGCAGGAGTTTGAG
>OFEK01002480.1_pt1 | contig 10032 bp, 1 predicted proteins | sample 1521131 | NCBI WGS metagenome assembly OFEK01 (sample SAMN05720209, study PRJEB24109) | activated sludge metagenome | isolation source: Anaerobic digester | place: China | collected 2015-12-16
GCAGCGGGAAGGAGCCCGAACAACCCGAGGAACGCCTGGACGGCGCCGAGCAGCCGACCGGGCAGACCCCCGACGGTGGAAACCCCTGTATACCCAAAGATCGAGACAAGCGGATTTTCCGGGGTCTTGCCGGCCGGCGCCGGGGTACCCGATACCGCCGGCGTCGCCGTCCCGGTGGGGGTGGTCGCGAGGGGAGTCGGGGTAGGGGCAGGGGCGGTGGTGGCGGCGGTGGCAGGTTTGATCTGTATCCCGGATACCGCAAAGAGGGAGAGGCCGGGAGAGACGGCCTCATAGGTGTTGGTCTCGTTCTCGGTACCGATCCACTGTGTCTCAAGGGGGGCCCAGGTTTCGTTGTAGCGGTACAGGGTGAGATCGTCGCCCACGATCCAGTTCTCCTGCAACCAGGCATCCGGAACGTTGAAACGGATAACGGCCCTGTCGACGGCGACGGTCCCGTTCCTTGAGGTGATGTTGTAGTAGCGGTAGACCGCGCCGGGCGGCTCGGGGATCCCGTCGGGTAGCAGGATTTCTTCACAGGAAAGGTTCAGGTTCTGCGGGATCTCCACGGCGAAGACGACGATCTCGTCGATGCCCGGCACCTCGAAGAGGAAGGTGCGGTTATCGGAGCCGGGGGATTCGGTGTCCGCGGTATCGCCGCCGTCGCTGCCGGACGTCGCCATAATCGAGAGTTCCGCCGTGTCGCTTCCCGCCACGTTCGTGACCTCGAGGGTGACCGTGTAGGTGCCGGGGTTTGTGTAGGTGTGGGTGGGGTTCTGCTCGTCGGAGGTCGTGTCGTCGCCGAAGTCCCAGAACCAGGAGGTCGGGGTCGGAACCCCGGTACTCCGATCGGTAAACGCCACGGCGAGCGGGACCGTGCCCGAGGTCACGTTGGCGCCGAAGTCTGGGGTCGGCGGTTCCGGCTCCTCCTGGCTGTAGACCCGGACCTCGTTGACCCACTTGCCGGAGGTGCCGGCGGCAGACCAGTAATCCCCGCCCTTGTTCCAGTACTCCTCATCCCAGCACTCCTTCATGTCGTTGTTCCCGAAGATGTGCCAGCCCCAGGGGTTCGTGGTGTCGTCGGCAAAGAAGATCATGCGCATGCCGACCGTGTAGCCGGTGTCCGGGTAGCCCTGGCCCTGCGCCTCCTGGGCGTCGGGGCCTGATGAGTTGCCGCTGAACCAGCAGAGGACCGCCGGGCCCTGGCGCGGGTCGGGATCGTAGATGTACTCGTAGGGGTAGCGCTTGCTCTGCCACCCGTCCCGGCTGCGGACGGCGATCTCGTCGCCCTCCGCGGCGCCGCCGACAAGTTCGCAGATGTCGGCGATGTCCGTCCCCATCACCGCCCCGAGGTCGGCCTTGACCAGCATGCTCATCAGGACGTCCTCGGCCGGGTTCCAGCCGTCGTATTCCTCGTCGGGGTGGGCATCCTCCCAGTGCCCTTCGAAGACGGGGCCCTGGTGGTAGTAACGGGTGACGCCGTCCCCCTGGACCGGAAGGTTCGCTTTGAGCCAGTGGTAGTCGACGGTCGTCTCGTTTAAGACGGTCGTCCCGTCGACTGCGTACTTTGCGATGCGCACGTCGGTGGTGCCCGCTGCCAGTGCCGGTGCCACGAGCAGTGCGACAACCAGAATAAACACTGGCATTCCGATTGTCCATCTTTTCGGTCTCGTCATAAGATCATCCCGTTTGTGCCGGAAGATACTCCATCGGATACGTCGTTACATTCGCATGCGTGAGATGCAGGATATCCTTCGCCGATCTCCCTCGCCGGAAAAAGGGTAGAGGCCCCATTCAGCGCCTCTTCCAGAGGAGGTACCCGGCGAGCGCCACAACGATGACGACCGCCAGGGCGATCCAGACGAGCGGGCTCTCGCCGGTCTCCGCCGGGGGAACAGGTGGGGTCGTGGCGGCGGCGGCGGGCACCGTCGGGGTCGGTTCGGTCGGGACCGGCGCTTCGGTCGCGGTTCCGACGAAGAGGGCGTAAGTGCTGAAGTGGCTGACCGATGCGGTCACCGTTCGGGCGTCGGCATCGACGTTCGTCGGGCAGGCGGTCCACGTGCCGGTCGCATCGTCGTAGCCCTGCACGACCAGCCGGGCCGAATCGCCGCCTGTTTTGCCGAGTAATGCGGCCCACTCATCCCCGGTGAAGGTGAAGACAAGGTCGATCGCCGGAGAGAAGGTGGCACCGGCGGGGGAGCAGTCGACCGCGTAGCCCGAGAAGGCGAGGGAAGACGCGCCGGGGAGGGTCGAGACGGGGGCGATCCCGACACCGGAGAGCGGGCTTCCCGCGTCGTCGAGCGCCGTAACCCCGGTCTCCAGGGAGAGGTGCGCGAACTTCCCGTCGACATAGACGAGGTAGGGCCGGAGCACGCCGCCCCACGAGGCGGTGAGGAGGTCGGCCGTGCCGGTCGAGGTGACCGTTGCCGTGCTGCTTCCGCTGCCGGAGGTCCGGGGCTGCGTGGGTGTCGATGTCGGCTCCGGGGTCGTGGTTGTAGTGACGGGTGCAAATACACTGAAGGAATCCGTATACCCCGTTATGGTAAACGTGGTGTCGTCCCTTGTCTGGTTCTCAAGTTCGATCCAGTTTTGACCATCGTACCGCTGGAGCTTTGTGGTTCTCCCGTCACCGAACAGCTCCTCCCATTCGTCCTGGGTGAAGGTGATGGTGATCGGGATCTTCGGGTTGAACTTCGCACCCTCGGGCCCGAGCTTGAATGCTTTGCCTCCGATCTCGATGGTCCCCGCAGGGGGCTCTTCGAGATCTGGGGCAACCCCGACGCTGAATTCCGTTATCGGGCTGCCGTCGGCCTGCTTCGCGTCATGACCCTTCGGGATCTCCAGTTTGAGGTCTTGATACGTTAATGAAACATCCTCGGTTGCCGTCGCATTGGTCTGGTCGACTCTGTCGGTCACGTCTTCTTTTTGAGGGGGTGCAACAACGGTGATCGCCGTTGTCTTCACGTCGCTGCCGCCGCTGTTCGTGACGGTCAGGGTGACCGTGTAGGTTCTTGCCCCTTCGCCGTCATGATCGAATACGTGGGTCGGATTCCGGAGAGTCGAGTTCGTACCGTCGCCGAAGTCCCATGACCGGGCAAGGGGGGGAGCGCCGGTTGAGGTATCGGCGAACTGCACGGTAAGCGGTGCTTCGCCTCTCAGCCTGGTTGCCGTGAAGCCCGCAATCGGTCTGGGGTTGTCGACGGTGACGTACGCTGGCTTTGTTATCGTGCTGCTCTGGCTACCCTTCTTTGCGGTCAGGGTGACGGTGTAGGTGCCGGCGGTGGTGTAGGTGTGGACCGGGTTCTGTTCGGCAGAGGTCGCGCCGTCGCCGAAGTTCCAGAGCCATTCGTCCACATCGCCCTGGGATTGATCGAAGAACCGCACGACGAGCGGGGCATAACCCCCTGTCGTATCCGCCCGGAACTCTGCGGTGGGCGGAACGCCGGGGTCAACTGCAGTGATGTAGGCTGCCTTTACTTCGGTGTGAGCCTGGCCTCCGCCGGTCACCGTCAGCGTGACGGTGTAGGTGCCGGCGGTTGTATAGGTGTGCGCCGGGTTCGGATCGCTCGAGGTCGCTCCGTCGCCGAAGTCCCAGGAGTAGGAGTTCGGGTTTCCTGTGGATATGTCGGTGAACTGCACGGTGAACGGGGCGTTGCCGCGTGTCGTGCCTGCCGTGAAGCCGGCAACCGGTTTCACGTCGATCTGCCCTGTTTTCGTGGAGACAGGACCGCCGTCTCTGCTGACCGTCAGCGTGACGGTGTAGGTGCCGGCGGTTGTATAGGTGTGCGCCGGGTTCTGGTCGGTCGAGGTCGCGCCGTCACCGAAGTTCCAGGCCCAGGAGGTCGGCGAGCCGGTAGAGGTATCGGTGAACTGCACGGGAAGGTCGGCATTACCGCTGGCCTGATCCGCAGTGAACGACGCGACAGGGTTTGGCCGGGTGACGGTGATGTAATCGGCCTTCGTGCTGCGTGAACTTGAGCCGTCGCCGTATGTTGCCGTCAGGTTGACGGTGTACGTGTCCGGCTGCCGGTAGGTGGTGATCGGGTTCTTGGTTGTCGCGATTCTTCCATCCCCGAACTCCCATAACCATTGAACCGGTTTTCCGGTGGAGTTGTCGGCGAATCGCACTTCGAGCGGGGCATCGCCCGTAGTGGGGGTTCCGGTGAAGTCAGCGACCTGTGTGTCGGGCTCGGTGACGGTGATGTAGCCCGTCTTGACCTCGGTATCGCTACCGAAGTCATTCGTAACCGTGAGGTTGACGGTGTAGACACCGGCCGCAGTGTAGGTGTGGACCGGGTTCTGCTCGGCGGAGGTCGCTCCGTCCCCGAAGGTCCAGGACCAGGCCGTGGCGTTGGTCGAGAGGTCGGTGAACCGGACGGCGAGCGGTGCATCGCCGGCGGTCACGTTTGCGGTGAAGTTCGCAACCGGGGCGCCCGGTCGGGTCGGCTGGAGGTCGACGGTAAGTTCAACGACGTAGATCGAGTTGTCGACCGTCGGGAGATCCCAGGAGCCGAACTGGCTCGTATCGCCGAACCAGATGTAGTAGGTTCCCGATTGTTCGATGTAGCCGTTTAAGGCTTTCTTGTACTTGTAGTCATCGCCGGTCCCGAGGGTCTCGTAGAACTTCCACGCGTAGTCGGGGCCGAAGTCCTTCGTCGGATAGGTGACGCCGTCGATGGTGAGGGTCAGGAGCGGCTTTCTGTCGGTGTAGCCCGCGTCGCTCTCGGCGTAGGTGTAGGTGTAGCCGGCGGCGGCAAGGATGTTGAAGAACGTGCTGCCGCCGTAGGTGACGTTGTCGACGACGATCGGCTCGTCTGAGTAGACGACGACGGAGGCGTTGAAGACGATCGGCTCCGGTTTGGTGACGGTGATCTCGGCCTGTTTGGAGGATGCGCCGTAGTCGTTCTCCACCGTGAGGTTGACGGTGTAGACACCGGCGGCGGTGTAGACGTGGACCGGGTTCTGCTGGTCGCTGGTACCGCCGTCCCCGAAGGTCCAGGACCAGGAGGTCGGACCTCCGGTCGAGGCGTCGGTGAACTGCACGGCGAGCGGCGCATCGCCGGCGGTCACGTTCGCGGTGAAGTTCGCGACCGGAGCACCGGGCTCGGTGACGGTGACGGTGACGGTTCGAACGTTGTTCGTGCGGTCAATGTCCGGGACCGTCGATGCCGGGTCGACCGAAAGGGTGAGGACCGCTTCGCCGGCGGCTGCCGGGGTCCAGGTGAAAGAGACTTCTGCGGTCTCTCCGGGAGCAAGCGGGTCGACGGTGAGGTTGCCGATGAGGTCGCCGTCGGCGGCGAGGGTGACCGGGCATGCGCCGGCCACGGTGCCGCCGAGGTTTTCAACGGTCCCGTTGACGGTGCAGGCGTTCCCGGCGACGATGCCGGCCGGGACGTCCAGGGAGACGGCCGCGAGGTCGGCGCCCCGGGCCCGCGGGGTCAGGGTGTAGGTCTCAAAGGCGGTGCCCGGCGGGTAGACCTCGAGCACCTGACTGCTGTTGTTGGGGTCGAGCCTGGCGACCTGGACGAACTGGCCCGTGGCGGTCCCGTTGTCGTGGACGGTGATCTTCGTGTAGCCCAGGGTATGGACGAGGCTGTTCTGGTAGCCGGCCGGCCTCTCGTTGGCCGGCCCGAGCGGGTGGAGCGAGCCGGCGCCGGTGCCGGTGACGAGGTAAGTGATGCCGTCGACGATGTAGCGCTCGTAGGCGTGGACGTGGCCGTTGAAGACAGCGGTGACGCCGTTGTCCTGCATGATCTGGCCCCACCACGCGCGAGGATAGAGCCATCCCCCGGCGCGGTCGGTCGTGGACGAGTAGGGGGGATGGTGGTTGGCGACGAACTTCCAGGCCGTGTCGTTGGCGAGGTCCCGGGCGAGCCAGGCGGTCTCTGAGAGGGGGTTGCTGTTGAAGTTGTCGTCGAGGACGGCGAAGCGGGCGTCCGCGCAGACGAAGGAGTACCACTGGGGCAGCCCGAAGGTTTCGTAGTAGACGGTGTCGTTGTACTCGTGGTTGCCGAGGGTGGTGTAGATGGTGGTGTTTGCAAGCAGCCGCCGATTGCTCGAAAAGAAGTTGTTCCACTCGTCCACGCTCTCGACGGCGCTGACCTGGTCGCCGGTGTGGAGGATGAAGAGCGGGTCTTCGTCGGCGATCCGGTCGGCGACGATCTTGATGTTCGCCGGCAGCTGCGTGTCGCCGTAGACGATGAAGGTGAAGCCGCCGTCCTCGGGGAACGTCCGGAAGGTGCGGTCGCCCAGGGTCGTGTTGCCGGCAACGATACGGTAGTGGTAAAGGGTGCCCGGGGTGAGGTCCTCAAGCGCGACGCGGTGGAACGCGGTCTCTGCGGTGTCGGCGACGGATAGCGCGTATCCGCCGTTCACAGCGTAATAGGCGTCGTCTGCGTACTCGACGGTGCCCGCGACGGGTTCCTGCGTCATCCAGTTGACGAACGTCGACGTCGTCGTGGTGCCGGTGAAGTACGGGCCGCGGACGATCTCTACCGCGCCTGCCTCCTGTACGATGATGGTTGCCGTCGCGCTGTTGCTCCCGGCGGCGTTCGCGACCGTGAGGTTCGCGGTGTAGGTGCCGGGTGTCGTGTAGGTGTGGGTCGGGCTCCGTTCGGCGGAGTTTTCACCGTCGCCGAAGTCCCAGAACCAGGAGTCCGGGTCGCCGGTCGAGGCGTCGGCGAACCGGACGGCGAGCGGCGCCGGCCCGGAGGTTACGTTCGCCGTGAACCGCGCGGTCGGCACCGTCACGGTCTCCTCGAACGAAAGGTCGAGGCGGGTCACCCTGCCGGGGGTGAACGGAGCGGTCTGGTCCGCCGCCCCTCCGTCGACGAGGAATGTAATCGTCTCACCGTTCTGGCCCTCGGTCCCGGTCACGAGCAGGCGGTTCCCCAGGTTCCAGTCGGGATCGCCGTATCTTCCGGGGCTCGTCACCTCGACGGAGCCGCAGGCGGTACCTCCGATCATCGCGGTGACGACGGTCCCGGCAGGTGCGGGAGAGCCGTCGATCGCCACGTTCCCGTAGAACTCATGGGGGAGGGCGGGGGGTAGATCCCCGGCCGCCGCCGCCCCGGCGATGAGGCCGATGAGGAGGACCAGTACAATGCCGTGTTGTGGTTTCACCTTCTCACCCGACGGCACCGAGCGTCTCCGCGTCGGTCATGTAGAGCCAGTAACCCCGCATGGGATACATCGGGCGTTCTTCACCGTGACGGCCGCTTGCGCCGCGGAGGATCGAAACGCCGTATTCCTGATCCTGTGCGTCGAAACCGATGAGCGTGGTCCAGCTATCGCCGAGCGAGAGCAGGGTCTCCTTTGCGGTTCTGGGGTCGGTTCCGGTGAAGCCGATCGCGTTCCAGCCTTTTGCAAGGTCTTTTTCAGGCGGGAGTTCGGGACCGTCGGCGGCGAGGGCGAGCGGGATCGAGCAGGTCTCGTTTGCGTAGACCCAGGCCCCGTCGAGCGGCCGGAAGGGTGTCGTCAAATTGGCCGATCTCCAGCCGGTTATGCCGTCGTAGAGCAGGACCGCGTGATCGGCGGTATCGACGTCCTTGAAGATCGCAAAGGTGTTTGCACCGTTAACGAGGCGCTTCGGGGTCGAGACGAAGTTCCAGCCGGGGTGGAGGGTAAGGGTGCCCGTCTCCCCGGGCTCGCCGGGTTCGATCACGGTGATGGTCGCGGTCGCGCTGTCGCTCCCGGCAGAGTTCTCGACCGTCAGGGTGACGGTGTAGGTGCCCGCGCTCTGATAACTGTGGGTCGTGTTCCGGTCGGTCGAGGTCGCACCGTCACCGAAGTCCCAGGACCAGGATTCAGCGCCTGTCGAGGCGTCGGTGAACTGGACGGTGAGCGGGGCGTCGCCCGTGGTCACATCGGCGGTGAAGTTCGCGACCGGGGTGGAGGTGTAAAAATCTACCTCGATGACGACCGCATCGACCCACTTTGCCGACCAGCCCGTGGTAGCGTCTTCCCACGTGCCCCAGGCCAGGTAGGCGTCGTAGATGCCGAAGATGTGCAGCCCCCAGGGGTTCGTGGAGTTGTCGGCGAAGAAGATCAGGCGCATGCTCGGGAAGTAGCCGGTATCGGGGTAGCCGACTCCCTGGTCGTTGCCTCCGCCTGCATTATACCAGCAGAGGGTGGCCGGGCCCTGACGCGGGTGGGGGTTATAGACCCAGTCGTATTGAAGACCTGTTTTATAGCCGTCCCTGCTGTTCAGGCGGATAAGATCCCCTTCGGAAGCTCCCCCGACCAGGTCGCAGATGTCCTTGATGTCGGTGCCCTTCACGGCGCCGAACCGTCCTTTGCCGTTGAAGACGCTGTTCCGGTTCGCCTCGTCCGGGTCCGGGTAAGCCGGATTCTCATCGAAGATCCACCACTGGTGGTAGTACTTGGTTACGCCGTCGCCCTGGACGGGAAGGTTCTCCTCGAGCCAGTGGTAGTCGACGGTCGTCTCGTTCAAGACGGTGCCGTTTTTAGCCACCTTTGCAACGCGCAGGGTGGTGGTCCCGATGTCGCCCGGGACAAGCACCCGGATCATATCGATGGGTTCGGTCGTCACGAACGTGTCGCTCCCGAAGGAGCCGGTGATGGTGAGGGTGACGGGGTAGGTGCCGACGGCGGTGTAGGTGTGGACCGGGTTCTGCTCGGTCGAGGTTGCGCCGTCACCGAAGTCCCAGAGCCAGGAGGTCGGGGCGTTTGTTGAGGTGTCGGTGAACCGGACGGCAAGCGGCGGCAACCCGCCGGTCGTGTTCGCGGTGAAGCTCGCGTATCCTGCGGTGACGGTGATGCAGTTCTCCACGGTGGTGATGTTGGTGCCGACGTCGTTCGTCGCGGTGAGGGTGACGGTGTAGATGCCCGGGTAGACGGCGGGGGCGGCGTAGACGTGGACCGGGTTTCGTTCGGTCGAGGTCTTACCGTCGCCGAAGTCCCAGGACCAGGCCGTCGGCGCTCCCGTGGAGGTGTCGTTGAAGGCGACCGCGAGAGGCGGCGTTCCGGTGGTCACGTTGGTGCTGAAGGAGGGGACCGGGGGCGCGGGGGGCTCCTGGCTCTCGATCCGCACCTCGGTGACCCGGTCCCGGGAGGAGGAGGCAGCGGACGGCAGGGTGCCGTTGTAGGTCCAGTAGGCCTCGCTCCAGCAGGTCTGCATGTCGGTGTTGCCGAAGACGTGCCAGGCCTTGAGGTTCGTGGAGTTGTCGGCGAAGTAGGCGAGGAGGAGGTCGGGCAGGTATCCTTCGCCCTCACGGTACCAGCAGAGGACCGCCGGGCCCTGGCGCGGATTGGGGTCGTAGACCATCCCGTACGGGAGGGTGAGCGCGGCGCCGTCCGCAACGAGGGTGACGAGGTCGCCGTCGTTCGCCCCGCCGACGAGTTCGCAGATCTCGGCGAGATCGGTGCCCTTCACGGCGCCGAGGTCGAGGAAGGCGCTCTCGATCCGTTCATTGGGGTCCCAGGGCTTGTAGGCCTGGTAGGGGAAGACCTCCTTCCAGGCCGCCTCGGTGACCGGGCCCTGGTGATAATAGCGGGTGACGCCGTCGCCCTGGACCGGGAGGTTTGCCGCCAGCCAGTGGTAGTCGACCGTCCTCTCGCCCAGGACGGTGGCGTTGTCGTTTGCGTACTTCACGATGTGGAGCACGCCGGGGCTCTCTCCGGAGACGATGATCGAGAATTCCGCCGTGTCGCTGCCTGCGGCGTTCGTGACCGTCAGGCTCGCGGTGAAGACGCCGGGGATTATGTAGGTGTGGACGGGGTTCCGCTCGGCGGAGGTCGCGCCGTCGCCGAACGTCCAGGACCAGGAGGTCGGGTTGCCTTCGGAGCAGTCGGTGAACGCGACCACAAGCGGGGCGTCACCCGAGGCGATGTCGACGGAGAAGTCGGCGATCGGCGGTTCCGGGGGCTCTTCCTGGCTGTAGATTCGGATCTCGTTGACCAACTTGCCGGAGGTGCCGGCGGCCGAGGGGTACTGCGCCCCGTAGTTCCAGTAGTCCTTGTCCCAGCACTCCTTCATGTCGTTGTTCCCGAAGATGTGCCAGCCCCAGGGGTTCG
>OFEK01002483.1_pt1 | contig 10024 bp, 7 predicted proteins | sample 1521131 | NCBI WGS metagenome assembly OFEK01 (sample SAMN05720209, study PRJEB24109) | activated sludge metagenome | isolation source: Anaerobic digester | place: China | collected 2015-12-16
CCACTGCCGGAGCCGAAACCGCCCACGCCCAGACTCAGAAGCGCCTGAATGGCGTTGTTCGCCTGCCAGCCGCTGATGGAACCGCCCGAGGTGTTCGTGAACACCACCTCGGCCGTCCACTGAGTGCCCGTAGCCGTGGCCGGGCTGATCGTGTAGGTTGTCACCGTTCGCCACTGTTCGACGCCACTGGACAGTCTGCGGCACGTTACGGCATACTGGTAGCTGTCGGCTCCTTTGTACAGTTCCTGAAACACGACGTCGAACACCCCCGAGTAGTACGATCTGTGGGCGGCGAACAGACCGGGTGTCGTGTCGCTCTGACCGGTTGAGTAGTTGAAGACGCTTCCGTCGGCCAGGTCGTCAAACCGCGGCATGTACACGATGTAGCCCACCGCCACACGCTTCAGGTCCACTTCCCACAGGCCCCCCCCAGCGGCGTCCGAGCAACGGATGGTCATCGTGCCCGTGTCCTGCGACAGGTCGACCCCGCTGTAGCTCAGCGTCACACCGCCGGGAACCACGGTGACGAGGACGGAGTCCTCGCCGGTACCGTTGTCGTCGTCGGTGACCACAAGTGTGATCGTGTGCGTGCCGACCGACAAGCTGACGTCGGGCGTCACCCCCGTGCCAATCTGCACGGCCCCTTCATACCAGGCGTAGCTCGACACGGTCCCGTCCGGGTCGGTCGACCCCGAACCGTCGAGGGTCACCGTCTCCACGTCGTCGAGGTTGTGGTCGGCGGCCCTGATATCGACGCCGGCATCGGCCAGGGGCACCTCGTTCCCGCCGAAGTAGTGATCCAGGTACAGGTACTGCACCGGCGCGTTGTCGGTCACCAGCGGCACCTGGGCGCAGACGGTCTCGGTGCCGTGAGTGACGTCGATGAGCTTGTAGGCCGAGAGAGTGGCCGGGTTGCCGGCAGCGCTGTCGCGCGTGCCCAGGTAGAAGCGCCTGGTGTCGCCCGACGACGGGGCCAGATCCGTGAAATCGAGGACAAAAGATCCGTCGCAGGCTGTCGCCGAGCCGTCGAACGCCCTGGCGCCGCCGCGGCCGTTCAGCATCTCCGGAGACCACGTGGACGACGGGGTCGTCGTGTCGGTGGTGGACAGGCCCAGGTTCATGTACAGCTCGTTGCGGGCGGCATGGTTGGCCGTGAACTGGGCCAGCAGTTTGGGCCGGTACGACCCATAGGCCACGCTGTACAGCGCGCGACGCGACCACCAACCCTCCCGGCGCGTGCCGGGTGAAGTCGGCGCCCCGCTGACTTGCGATACGGCGCCGATGCCGTCGTAGGCGAACCAGACGAAGCCATTGTCGCGCCAGCCGTCGCCCCAGGAGTTGGCGATGCGAAACGCGCCCTTCTCGCCCTCGTCCACCACGCCGTTGCTGTTGACGTCCGTCCACACGTCGTCATTGTACCCCACGATGGTCATGGCATGGCCGCCGCTGGTGCCGTTGACCCAGAAGCAGACCTCCTTGCCCACGAAGATATCGTCGGCGCCGGTCGAAGGATCGTCCTTGAGCATGGTGTACTGCCACGAACCGATGTAGGTGCTGAAGTTCAGAACGTAGCCGTTGTTCAACAGGGCCTTCGCGGCCTCGCGGCCGTCGACGGTGTCCAGGGCCTCCAGCGTACCGAACTGCTGCATGCGGTAATTGATGGCGCTCCGCCACACGGCCGCGTCCGTGGACCAATAGAAGAGGCCGTCCTCCGGCGGCATCTGTTCCCACATGGCGGCGCCGTGCTTGACCTGGACCCGGAAGGCGTCCCACGTGCTGCTGCCCCAGTCGCCGCCGTTGTTGATCATGTTGTAGATCCATGCCGGGGAGAACTTGTTGGTGTTGTCGATGCTGTCCTTGACGTTCCATCCTCTGGCCATGGCCGTCATGTGCGTCATCTGGTAGTAGGTGGTCGAGAATGCGGCACAAGACTCCCCGAGTTGCTGACGGATCGGCGGGAAGTACGGCAGCGTGCTGTTGTCCACATAGGACGGCAACCCATCCCCCATCAGACTGTAGGTGATCCCGCTGGCGCTGCTTCTGGACAGCGCAGCCTCCGCGGCGGCAGGGACCACCTCCTCGCCCACCGGCGCCAGGTCCACCTCATCCTGCCGCAGAGACCGTTTGCCCTTGCCCCGACGATGGGCATTGATCCGGTCCAGGCCGATGGCGTTCGGCCGTATCCGGCCGATGCGGACCATCTCCTTCTCGTACCGCTTCATCTGCTCCTTGGTTGGAGGGATACTGCCGGTCGGGTGCTTCATGTCCTTCTCGTCCGCCCAACACACATTGGCCCATGCCGTCACTGCGGCAAGGACCAAGCCAAACACCAGAATGCTCCGTGCGTTCATGATCTTCCTCCAGCAGCCCATGATGTGTTTGCCAGCTACCCACGAGCGGGACCCGGCCTGAGCCGGGCGGAGCCGCCCACGGACTCAACAGTGATATGAGATGTCTGAGGCGACGACTGGGCGCGGTGCGGACACCACGCCGATCAGTCCTTCAGCGAACTGGCAGTCTGCACAGACATGACAGAATCGACTATCAGCCCGCAGCCAACGAGTGTCAATGACAATTCCAAACGCCGTTACCACATACCACATAACCATTTGTCCAACAGGGTCTTGGAGAAGCCGCGGAGCCTTCCGGCGACGGAATTCGCGAGGAAGAATCGGGTCTTGGGAGACTTCAGAACGTCTGAAATGGGCCTCTGCGGCGATTCCGACACCAGCCTTTTTACATCAGATTGACCCCTTGCCCGGGCGTTTTCGTCGGTCGCCTGGCGGCAGCCAGGCCGAGGGGTGGACAGGTCTTCCGGGAACCTGAGACGACGGGGATGCCTGCCACGGATGGGCGGGATCTCGTGGCGAGGTCGAAGTACCTTCCCGTTGCCGCCGCTGGACATCCGTTTGCCCGGACCTGTTTTCTGAGCTATAATCCTGGGAATGATTGCGGTGGCGGTCTGCGCGCCGGGGCGGGTTCCCGGTGTCCATGTCGGCGGCCGCCGTATCGGTCGCGTTGGGGACGTCCGAAGGCCGCTGGTCACGTCCAGAGGGGTTGGCTTGATGGTTCGTCGGTCTGCCGTGAGGTTCTGCCTGGCCGCAGCGCTGGCACTGGCCGCCGCGTGCCCTGCGCTGGCCGATCTGGGGCCCGAGCATGTGCTCCTGGTGGTCAATCTGAACAGCCCCGACTCGATGGCCATTCGCGACGCGTACCTGGCCAGGTACCCCGGCGTTCACGTGTGGTCTTACGCCGGATCCACGAGCCCGACCATCACGCGAGCCGTGTTCGAATCCGAACTGCGGAGCCCACTGGACACGTATCTGCGGACGGCCGAATTCAACGGCGAACCCCTCTACAAGCAGATTCGCGTCCTGGTGACCACCAAGGGCGTGCCGCGGCGAATCGACGACTTCGACACCCCCGGCTACGGCGATCTGCCGAACCAGATGCTCACGGAGTACAGCGCCGGCCGGTTCGACGCCGCCGCCGTGGACTCGGACCTGACGCTGCTGCACCAGTCGCTGATGGCCGGCACGACGCCGGAGCCGTGGAACTACGCCAACAATCACGTCCGTAACCCATATCACGCGGCGACGCAACGGATGGATACCTACGCGCGCGACAACGCCACGACAGCGAAGACGGGCCTGACGTTTATGACGACCCGGAACGGGTGGGAAAACGGCAAAGGCACGCCGGCCGAGAAGCTGGCCTCCGGGGACATCTACCTGGTGGCCCGGCTGACGGGCTACACGGCCGCGGAAGCGATTGCCGCACTGAACCGCGGCGGCACGATTCCGATCGTGCGGCAGGGCGTGACATTCGTCATCGACCGCGACGACCAGTCGCTGGACGACGACGCCCCGTACAGCCAGGGCGTGGATTTCCCGGAAACGCGCGACGTGCTGACGGCGGCCGGATTCAGCGTCATCTACGACCAGACCGACGCGGTGTTCGTGACCACGGCGCCGCTGCCGGTGCTGGGCTACGCCGGCTACGGGCGCAACCATAACCCTTTCACCGTGCCGACGACGTATATTCTGGACTGGCTGGCGTTTTCGTTGTCGCCGGGGGCCGCCTTCAACACGTACGAGAGCTTCAACGGCCGCTACTGGGAGGACTGGCGTCCGCACGACACGCAGGGCCAGGCGGCGGACTGGCTGCGCATCGGGGGTACGCTGGCGCTGGCCCACGTGTGGGAGCCGCTGACGTTTGCGGTGGGCGACAACGAAATCCTGTACGACCGCATGCTGAACCGGGGCTGGACGTTCGTCGAGGCGGCTTATGCGAGTCTGCCGGTGCTGTCGTGGCAGAACATCGTGGTGGGCGACCCCTTGACGCGGTTCGAGGTCAGCGACGCAGGGCCGCCGCTGATCCAGGCGTCCACGGACGACGACCGCCACTGGGTCTACCAGAACATCCCGGTGTCGCTCGCCAACGGCGGTCACCGGGTGGGTCTGACGGCGACAGTGCTGGACCTCAACGGGAACACGGGCGTGACGCTGGCGGCCCGGAAGCAGCCGGGCAGCGGGACGGGCGAGGTGGATGTCGTGGCCGAGGCGGTGGCGGGCCGCTGGACGCTCTATGGGAGCGGTTACGCCCTGGGCGCCTGGGGGCCGCTGGTGATCGAGGTCGTCTGTCAGGGCAACCTGTGGCCGACGCCGACGGTCGTGACGGTACCGATGACATGCGTGAAGCTGGGCGACATCGACGGCAACGGCGGCGCCGAGCCGACCGACATGAGCCTGCTCATCAACCGTTTGAACGGCATAACCACGCCCGCGGAGATCGACGCCCTGCGCTTCGACCTGGACCGTAACGGCGGCGCCGAGCCCGGCGACCTGTCACTTCTGGTTGTTATCCTCAACGGAATGCTCTGATCCCCGCGGCTGCGGGATTCCCCAAAAAAAACGTCCGCCGCGGGATGGCGACGGACGCTGGCATGTGTGACGGCTCTGAAGGCTCGGCCGGGCGGCTATGAGTCGTTGCGTCGAGTCATCTGGCCGGCCATGTAGAAGAGTTCGGGCAGGCGAAGCCACGGGGACGTGTCGGCGGCGGCGTTGGTCTGGCAGAATTCGACGCCGACGTCGAAACGTTTGTCGATTCGCTGGCATCGCGTGACGCGTCCGGTCACATCGATCTCGGGCCGAGTGCCGAACGGCGGCATGTGGACGGTCAGGGCCTCGCCGCAGCGCAGGGCGACGCCGCTTCGGCCGCGAAAACCGCCGAGGGAGAAATCGTCCACATCGATGCTGATCAGGGCCTCCGGTCCAGGTTCCGCGATGGGCCTGTCGGAATGCCCCAGAAGGTCGTCTCGCCTGGCCTTGACGGGCAGACGTATGGGAAAACGCCTGAACTGCCGACGTTCGCTCCCCGGACGCGACTGCATCGGGCTAACCGGATTCATTACGGCGACTTCCCCCATGCCACCCCTCGGGTCCCTGGCTTGGTATCGAGTCGGCTGCCCCCTCCTAGAGGCATACTCGATAAGTTATCGGACACTCACCGTCCGAACATCAGGATTTATCATACAGAGTATGAACTACTTTCGCGGGATTGGCAAAAAGAATGCCCCGGATTCCGCAACAACGGACGATCTTCGCACACGCGGCCACCGTCCAAGGCAACCGCCCGGCGGGGATGCTCCGTCGCAACCCGTTGGCGGACAAGGGCCAACGGCACAGAACGACCCGCTCAGAAGGCCTGCCCGCCTGCCCCCTCCATGGGCCCCAGAAACGCCATGCCGATGCGAAAACGGCTCTCAACGGGCTCGCAGCGCGTCAAGCGTCCCCGGACATCGCGTCCCGCGCCGGCATCGCCGACGGGCAGAAAGACAACGACCTGCTCGTTTCCCGCCAGTTCGTTGTCCACCACGCCACAGATGCCCCCCCTGCTGATGTCCTTGACCTGCACATGAAGCACTCGGCTGGAACCCTGCCCGGACTCGTCGTTGACGACGGCGACCACGTGCATGGGCACAATACGGCGCGGATAACGTCGTCGTTCGTGCTCCGGCGTCCCATGCGCTTTATCAGCCAGCGAGGACATAGGCCCACCGCAAGAGAGCCAGGCGCCGATGGGTCACCGACGGGTGTCGCAACGGCATCACTAGGCACGGCGCAAGCAGCATGAGAAGACACAACATGCAGGATACATTGGCAGCAAATGCACAGCCTGTTGGCTTCATAGTATTCTAACACAGCCAGACAGAAAGAGCAAATCACGGACACAGACCAATTCCGTCGAGAAGGCACTTATCCAAACGCTAAAGCCTTTTCAGAAAACCGGTTACGGCCCCGACCGGGTGTTTACAAAAATAAACACCCCCGAATCGCTCAAACCGTCGTGAGAAGCCGTTGACGGGTTCTCTGTGCAATGAGGGATGCACTCAAGAATGGACCATCACGCTTGTGCGGAAGATTCCTCACCGATCAGGCTTGGACGTCGATGAGGTGGCCGGAATCGTTGCTGTCGGAGGGCGGCTCGTCAGGGGCATGGGCAGAGGCATCGGCGGCATCTGCGGCGGGAGGCGCCGGGGCGTCGTGTTGCCCTCGGCGGCGTTCGTCGGTCAGGTCGTCGTGTGCCTCGTACTGGTCCCGGGCGTCGCGGCCGGAGGAGTTGTCCTTGTCGGGGTCGATGCGTCGCTGTCGAAGGGTTTGGGCAGCCTCGACGGCCTCCTGTGCGGCGATAAACCGTTCGCGGGCTTCGCGGGCCTGGAGCTGCTCGCCATTGCGGGCGCGGGCGTTCTCGGACTCGGCGCGGCGCGAGGCCTGATGGGCCTGATTGAACGAGCCGACGATGCCGCTGCCGATGTCCGACACGAGAACCTCCCAGGCTGGCGGACTCCGTCGCCGGAGCCTGGTCTCCGCTGAGCCGCGCGTCTGCGGCTCGCCGCGGGAACCCGCCACCTGCCGCACCTATCGTCATATCCGGGCATACAACTTGACTCCGTCGCGGAATCGGCCTGCTTGCGTGCCCGGGCGGGCGCCTCAGACGGCGAACTCGTGCTTGCGGCTGCCGAGCAGCGGCCGCAGGCGGGACAGAATGCTGGAGTGCATCTGACTGACCCGGGATTCGCTCAGGTCAAGCGTGGCGCCGATCTCCTTCATGGTCATTTCTTCGTAGTAGTAGAGCAGGACGATGAGGCGTTCGTTCTTGGAGAGTCCCTTGGTGATGAGTTTGCGGAGGTCGTCGCGCTGGATCTTGTGGAGGGGATTCTCGCCGCGCTTGTCCTCGACAATGTCGATTTCGTGGACATCCTTGTTGGTGTCGGTCTCGTAGCACTTGCGGTTGAGGCTGATGACGCCGGTGGCGTTGGCGTCGCGGACGAGACGTTCGTATTCGTCGGTGCACAGGCCCATGTGCTCGGCGAGTTCCTTGTCGTTGGGCGCGCGGCTGAGCTTGATTTCCAGGGCCTGGCGAGCCTCGTTGAGCTTGCTGGCGCGGGCGCGGACGAGTCGGGGCACCCAGTCGTTGGCCCGGAGGCTGTCGAGGATGGCGCCGCGGATGCGTGCGGCGCAGAAGGTCTCGAACTTGACGCCGCGGTCCATGTCGAAGGACTCGATGGCGTCCAGAAGGCCCTGGAAGCCGTCCTGGTAGAGGTCGTTGATATCGACCTCGTCGGGCAGCTTGGCGTAGAGCCGCTCGCTGGTATACCGGACGATGGGTAAGTAGTGCTCCGCCAGTTGGTTGCGCATCTTCATGTCGGGTTTAGCGCGGTAGTTTCTCCAGAGGTCGCGGATCTGGTCGTCCGTCAGCGTCCGTACCGGCTGCACCATATCGACCCGTCGTCTTGCTCGTGCCATGCTTCATCCTCGCCAAAAAGCCAGAGAACCGGCCCCCTACCGTGCCGCGGATCCAGCCGTGGACCCCGCGGGTTCGCTCTTTCGCTCGGCGGCACTGCGGGCAGCCGCCTTGTCCTTCGGAGCCGCACCGTCGGCGGCGCTGTCGCGCCGATGAGTGCGGTTGAATTCGTCCTGGATGATGCGTCGGACCACAGCCGCCGCGGCCAGCCCCGTGGCGCCGCCAACGACCAGGGCCACCAGGGATCGCCCCATGACGGACCCGAAGGAGTTCCCCTCGCGCAATCCGTTCAGGCAGACGGCGGCAAAGCACAGCAACGCCAGCGTCGCGCCGCAGATTCGCCCGATCATGGCCTGCTCCTGTCGTTTCGTGTCCTGCTTGTCCAACTCTCGCCACTCCCTGCTGTCGCGTCATGGTGTACTGACGTTCGAGTCGTCGGCCTGGGCTCTCACGGGCAAGAGGCCCATGTCACAAAGACTACGTCATCGCGCCGAACAGGCCGGCGACCCGCTTGAAGAATCCGCGGCCGGCATCCTCGCCGGCGGCGTCCTGCGCGTGCGGCTTGGCGGTTCGCTCGGCCACCTGTCGCATGCACCAGGCGGCCTGGGAATTCGGGAACGCCGTGACGAACGGTTTGCGTCCGCGCACAGCGCGCGCCACGTGCCCGTCGCAGAAGACGTAGCCGGCGTCGTGCACGTGGAGCCCGAGAAACTTCTGGGCGACGCCGGCGATGCGTTCGTAGACGCGCCGGGCCTCTTGCCGGCTGCCGACCATGTTGACCAGGAGCCGCAATTGCGGCCGGTGCGGCTGGCGGCTGATGATCTTGAGCATGGCGTAGGCGTCGGCGATGCTGGGCGGCTCGGGCGTGGTCACAACAATGCACTCGTCGGCGCTGGAGGCCATGGAGACGACGGTGCGACCGATGCCGGCACCGGTGTCGATGATGCAGTAGTCGGCCCGGTGGTCGAGCTTGCTGAGCTCTTCCAGGAGCGTGCGTCGCTGGGAGTCCTGGAGATCGGCCAGGCGGCTGAGGCCGCTGGCGCCTGGGACGATCTCGATGCCTTCGGGCCCCTGGACGACGATGTCTTCGAGACGGCGCTCGCCGCTGAGGACGTGGCTGAGGTTCCACTGCGGCTGGAGGCCGAGCATCAGGTCCACGTTGGCCAGGCCGAGGTCGGCGTCGATGAGGACGACGCGCTGCCGGTGGCTGCGGCAGAGGGCGATGGCGAGATTGGCGGCCACGTTGGTCTTGCCGACGCCGCCCTTGCCGCTGGTGACGGCCAGCACGCGGGCGTGCGGGCGCATCTCACGGACCATGCGTCGCAGGTTGTCGGCCTGGTCACCCCGAGTCATCATGGCACTGCCCTTTCTGCGTTGCGGGTCAGTGGCGGGACAATCAGCTCGGCCAGCTTGCGCGGCTGCCCCGCCTCGATGTCGTTCGGTACGTCCTGCCCAACCGTCACATACGACAGTTTCTGCCTGGTCTTCTGAAGCACGGTCAGGACGATGCCGAAGCTGACGGCTTCGTCCATCTTGGTCAACAGCACGCGGTCGATCTTGAACTGGTTGAACCGTTCCAGGACGCTCTCGACGTTCTTCTGGCCGCAGGTACTCGACAGGACCAGGTGGGTCTCGTCGGGGCGAACGGCGTCGAGGAACTGTCGCAGTTCGTTCATCTTGAGCACGTCGCGCTGGCTGCGTCCGGCGGTGTCGAGGAGGATGAAGTCCATGTCCTTGTATTCGGCGACGGCCCGCTGAAGCTCCTTGGGCGTGAGGACCACCTTCAGGGGCACGTCGATGATCTCGGCGTAGGTGCGCAACTGGTCCACGGCGCCGATGCGGTAGGTGTCGATGGTGATGAGACCGACGGAGTGGCCCTCGCGGAGCTTGAACTGGGCGGCGAGCTTGGCCAGGGTGGTGGTCTTGCCGACGCCCGTGGGGCCGATCAGGGCGATGATGCGCGGCGAGGGGCCTTCGAGGACGGTCGGGCCGGCCACGTCGATGCGCGAGGCGATGTAGCGGACGAGCGTCTCGCGGACTCGGTGCTCGTTGCGCCACTGGCTCTCGGGCAACTCTTCCCGGATCGTCTTGACGAGTTCCTTGGCCATGTCCTCGGCGACCTCGTTGCCAAGCAGACCGACGTAGAGGTCGAACAGCTCGCCGGGGACGTCGGGCTCGCGGGTGGACCGGGTCTCCTGGATGAGGCGCTGGACCATGT
>OFEK01002484.1_pt1 | contig 10009 bp, 5 predicted proteins | sample 1521131 | NCBI WGS metagenome assembly OFEK01 (sample SAMN05720209, study PRJEB24109) | activated sludge metagenome | isolation source: Anaerobic digester | place: China | collected 2015-12-16
CGTCAATGTCAAGAATACTTGAGTCTCCTGCATCTATTCCCGGGGAGTACATCTGAAGATGATAATCTCCCTTTAATGTATATCCTAAAGTATCCTTTACTATCATTGGATCGGCTATTATATCATTTATTCCCAACTGGTATGGGGCATTTATATTCTCTCCATTCTCCCAGAACAGATTGTAATCCATCGTGGGTTGTGTAACAGCGTTAATTGTATTGTAATTTTTCATAAAAATATTATTAAGCACCTTATCTTCATTACTTACTCCCCATAAGGTCGAATACAGCGTGGCATTTGATCTTTGTTTTTCTCTGAACACGTTATTAATCACTTTTGCTGTATCTGAAACGGTTCCTACTGTATTAAAATTAAATCCGCTGATTAAATTATTCCTGATCACTATGTTTTTATGCGCGCTGTATGCGTAAATAATTCCTGAAGCTGCCGAATTAGAGATCGGATAATCCCCTTCTGTTACAAGTATATTATTTGTGATTGTTGGTTGGCCCCCATCAAAAGAAAGCCAAGCACTTTCACCCTGCTTATTAATTATTATTATTGAATTGAAAAGCTTTGGTTTACAAGTATCTGTCATGCATAAATTATAGACTGCAGTGTAAACGTTTTTAATAATAATATTTTTTAACATGCCACTCGATCGACCAATAAATACGCCATTATAAGCATTAGATATTTGACAATTATAGATAGTATAATTGATATTCAAAGGGTTTCTCGCAATAACAGTAGTGTGATAGGGAGATTCTTCTATTCCTTTTCCAAAAATATTAAATCCGCTTATGTTTGTGTCTCTAAAAATCTCAATTGTAGTTCGGGTTAAATTTCTTCCATCAATCACGCAGCTATCCATGCTGCTACCGATAAATGTTATTGCGGCATTTATGATAAGGCTCTCCTTGTAAATTCCGTTTGCAACAATTACAGTATCTCCATCAACGCAGATGTTCAGGCATTTCTGGATACTATCGCTTGCCATCTCCCAGCTTGTGTATGGCGGAGTGCTGCTCCCGGTTTTGCTGACGTACCTGATGGTCCCAAACGCTCCCTGCGCAAGTAAAATAATCATGAATATTATTCTTAACTTATTCATTTTCTTCCTTTTCTTCCTTTCTTTTTCTCTTTACCTTTCCCTCCATCTTTTCCTTATTTTATCAGAATCATTTTTTTCGAGAGTGTAAAATCGGGAGTAATGATTCGATAAATGAACACTCCGCTTGCAAGTCGGCATGAATTAAACTTCACTTTGTGACTTCCTGCCTCCTGTTCTTCATCCACAAGCTTGACTACTTCCCTCCCAAGTATATCATATATCCCCAAAGTCACTTTGCTCTTTACAGGCAACTGATATCTGATTACGGTTTCTGGATTAAACGGGTTTGGATAATTCTGATATAGTTTATATTCTTTTGGAATTATTGAGGTTTCTTCTGTTTCTTTTTTCAGTGATATCACTCCAAACATCATCTTTGCACTCTTCGTTAACTCATGATCGGGATACTGACTCTCCATCATTTCCGCTATCACCCTCGCTGAATCCGTGTTCCCTTCCTCGAAATAAAGATAACTGAACTTCCGGAACAATATCAGCGGTTTATATGCTGTATTCCTGTATTTGGTCATTATACCGTCCAGACTTGTTAAGTAGTTGCTCCTCACAATATCCACCAGAGTCATCTCAAGATATGCATTGTAATCACTCTGGGCAGTTGTCAATGTTGCCAGACGAATTGTTACCAAGAGTTATTCCGTTCACCGGATTGCCGCTTACACTCTGAAAATCAATATTTATCAGACTGTCGCTTTTCCCGTTAGCTGTGAATAATCCGTTAACTACAATCTTTGACCCGTTATGGAAATTAAGCGTTGAACCGGGTTTTATGTCAAGTTTTCCTCCGCTGTTGACAATTATATTTTTATAACAGTCATAGGTTCCCATAACGGTTAATGTTTTTCCTGAATTGATGGTTAGATCGTTTTCAGTGAGTGTCTCTGAAGTTACAGTTTCATCATGATTTATCTCTCCGCCATACTTGACAACAGGATATATTCTGTATAACCTCGCATCTCCCGTTGATATTGTATCTTCAATATATCCTTTATTGTTTGAGTTAATCAGACTCCCTCTGCTTAATGAATCTATGTAATCGTAAATAACCCAATTTCTATAGGTCTTGAAAAGGAAAGTGTATCTGTCGGCTGAATTTGTATTATACCATCTGCTTAGCAGCATAAGATACTTTTTGTCTGAATTTGAGCTGTCATAAAATAATCCGATGTCAACAACAGATGTATCACTCCCCCTTGCGTTTGTTCTTATCGAGTCAATGTAATTATCTGAATAATTACTGTTCCGCAAGTTGATTTCAGTTTCCTGTTCATCCTGATTTAGTTTTTTCAGTGTTTTTCCCATTAATCCGGATAGTCGGGGCATTATTGTCTCTTCAATGAATCCATGTAATGGTTCGTGCGTAATTTTATCATCTTCTATCGTACAGAGTCCGGTAACCTTGTCGTTCCACGCAAAATAATTATTTAGCGAGAAACCTTTTGCCCCAAATATCAGACCAATATTCATATTATACAGAAATTGTTCTCTCGTTGGGATTTTGTCCACACCTTGAGTTCCGGTTTCACTATTGGTCTGCCATCTACCGGTCTGTAATCCTAAAATAAATTCTTTGTTTTTTTGACTTAAACGCCTCAATCCATAGACATAAAGTAAAATATTATCGGAAATATAATTGGCTTGAGGTGGATCATATGGATAATTATATAAATATGCTGTTAACTGAAATAGTTTAAGATTTGTCCTTGACAGATACTCATCAATCTTAAATACTCTTTCAATTCCTGTTCCACCGTAGTCACCAAATAAACTGTTCCAGTTATTGCACATTGCCATCATTAATCTTCTTTTCCCGTTTGAAGCACTGTTTATCAAATCATCAATCTTCTGTATCACTGCTAAATTGTCTATAGACTCCGGCTCATCAACTGCATACCACGATACTACCGTTGTATCATAATTTGATGTCGGAAATATCTCATAATCTCCTTCGTTCTCTGATATCTCCATAATCAATGTCTGTGTCTGTGGCGAGTTAAACATATCCCACCCGATATTATCAAAGATGGTAACTGAGTTAACCCATAAGTCTAAATATTCAACATTTTTCCAGATAACCCAGAATTCAATATGGGGTACGAATTGCCGCCCTATATTTTCAGGGCTCCTTGCCGGTTTATAAATAGTATTCTCTGATGAGACATTATTATAATTATATTCAAAGGAATTGGCGATCCAGTTGTTATATGTTTGGAAATCCTTCACTTTTACTTCATCTGATTGTACGACAGTATATGTATTCTCACCCGTCCTGTAAACTACTTTTAATTCACACACTACTGTTTCGTCTGTTATTATTGACGGGGGAGTATATCCTTCTCTAACGGTTATTTTTAAACTATCCAGTCGGGTATATTGTATTACTCCCTGATTCCCTAAAAGATAGTTTTTTTGCTGATAATAATCAGGTCCGTAAATTATCGTACCTTCTCCTGAATGGTTTGCTCTTATAACCTCCTTATTGAGACTCGGATCATTTACTTTTTGAGCAAGGTCATCTGAGTATTTCATTGCATCCTCATTGTTGCTATATTTGCTGTTTGCTGCATCCCATATAATATAGCTCCCTTCGCTGAAGAAGGTAATTTCCCTGTTTGGAGTCGTTAGATGTCCCTGATATGGGATTATCTTCAATCCTGCATTTTTATATGCTGTATATTTCACAAGAGTCTGATCGAACTCGCTTAATGCCGCATTCGATACTCTTCTCATATTCTGATAATCATATTGAGCATAATAACCGCTCCAGTCAAATGATATCAAAGGAATACCCTCAAAATTATCAAAATAGTTCTGTGCTAAACTTCCGGGATTCGTCAATAAAATCAGCAAATATAAAAACAGAATCTTTTTTCTCATTTTTTTCTTTCTTATTATTTAATGAAAATCATCTTTTTCAAATCACTGAACTTGGGAATGTTGTTTTCACCTATGATCTCTATACGATATAAATATATACCACTTGAAATGCTTTGATCAAATCTTACATTTGCTTCATATGTTCCGGCTTCCTTTTCCTCATTTACCAATACCTGCATCAATTCTCCTAACAGATTATACACCATTAGTTTTGCATATCCTTTCTCCTTTAACGAATAAACGATTTTCGTTTCCGGATTAAACGGATTTGGATAATTCTGATACAGGACATATTCTCTGAATAGTTTAATCTCGCCATTTTTCATGCCGGTTAGAATTATACTTATTGTCTCTCCCGCATAACTCTCATTCCCCTGATTATCAACTGATGTTATCTTAAAGAAAAGTTTTTTGAGATATCCCAAATAATCAATGACAAGAGAAGAATCTGTTGTTGTGTATAAGCTTGTACTGTCACAATTAAAATCCGGAATAGTATCTCTATATATTTTATAATAACTAAAATCTGCTTCAGTATTGTAATCCCAGGTTATTTCGACCTTATCGGAATCATTGTTTAATCGTATCTTGAAATTCTTAGGTATCGAAGGGGGCAAATCCTGATACTGATATCTCTCTCCATTAGGTCCCCCATACATTCCGATGTCACTCCTGCTACCGTCAATATCAAGGATACTTGGGTCTCCCGCATCTATTCCGGGTGAATATTTCTGTAAGTGAAAATCAAAATTATACGGATATCCCGGTATTGTATCATCTTTTACAAACATCGGATTAGCTATAATATCGTGTTCTCCCAGTATAAGTGTTCCCGGTACATTATTCGTATTCTTCCAATATATATTGTAGTCTGTCCGGTGTTTATTCGGTTCGTTACCAATTACCGAGTTGCTGTTTTTAAATATTAGATTGTTTATTATATTCAATTTCGAGTTTCCTGTTGGTTGCTGGATACCACTGCTCCAAGACAAAGTATCTGAGTAACAAAGGTTATTGTTTCTTATGATTACACTATCTTGTATATAATCTGTAATGGTAATATTGGACGTGGTGAAATTGGAGACAAGATTATTCTCAAGTATTATAAACTTTGGGTAAAGTAAATAAATGCCATAATATGTCATTGTTCCATCGAATGCCATAATAATATTATTTTTAATGAATGTTACTCCGTTATCTTCAATTGCCTGACCAACATGCCCTTGTGCTTTAATAAATATACAGTTGGAGATAAGTGACGTGTCTGGATTGTTACCCCTATGATTCTTTAAATCATTACGATTGTTTAAGAAAAAAACATTTGTAATAATTGATTTTCTGCCTATTGAACCGATTCCGTCATGTGCATTTGTGATGGAACAGTTATTAACAGTTAGAGTTGTATTGGATTTAAATGAAGCAATTACACAAGTTAAAACCGTGCCCTCTCCTTTTCCCATTAACTTGAAATTGCATATTGTAAGGTCCTTTCGTGCATTTATTGTTAAACCCTCATAATTGGGGACAGGGGCCACTAATCCCGTTCCATCGATAATACAGCTATCCATACTGCTTCCGATTAAGGTTAAAACAACATTTACTACTAATACTTCTTTATAAACTCCATTGGCAACTATTACAGTATCCCCGTCAACACAGACGTTTATACATTTTTGTATTGAATCACTTGCTGTTTCCCAATTAATGTATGGTGGTGTACTGTTGCCGGTTTTGCTTACATAGCGTATCGTCCCAAAAGTTCCCTGCGCAAGCAGTATAATCAGAAATATTATTTTTAACTTATTCATTTTCTTCCTTTCTCTTTCACTTTACCTTTCCCTTATTATTCCGTTTCCTGATTCCGCGTTTATCTCCTGAAAGTCATATGTTATTGATGAGTCATCTCCCTTTGCGGTCAGTCTACCGCTTACTATTAATTTCGCTCCGCCCGAAAAGCTCAGTGTCGATCCTTCAATTATTTTTAATTTCCCACCGGTATCAACTAAAATGCTTTTATGACAATTGTATGTCCCGTTAATTGTCAGGGTTGCTCCGTTTTTTACTATAAGATCATTCTCTCTTAAAATCTCGTTTGTTACAGTTTCATCATGATTTATCTCTCCGCCATACTTTACAACAGGGGACATTCTGTATAACCTCGCATCTCCTGTTGATATTGTGTCTTCAAAATATCCTTTATTGTTTGAGTTAATGGAACTCCCTCTGTTTAATGAATCTATATAATCGTAAATAACCCAATTTCTATAAGTCTTGAAAAGGAAAGTATATCTGTCAGCTGAATTTGTATTATACCACCTGCTTAGCAGCATAAGATACTTTTTGTCTGAATTCGAGCTGTCAGAAAATAATCCGATGTCAACTACAGATGTATCACTCCCCGCTGCATTTGTTCTCACTGTGTCAATATAGTTATCGCTATAATTCCCGGTTCTCAGGTTTATCCCGGTTGTCTGTCCTGCCTGGTTAAGTTTTCTCAGTGTTTTCCCGAATAATCCGGATAGTCGGGGCATTATTGTCCCTTCAATGAATCCGTGCAAGGGTTCGTGGTTACTTATATCATCATCTATCGTACAAAGTCCGGTAACCTTGTCGTTCCACGCAAAATAATTATTTAGCGAGAAACCTTTTGCCCCAAATATCAGACCAATATTCATATTATACAGAAATTGTTCTCTCGTTGGGATTTTGTCCACACCTTGAGTTCCGGTTTCACTATTGGTCTGCCATCTACCGGTCTGTAATCCTAAAATAAATTCTTTGTTTTTTTGACTTAAACGCCTCAATCCATAGACATAAAGTAAAATATTATCGGAAATATAATTGGCTTGAGGTGGATCATATGGATAATTATATAAATATGCTGTTAACTGAAATAGTTTAAGATTTGTCCTTGACAGATACTCATCAATCTTAAATACTCTTTCAATTCCTGTTCCACCGTATTCACCAAATAAACTGTTCCAGTTATTACATATTGCCATCATTAGTCTTCTTTTCCCGTTTGAAGCACTGTTCATCAAATCATCGATCTTCTGTATCACCGCTAAATTGTCTATTGACTCCGGCTCATCCACTGCATACCATGAAACTACCGTTGTATCATAATTTGATGTGGGAAATACCTCATAATCTCCTTCATTCTCTGATATTTCCATAATCAATGTCTGTGTCTGAAAATAATGAATCACATTCCATCCAATATTATCATAAATAGTAATTGAGTTAACCCATAAATCTAAATATTCAACATTTTTCCATATAACCCAGAATTCAATATGGGGGACGAATTGTCTCCCAATATTTTCAGGGCTCCTTGCAGGTTTATAAACGATATTCTCTGATGAATCATTATTATAATCATATTCGAAGATATTTGCGATCCAGTTGTTATATGTTTGAAAATCTTTTACCTTTACTTGATCTGATTGTACAACAGTGTACGTGTTGTCTGCATTTCTATAAACAACCTGCAATTCGCATACGATTGTTTCATCTGTTAATATTGACGGGGGAGTATATCCTTCTCTAATGGTTATTTTAAGACTGTCCAACCGGGAATAATAAATTGTCCCTTGCTGTCCTAGCAGATAGTTTTTTTGCTGATAATAATCTGGTCCGTAAATTATTGTACCTTCTCCTGAATGCTTTGCTCTTATAACCTCTTTGTTGAGACTCGGATCATTTACTTTTTGAGCAAGATCATCTGAGTATTTCATAGCATCTTCATTGTTGCTATATTTGCTGTTTGCCGCATCCCATATAATATAGCTCCCTTCGCTGAAGAAAGTAATCTCCCTGTTGGGAGTGATTAGATGACTCTGATATGGGATTATCTTCAATCCCACATCTTTATATGCTGTATATTTTGCAAGTGTCTGGTCAATTTCGCTTAATGCCACATTCGAGACTCTTCTCATATTCTGATAATTATATTGAGCATAATAACTGTTCCAGTCAAATGATATTAACGGAATTCCCTCATAATTATCAAAATAGTTCTGTGCTAAACTTCCGGGATTCGTCAATAAAACAAGCAAATATAAAAACAGAATCTTTTTTCTCATTTTTTCTCTTATTTATTTAATGAAAATCATCTTTTTCAAATCACTGAACTTGGGAATGTTGTTTCCCCCTATGATCTCTATACGATATAAATATATACCACTTGAAATGCTTTGATCAAATCTTACATTTGCTTCATATGTTCCGGCTTCCTTTTCCTCATTTACCAATACCTGCATCAATTCTCCTAACAGATTATACACCATTAGTTTTGCATATCCTTTCTCCTTTAACGAATAAACGATTTTCGTTTCCGGATTAAACGGATTTGGATAATTCTGATACAGGACATATTCTCTGAATAGTTTAATCTCGCCATTTTTCATGCCGGTTAGAATTATACTTATTGTCTCTCCCGCATAACTCTCATTCCCCTGATTATCAACTGATGTTATCTTAAAGAAAAGTTTTTTGAGATATCCCAAATAATCAATGACAAGAGAAGAATCTGTTGTTGTGTATAAGCTTGTACTGTCACAATTAAAATCCGGAATAGTATCTCTATATATTTTATAATAACTAAAATCTGCTTCAGTATTGTAATCCCAGGTTATTTCGACTTTATCGGAATCATTGCTTAATCTTATTTTAAAATTCTTAGGTATGGAAGGAGGTAAATCCTGATAATGATACTTCTCTCCATTCGGGCCCCCATACATTCCGATGTCACTCCGGCTACTGTCAGCATCAAGGATATTCGGATCTCCTGTATCTATTCCGGGTGAATATCTCTGCAAATGAAAATCATAATTATACGGATATCCAGGCATTGTATCACCTTTTACAAACATCGGATCAGCTATTTTATCGTTTTCTCCAATGATAAGTGTTCCCGGTACATTATTCGTATTCTTCCAATATATATTGTAGTCTGTTCGGTGTTTGTTTGGTTCATTACCACTTACAGAATTACTATTCTTATATATAATGTTATTTCTTATGCTCAGTTTTGGATTTGCAGTGGGTTGCCAGATACCGCTTCCCCAGGAAAGTGTATCTGAGTAACAGATATTATTGTTCCTTATGATTACACTGTCTCTTATATAATCTGTAATACCAATATTGGATGTGGCAAAATTAGAAACAAGATTATTCTCAAGAATAATGAACTTAGGATAAGTTAGAGAAATGCCAGAATTTATATTAGTGCCATACAATGCCATTATAATATTATTTGTGATGATAGTTATGCCATTATCATCTATCGCACAACCGCCATGTTCTTGTTGCTTTACAAAAATACAATTTGTAATAAGCGAGGTATCAGGATTGTTACCCCTAAAAGCACTCAAATCATTTCGATTGTTAGAAAATAATACATTCGAAATTATTGATTTTCTTCCTATTATACCTATTCCACCTATTGCATTTGAAACTCTGCAATTACGAACAGTCAAATCAGAACTATTTTTAATTGAGGCCAAAACCTGCGAAAGTGATATTTGGGCTCCTTTACCTATTAAGTTAAAATTGCTGATTATCAAGTTTTTAAGTACAATAATTGTAACTCCTTCGGAGTTTGGATAGGTCGAGCTTAATCCCGTTCCATCTATAATACAGCTATCCATACTGCTGCCAATTAGTGTTAAAACAATATTTATCACTAAAACTTCTTTATAAACTCCATTTGCTACTATTACTGTATCGCCATCAACGCAGATATTAATACATTTCTGTATTGAATCGCTGGCAGTTTCCCAGCTTGTATAAGGGGGCGTGCTGCTCCCCGTCTTGCTTACATACCGGATGGTAGCGAATGAGGCTTGCGTAATTAGGATTATCAGAAATGTTGTTTTTAACTTATTCATTTTTTCTTTTCCTTATTTTATTTGGGAAAAAACCGGATCAAGGGTTATTTCCCTCGCACCAAACATTAATCCCAGATTTATATGGTAATTAAACTGCCGGAATGAGGGA
>OFEK01002485.1_pt1 | contig 10009 bp, 10 predicted proteins | sample 1521131 | NCBI WGS metagenome assembly OFEK01 (sample SAMN05720209, study PRJEB24109) | activated sludge metagenome | isolation source: Anaerobic digester | place: China | collected 2015-12-16
ACATGCCAACACTCTTTCCCTACACGACGCTCTTCCGATCTCTATGTTTATGATTTTGAGGGCGAAAAGTACTTAGACACTTTTGCTTCCTTATTGACAACAGTATGCAGGCATGGGTGCACAGAAATCATAGAGGTAATATACAAACAACTGAAAGAAATGGAGTTTTTCCCCAACTATTATGATACTTTCAGTTTACCACAGGTGTAACTGGCTAAAAAGCTTGCAGACATAACTCCAGGTAACCTTTCAGTAACATTTTTTGTTAATAGTGGTTCTGAAGCTTGTGAAACGGCTATTAAATTGGCTGAGCAATATCATTGGGAAAGAGGTGAGAAAGAATGTTATAAAACAATAGGACTGAAGCAGATTTTATGCTTGCGCTTTTAGAAAAAGCTATTGTTGAAGCAATAAAGTATTTTAAGCTTTGATCTCCTTGGTATAATACAGGTTTTTAGCATTAAAGATATAGGCTGATAAGATACGATAACAATGAGGGCTTTACCTAAATAAAGTGAGAATTACCAGTTAAATTCTGGTATTAATTTTATTAAGACACGAACGCTTACGCGTTGTGTATAAAACTATTATACGAGGGCGGTATTAACATGAAAATGAAAGATTTAGGATGGATATGGGAAGGTCACGGTATGGATCCGGGAGTGTATCCTTCAATATTTGGCGTGGGGGAAGGTGCAGAATATTTTGGCCTTGAAAAGGCAGTCTTGATGTTTCATCCAAATAATGAACTTTTAATGAAAAAGGTGAGTTCATTAAAGGAAGTGATTTGTGATATTTCGAAATGGAAGTTTCGTAATATTGTAGATGTTGAAGGAGTAAGTGTAACAGCAGTGGAACATTGGATTGACGGTTCTGCTGTAGCTGTTTGCAGAGAGGCAAAAAACGTAAGTGATTTGTCCTCAAAGTATTCCAATATAACAGGTGCTTTTCATGATGATATGAGAGGTCTGGTAAAAAGATTCGGCTGCAAACCTGAAGATTACAAACAAATTTATGATTCCTTACATAGCATAAATCCAAAGTTAAAATTGTGGTCATGCGTTTATACACATGAACTAAGTCCTGATGAATGGATTGGTTTTATCCCATATATGGATATTATTAATCTTTGGGTCTGGAAAGCCGAGGATTTGCCAAAGCTTGATGAATATTTAAAAAAGTGCTGTGAAATATTCCCCAGCAAACCAATTAATATGGGAATTTACTTACGGGATTATCCTATGAAATCTCCAGTACCTATGCACCTTTTAAAGCTTCAGATGGGAAAAATCCTCAAATATATTCAGAATAGCAAAATACAAGGATACACAATTTTGGGAGCTTGCTTAATTGATGGGCAAATTGAGCAAGCCAATTGGGTTAGGGATTTTATTGCTGCAAATTAATAATTAAAAATGTAAGCAAATCTTCTGTAATTACGATTAAATTTAGTAAAATGTAGAGGTTATAGACGATTTGTTTTCATTTTTCGTTGGCATATTTATACTCAATTACCATGGGCGATTATTCCACAGAATATTCACCCGAAAGGGAAAACACGGGAAATGGCAAAAAACTTTATTGGGTTTTTAAATTAACTCAAGAAGATATATATATCTGGCTAAAGGCTGGGTAGTATTATACTAAAAAAACAAGGGGATGATATAATGATCATTGATGCACATAATCATGCAGATTGGCATGGGCACGATTTAAAAAAGTTTCTTGAGAACATGCAAGAATATAATATTGACAAAACTTGGCTTTTGTCATGGGAGTGTCCTCCAGATGAACACGACGCAACATATTTCTATTGTACTAATGTAAACTCAGCAGATATAGGAGGTCCAATATCTTTTTACAGATGCTTGTCTTATGCTGAACGGGTGCCGGAAAAATTTATATTGGGATATGCACCGGACCCGAGAAGATCAACAGCGATAGATTCATTGAAAGCAGCTGTAGAAATACATGGCGTAAGGGTATGCGGGGAGCTCAAGCTTCGTATGATGTATGATAATCCTGATGCAATAAGAATGTATAGATATTGTGGAGAAAAAGGATTGCCTGTAACTGTACATATAGACTATGAGTTCAGCACAGGTAGAAATTACCCAAGGCCGAATTGGTGGTATGGGGGTGGCATTGAAGCTTTTGAAAGAGCAATAAAGGCCTGTCCTGAAACCAACTTTCTTGGGCATGCACCAGGCTTCTGGTCTCATATATCCGGTGATGACAAGTATGATAAGGAAAGCTATCCTAGCGGGAAAGTTGTACCCGGTGGTAAATTGGTAGAAATGTTGAGGAAATATCCAAACCTGTATTGCGATCTTTCTGCAGGTTCCGGCTGTAATGCACTTTCCCGTGACCCTAATTTGCAAAAGGATTCTTGCTGGAGTTCCAGGATAGGGTACTATATGCGAGGGATTATTTTGATAATGTACACCAGGAATTCCTGAACAGTCTGGGACTGCCTGCTGATGTATTGGAGAAAATCTACTCTGGAAATGCGCTTAGACTTATATCTGAAAAATAAGACAAACAGAAGGGTAAAAACTATAGTAGTTGATAAAAGTGCTGAAAAATCAAACTGGATTTTAAAGTATTTGATTCATCAAGTTCTAAGGCGGGTAAAGATAACGAACGATTTGAATAATTTGTATAATAATATATTTGAATTTTGGCTTGTGATTATGCCATCAGGTAGTAGTGAAAATAATCTTCTTTACCTTCACCGTTCAATGTAAGATGAAGAATTAATAAACCTACTTTAAACCTTATATTATGTTATAATAGAAATAAAGAAAATATTGTTTTAACTGCTTTGTTTAGATATAAAATTAATTTAACCGGGTGAGGGATTTGTACTATAATTATATTGATAGTAATGAACATGAGGGTGTTCATATAGTAAGAATAGAGGATAATAAAAATAATCTTCCATTTTTTATTATAAAAATGAGTTCATGTAACCAAACCATACATATGCATGAATTTGTCCAGATTGTATATATGTGCAAAGGGAAATTAAAACATGTAGTCAACAGCAATACTTTTGATGTTTATAAAGGTGACATATTTATTATTCCGCCTTATGTTCCTCACTATTTCATTGCCCCGTATGATGAAAAATTTGAGATTATAGAGTTTGAGTTTGTACCGGAATTCATTAATGAAAGGTTTTCGATTCTTCAACCAGGTTCTAATTCAAAAAGCTTGAAAGTACAAGACAGTGCTTTTATGGATTTTGCGTACCTTGAACCGTTTTTGGTTGCAGAACATGAAGTAAAACCCAGATTAAACCTCACCGGAAGTCCACAAATTGAGGTAGAGAAGATACTGAACGAAATATTGCTCGAATATGAACATAGGGATACGGATTTTGAGCTTATAATAAAAGCATTGCTTCTAAAGCTATTAGTTATTGTTGGGCGTGAGTATAAAAAATCTACCTCTGGAACAGAGTTTGATAATATTCTGGCAAGGCATAGAGATGCACTTTATGAGGCTTTAGAATATATAAATAAGAACTTCACAAAAGATATAGCTATAGATGATGTTGCAAGGATAGCCATGCTGTCTCAGTCCTATTTCAGGTATCTTTTCAAACAAATGACACAAAAGACATTTACTGAATATATTAATGGATTGAGAATTGCAAAAGCTGCTGAGCTGCTTAAAAACAATTATGAAATGAAAGTGGTAGATATTTGTTTTGAAGTTGGTTTTAATAGTGTGAACCATTTTAATAGGATTTTTAGATCAGAAACAGGATTTACACCATTGCAGGTAAGAAAGGGAAAAATGAATAGTGGATAGCAATATGACTGATACTCTGGTGATGATCATAACAGCATCAACCGGCAATGGCTAAAAGTTGAAGAAATGCTGGAAAATGAAATCTATGAGGTCGTGCAGGTTCCAATGAACGTGTTTGATGTGAGGATGGCGAAAAGCGGAGCATTGCAAAAACTTAAGGATGCGGGGATTATTGTCTTTGTGAGAAGTATATTTTTACAGGGACTGTTTTTCATGGACCCCGAACAAGTACCCGGGAGTTTGACATCGACATCTGGACTTTTAAAAAAGCTTCATGAACTGGCGGAACGGGAATGCTTGAGTATTGCCCAACTTGCACTTTCGTTCATCCGGGACATTGAAAGTGTGACTGGTCTTGTGATAGGTTCTGAAACATCGGAGCAGGTTGCGGACAATATAAAGCTTATGGAGAGCCCAGGATTCAGCTGCGATACGGCTGCTAAAATCAGGAGATTGTCAGAAGTGACGCCAATTGAAACAATTATGAATGAGCTCATTTTGAGGCGCGGTGTTAGCATGAAAAGACAACAGGAAGAATGGCAAAAAATACACAAAGAATGAAAACTTGATAGAAATTCTTTTATGATGTTTATTTTTATGAAAGGAATGATTAGAAAAATGACAAGCAGAGAAGGGGTAAAAAAGGCTTGAAACAATTGTAAAGACTGGTCTTTGATAACCAAACGTAAACCTCAAATAAGCTAGAGTCTTTTCATTCAAGGTTGTGAGAGCCACATCATGAGACGTTGAAAACTTAATATTATCTAAAAGGTTGTTGCAATAGGGTTACCAATGTTTACAGCCATGTTATGTAAACTATTTTTGCTATATTTTTTGCAGGGATGCATTTTGACAAATACCAAAAATTGCATAAATAATATTTTTGTTTCCAAGCATGGTATACATGATATAGTTTTGCAATTCATATATAAGTTTAATTTAATGATTATATGAGTTATATTTTAAGATGTGTGATTTTTGAAGACCATCGGAAGGAATAGCCTGAGGAGGTTATTGATTTGTGTAAAAAAGCTATGATAGAAGAAGTACTTTTAATGGAGCAATCCCGCTGGATATTGATGGCCTTTTACACTATTGAAAGCACAAAAGAAATTTCCGATAAAAATATGAGCAGACATATTTTTGAAGTTTATGGGGATTATGCTCTGAAAGCGGAGCATTATGTGTTTAATAGTGTCGAAATTAAGTTAAATAAAAAGTTAATAATTATAAAATCCTGCCGATATAAATTATGAGTATATTAATAAATGAACAATATGAGCGATAGAAGAATTAAAATAATGGAAGAGACAGGAACAATAGGAATGCTACGAATAATAGGAATAATAAGAATCGGGAGGATTTTATGATTCGCGGGTTATATGCTTCAGGCTGGAGTATGATGGCAAATAGCAGGAGAATGGATATAATATCGAATAATATTGCAAATGTCAATACAAATGGGTTTAAAAAGGATTCGGCCATATTCGTGAGCTTCCCGGAATTATTGGCGAAACGTGTAAATGATTACAGAAGTACTGCAAACCCTTCGGGAAGAATAGGTACTATGAGTATTAGCAGCGATGTGGGAGAAGTTTTTACATATTACAATCAGGGACAATTAAATAAAACAGGAAACAGGTTGGACCTGGCTATACATGATTCCGGCAATGCTTTTTTTACTATAGCTTTTGCAGCGGCTGATGGAACTATAAGAGAGTTATATACAAGAGATGGTGCGTTCACGATTAGTCCACAGAATATTCTTGTTACAAAAGAAGGATACCCGGTTATGGGTGAGAATGGTCTTATACATATTCAAGACAGAGAGTTTACCGTTGACGAAAATGGAACGATTATTCAGAATGGTACAGCGTTGGACAGGCTTTTAATAAGAAGTTACAATGATACTGCAACACTGCGCAAGGTAGGTTCAAATATGGTAGAAACAACAGAACAAACGGAAGAACAACCTTTTAATGGCAGTGTCATTCAAGAGTATTTAGAACAATCCAACGTGAATGTTATTAAGGAAATGGTTGATATGGTAACTGTTTTGCGGGCATATGAAGCAAATCAGAAAATACTTCAAATTCAGGATGGTACACTGGAAAAGGCGGTAAACGAAGTAGGTATTGTAAGGTAATTATAATAATTGCATAAGAGGAAGTGTAGGGATGGTCATAGCTGAAGCATGAATATACAGAACCAGTATTAGTGAAGGTTATGGCAACTAAAAAAATCATTTTCGCAGCGTTCTTAAATGTAAATCCTTATACTAATGCATTCCAGGGAATTTTCATGCTTCAGCTCTGGAGGATGGTTATGTAGCTTGTAAAGCATTGGTTAAGTTATGTAAGTAACGTGATATGTTGATATGTTGAGTGAAGCAGCTATTTATGCTGCACGGCAAAGAAGCAAGATAATTGTCACCATGCTTCGTGTGATTTGAATGGAAAGAAATTGACAGTATAAAATAATTTATGAAACAAATCAGGGGGATGATTTTTATGATGAGAGCTCTATGGACAGCTGGTTCTGGAATGGTTGCCCAGCAGTTTAATGTAGATGTAATATCAAATAACCTTGCCAATGTAAATACAACAGCATTTAAAAAGGAAAAGGCAGAGTTTAAAGACCTTCTTTATGAAACTTTGAGCAGGGCGTATGTTCTTGAAGACAGGGGCAAACCTGTAAATCTTCAGGTGGGACATGGAACTATAGTATCCGCTACAGTCAAAAATTTTCAGACGGGAAGTTTTGAAAAAACAGATAATCCCTTGGATTTTGCAATAGATGGGGAAGGCTTCTTTATGGTATTGGGGCCAAGAGACGATATTTTATATACCAGAGATGGAAGCTTCAAAATTAGTGTAACGGATATGGGGAAAATGCTTGCAACTTCTGAAGGTTATCCTGTACTTGATGAATTTGGCATACAGATAATATTTGACTATGATTTAGACTTGTCAAAATTGAATGTATCAGAAGATGGGGATTTAAGTTACACTGATGAGGACGGAATAGTCGTACCTCTCGGACAGAAAATAGGCCTTGTCAGTTTTGAAAACAGAAATGGTCTTGAAAGTATTGGTAAGAATCTTTATGCAGTTACACCAGCTTCTGGAGAGGCTGCCGCTAATGAGGATCTGATAAATAAAAGCGTTCTGCTGCAAAGGTTCTTGGAAACATCAAATGTTCAGGTAGTAGAGGAAATGGTAAAGCTTATTGTTGCTCAAAGAGCATATGAGTTAAATTCGAAAGCAATACAGTCTTCTGATGAAATGATTGGAATGGCAAATAACTTGAAGAGATGATGTTGGTATTAGTAGATGAATATAAAAAAGGCAGGTAAGTTAATAAATCATGAATATATCAGATATTAATTTACCACTACAGCACAATACCATAAGTAGTGGGCAAAGAAATATGAATAGGGGCAATAATGCCGAACATGGGAAAATCAGTGATATCAGTAGTATCAGCAGTATCAGTGGTATTAATAAGGAAAATATTAATAGTTTATCAAATGATTTGTGTGAGGGAAATGATTTCGAAGCAAAATTACAGCGTGCCATGGAAAATAAGGATGAAAAAGCATTAAAAGAGGCATGCCAACAAGTTGAAGAGCTTTTTCTTCAGATGATATACAAACAGATGAAAGCCACAATACCTAAATCTGAAATATTTTCTGAAAGTATGGGTAAAGAAGTTTTAAACTCCATGCTTGATGAGTCTTTAATGAAGGAAGCTGCAAAAGCAAATGGCATCGGTTTAGCGGGAATGATGTATAGGCAGCTCTACAAAAAGATGAGATAATTTCTATAGGTAATTAATTTACTATAGTTTTGCACTTTTTACTGAAAGTCTTGTAATTAGTCATTTTCACATTAAGATACAAATGGCTTAAAATCAGGCTTTATAATTAAAAATGCAAAACTTCAGCAATTTAATAGGACAAAATAATCACAATTCTTTATTTAGCAGATTATTCAGATTATCAAATTGTTTTAATACTTTTAAAATATCCTTGATGCTGGTATAATATACAAGAGCCATATTTATTCAAAAATATTATTAATATTAGGGGCTCAATAAGAATTCATTTGGAGATTTAAATTATAATTTTAGGAGAATGGATTTATGATAACTTTTAACGGATTGAATATGAGCCTTGGGAATCTTTCGAGACTGTCAAAAGCAAAAACTCGTTCTATTAGTGCAGAAAACTTTAGCGGAGAAAAGGGTAAAGGCGGCATGGCAATAGAGGGTGTATCATCAGGTGCAGCACGAGACCTTGGACAGGGTTGGAAAGTAAACCCCTATGTTAGAATTAAAGCAGGAGAAACTTTTGTAATAGCTGATATTGAAGGTCCTGGAGCAATTCAACATATATGGATGACTCCTGGAAGAAAGTGGAGAGACTGCATATTAAGGATATACTGGGATGACAGCCAACTTCCTTCTGTAGAATGTCCTGTAGGCGACTTTTTTGCCTGTGGATGGAATGAATTTGCACAAGTTTCATCCCTAGCCGTATGTGTAAATCCAGGTAGTGCACTTAATTGCTATTGGGAAATGCCTTTCCGGAAAAAATGTAAGGCGACAATAACAAATAGAGCAGATGAAGATATGGTATTGTTTTATCAAATAGACTATACTCTTACTGATGTGCCGGAAGATGCAGCGTATTTTCATGCACAATTCAGACGTGTCAATCCTTTGCCATATAATGAAGTATACGCAATACTTGATGGTATTAAAGGGCATGGACATTATGTAGGCACGTATATGGCCTGGGGAGTAAATAATAGTGGATGGTGGGGAGAGGGTGAAATCAAGTTCTATATTGATGGAGATAAAGAATTCCCTACTATTTGTGGTACAGGTACTGAAGATTATTTTTGCGGATCATATAATTTTGAAAATAAAATCACGCACGAGTATCAAGAATATACAACTCCTTATGCCGGGCTGGCACAAGTAATAAGACCGGATGGCCTTTACAGATCCCAAACCAGGTTTGGATTATACAGATGGCATATTATGGATCCAATTAGGTTTGAGGAAGACCTAAAGGTTACAATACAAGCATTAGGGTGGAGATCAGGTGGGAGATATCTACCACTTCAGGATGATATGTCGTCAGTGGCATATTGGTATCAAACTCTTCCGACTGCTCCGTTTCCTGAACTACCTGATAGGGATTATCTGGAAATAATTTAATTAAACAGGGATGTACTTATAAGAGGAGCAATAAGGGGGACGTACATATATTGTCACATCTTTAAAAAGTTGGCAAATGATGTGCTTCCACATTTCATCGAAATCTGGAAGGTTTTTCTAAAAAAAAATAGGAAAATAGAGTTAAAGATAATGCGCGAAACATTTGATATAGGTAATCAGCTATAGTATAATATGATTATCACCCAGAAAGTCATTTAGTGACTTTCTGATGAAATTCAAGGTATTTTATATTTCATCAGCCTTTATAAGAAGAAATGTAGGGATACAATTACTAAAGAATTATTATGAAAAAAATAAAAAGTGTAAGAAGCTTATTTAGCGGAAAAAGTATAAGTTTTAGCGAAAGCAATAAAAGCACATCGCTAAAAAACATATCCGCATTATTAAATGGTTGTTTAAAAAGTTTTTCGAATAAAACAGTAACAGTAAAAGCATTGATAATTACTTCAATTATTATAACAAGTATATTTATGGGCTTTTTCTTATTTAAGGGAATAAATATTATGTATAATAATATCAAAGGTATGGAAAATACCGGAGTTGAACCTGAAGATAACTTTATAAACAATTCTCAAAAAAATTCTAAAAATAGTAATCATGAAGAACTAACAAAACCCTTTATACACAAAACAGTAAATACTGAAGTAAATGGATTAAAGCAGGTAATCAATATTCTTGAAGTCTATCCTAATACTAGTAAAATAAAAATAAAACCTGCATTATCCCATAATAGCCTTTATGGGTTTGAGCTTTTAAGCGAAATAGTTGAAAGACATAAAGCTTATGCCGGCGTAAATGGAGGCTTTTTTAATGAATATGGGGATCCTTCCGGAATGGTTATAATAGATGGTGAGATAATTACAGCATCGACGGGGAAATTCCCTGTTTTTACTATAAAAGAAGGTAAGGCTGAACTAAAGGAGCAAGAGACAAGACTTTGGCT
>OFEK01002487.1_pt1 | contig 9988 bp, 6 predicted proteins | sample 1521131 | NCBI WGS metagenome assembly OFEK01 (sample SAMN05720209, study PRJEB24109) | activated sludge metagenome | isolation source: Anaerobic digester | place: China | collected 2015-12-16
TGTCGGTAGCGGCGATGTCCTCATTTCAATCCACGTGCCTACGTGAGGCACGACCCGGTTGGCCTTGTCGGTAGCGGCGATGTCCTCATTTCAATCCACGTGCCTACGTGAGGCACGACCGCCCCGGGCGACGTCCCGACCCTGGAACAGGCATTTCAATCCACGTGCCTACGTGAGGCACGACTAGGCCTGCCAGTTGGTCCCGTCCGTGGCGATATTTCAATCCACGTGCCTACGTGAGGCACGACGTTCTTGTAGATCCAGCCGGGGCACTTTTCGCAATTTCAATCCACGTGCCTACGTGAGGCACGACGAGGATGTGCGTGAAGGTGAAGAAAGGTGTGCGTATTTCAATCCACGTGCCTACGTGAGGCACGACACGCAACAGCCCCCGGTTACAGCCAGATAATCATTTCAATCCACGTGCCTACGTGAGGCACGACTCACAGAGTGCGAATGTGTTCCATGCGTCCCGATTTCAATCCACGTGCCTACGTGAGGCACGACGGGGATGGGTTTTGTGAACCGCCGGGGGGTCATATTTCAATCCACGTGCCTACGTGAGGCACGACGCTTCAACATTATAGTCCACCACTCTCCTGATATTTCAATCCACGTGCCTACGTGAGGCACGACGGGGACATCAGCGCCTCCGGGAGAGCAGGAGCAATTTCAATCCACGTGCCTACGTGAGGCACGACTCCCCTGGCTCCGGCAGGCACCACGCTCATTGGCATTTCAATCCACGTGCCTACGTGAGGCACGACGTTTGAGGCCGAGATCCGGCGGGAGCTCCAGGCCATTTCAATCCACGTGCCTACGTGAGGCACGACGAAGAAGGCCCGCAAGAAGGCCCGACGCGAAAAATTTCAATCCACGTGCCTACGTGAGGCACGACGTTCATCGGATGGATCCCGGTCGCGCTCGGGGTATTTCAATCCACGTGCCTACGTGAGGCACGACAGTCGTCGGTTTCCTCCAAAACATCCATCCCATATTTCAATCCACGTGCCTACGTGAGGCACGACGTCCACGGGCGGGCCGGTAGCCTGCGACGTTTTATTTCAATCCACGTGCCTACGTGAGGCACGACCGGCCACACTGGTGACTTTGTCGCCACCGGCTCATTTCAATCCACGTGCCTACGTGAGGCACGACCCAACGCACAGGGAGCCTTACCTTCTTTATCAGATTTCAATCCACGTGCCTACGTGAGGCACGACACATCAGTCAGAGGGATCTTGCGAGGAGGATCGATTTCAATCCACGTGCCTACGTGAGGCACGACCTGATCAAACAGATCAACGACACTGCCGTTGAATTTCAATCCACGTGCCTACGTGAGGCACGACATTGGTCACGCGATCGCCTCCGCGATGGCGGCATTTCAATCCACGTGCCTACGTGAGGCACGACGGTGCCTCGATACTGAGATAGGACAACTCTACCATTTCAATCCACGTGCCTACGTGAGGCACGACCTCAACCGTGCCCTGATATTCGGCCTCCTGATCGAATTTCAATCCACGTGCCTACGTGAGGCACGACCTGCCAGGCAGGGCGTGACTCTGGTAAAATGGTGATTTCAATCCACGTGCCTACGTGAGGCACGACGATGATGCGGACCCCGGCGCACTCTACGAGTGATTTCAATCCACGTGCCTACGTGAGGCACGACGTCTCGGTCTGCTCTATTTGCGGCCACCCACTCATTTCAATCCACGTGCCTACGTGAGGCACGACTTGTCCTCATCGACACCGAGAGCGGGAGCGGTATTTCAATCCACGTGCCTACGTGAGGCACGACGAGCAAGGCGCACATAATCGCGACGATGCGGTCATTTCAATCCACGTGCCTACGTGAGGCACGACCCCCTGCACCATTGCTGTCCCGGTCGCAACCTATTTCAATCCACGTGCCTACGTGAGGCACGACTCCCCCTGCAGGTAATCGCCGACCTCCCGGGAATTTCAATCCACGTGCCTACGTGAGGCACGACGCCAGAGCGAGACTGTAGGGTTCCGGGGACGGAATTTCAATCCACGTGCCTACGTGAGGCACGACGTTCGCGGTATATCGGCGGGTGCTCGACCACAAATTTCAATCCACGTGCCTACGTGAGGCACGACCAGCCGTCGGCAAGATCAGGACGGCCCCGTTGCCATTTCAATCCACGTGCCTACGTGAGGCACGACGACATTCGAGGAGGTGTATCCGATATGACAGATATTTCAATCCACGTGCCTACGTGAGGCACGACCCGGTTGGCCTTGTCGGTAGCGGCGATGTCCTCATTTCAATCCACGTGCCTACGTGAGGCACGACAGAGGTCATCGACGCTCCAGGTGCGTGCAGTTATTTCAATCCACGTGCCTACGTGAGGCACGACACTCCTGGACGCGATACCGGGAAGACATTGAAGATTTCAATCCACGTGCCTACGTGAGGCACGACAGACCCCCCCGCGCATTCGACGGCAACTCCACATTTCAATCCACGTGCCTACGTGAGGCACGACCGGCGTCGTTGATGTTGAGCCGCCCGTTGTTAGATTTCAATCCACGTGCCTACGTGAGGCACGACCTTTCCCCGATGAAACAGATACGACGATCCTCTCATTTCAATCCACGTGCCTACGTGAGGCACGACCCACGTCGGCGTGACCTCATCATCGAGGCCCGTATTTCAATCCACGTGCCTACGTGAGGCACGACGCGTAAACAGGTCTTCCGTAATCGAGTCGATCAATTTCAATCCACGTGCCTACGTGAGGCACGACCCGGCACCCAGAGGACCAGGTCCGCCGGATCATCATTTCAATCCACGTGCCTACGTGAGGCACGACCAACCCGGTTATCCTTCGTATCTCATGTGTTGATTTCAATCCACGTGCCTACGTGAGGCACGACATGCGAGACTACCTCGACGGTCGGCGGCGGCGAATTTCAATCCACGTGCCTACGTGAGGCACGACCCAGACGTCAGCCGGGGTGAGATGCCGAATCGGATTTCAATCCACGTGCCTACGTGAGGCACGACACGTCTGCGATTGCATGGCGATGGGGCTTCTCATTTCAATCCACGTGCCTACGTGAGGCACGACTTTGCGTAGATGTCCCTTATGTAGACATCGACATTTCAATCCACGTGCCTACGTGAGGCACGACGGCCGGTGGGAGCGGTTGATAGTGGTATTTGATATTTCAATCCACGTGCCTACGTGAGGCACGACCACGGTTACGGTGACCTCATCAGGCGTCCAGTCATTTCAATCCACGTGCCTACGTGAGGCACGACCCGGGACGATTTTCCAGCTGATATTCCTACAGCAATTTCAATCCACGTGCCTACGTGAGGCACGACGCCGAACCCGTCGCCATCGAGTGCCTGCAGGTACATTTCAATCCACGTGCCTACGTGAGGCACGACCCCACGTATAGTTATGCGAACGGACATAGTACGATTTCAATCCACGTGCCTACGTGAGGCACGACCGCCGACCATCCGCCGCTGCTATACCCGTAATCATTTCAATCCACGTGCCTACGTGAGGCACGACGGCCCCGTCAGGTAGGAGAAAATCCCGCCAACATTTCAATCCACGTGCCTACGTGAGGCACGACTCAACCACTCCCCGTGCGCCCGAGCAGGCCGAATTTCAATCCACGTGCCTACGTGAGGCACGACACGGCAGGCCCGGTCAATGTCGTGTCGGCCCGATTTCAATCCACGTGCCTACGTGAGGCACGACTGCTGCCGGATAGATTTCGTCGATTTCGTCCAATTTCAATCCACGTGCCTACGTGAGGCACGACACTCCAGCCCGAGCGAATAATCCAGACTCGATTATTTCAATCCACGTGCCTACGTGAGGCACGACCGCCATATTTCCCAGAATTAAACCCTCATGCAATTTCAATCCACGTGCCTACGTGAGGCACGACATCAATTGGACCCGGTTACGCGACAAACGGTGATTTCAATCCACGTGCCTACGTGAGGCACGACTTGGCGCCGATACGTTGTAATATACCAGATTTCATTTCAATCCACGTGCCTACGTGAGGCACGACATCGATCATAACACATCACCCAAGGCCCGTCCGATTTCAATCCACGTGCCTACGTGAGGCACGACCACGTCCAGGCTCCACCCATCTTGCGCTCGCCATTTCAATCCACGTGCCTACGTGAGGCACGACGGGGTCCGTTGCCATATCGGAGCCGTCATAGACATTTCAATCCACGTGCCTACGTGAGGCACGACGGGGTCCGTTGCCATATCGGAGCCGTCATAGACATTTCAATCCACGTGCCTACGTGAGGCACGACCAACATCGTACCGTTACGTTGGCACACGACAAATTTCAATCCACGTGCCTACGTGAGGCACGACGTTTTGGGGGAGTAGTCCCCGAGCCACGTAACATTTCAATCCACGTGCCTACGTGAGGCACGACGTCCGGGATCAGTACCTGCAGAGTGCGGCGGGATTTCAATCCACGTGCCTACGTGAGGCACGACTAGGAGCGAGATTCTCATTGGCCGCCGCTACGGATTTCAATCCACGTGCCTACGTGAGGCACGACCCGTCGCGATCACGGCCGCCCCTGCCGGCACATTTCAATCCACGTGCCTACGTGAGGCACGACCTCCAGGGGTAGTATATACGGTTCCCTTGACGATATTTCAATCCACGTGCCTACGTGAGGCACGACATCGTGGCGACATTAACCAACCCGGGCGGATTCATTTCAATCCACGTGCCTACGTGAGGCACGACAGGTCGCCCGGATGCGGGCCAAGCGCGAGCAGATTTCAATCCACGTGCCTACGTGAGGCACGACTGTGCTCCTTCTGCGGGCAGAAGAGGCGGGAGAATTTCAATCCACGTGCCTACGTGAGGCACGACGACGGCGTAGTACTTGGTCCGGGTGACGTCGATATTTCAATCCACGTGCCTACGTGAGGCACGACTCTCCCGCTTCGCTGCCGCCAGGTCGGTGTAGATTTCAATCCACGTGCCTACGTGAGGCACGACCTCTCGGCGAGGGCGGGGTCGTCGTGGGCCTCATTTCAATCCACGTGCCTACGTGAGGCACGACGATGTGCCTCCTGCAGCCCCTGATGAGGCCCAGATTTCAATCCACGTGCCTACGTGAGGCACGACAGGAACGCCCGGAGTCATCACCTGAGGACCTGATTTCAATCCACGTGCCTACGTGAGGCACGACGACCCCCTTGATCCGGGCATACGCCCACGCTCCAATTTCAATCCACGTGCCTACGTGAGGCACGACCATCGCGATCATCGATCTGCTCCCGCGCGGGCATTTCAATCCACGTGCCTACGTGAGGCACGACCAGCCCGACAGGGGGACCGGGATCGTACTCGTCATTTCAATCCACGTGCCTACGTGAGGCACGACGGCGGATGCCTGATGTCATACGAGGAGTATGGCATTTCAATCCACGTGCCTACGTGAGGCACGACGTGGCACAGGGGACCGCGCGATCTATGCGCCCCGATTTCAATCCACGTGCCTACGTGAGGCACGACGCAGATGCCCGCCCCTCAAGGGTGGACCACCGTATTTCAATCCACGTGCCTACGTGAGGCACGACTCGCGAGGTAGTAATCGCCCTCAAGCGGGATATAATTTCAATCCACGTGCCTACGTGAGGCACGACGAGTCGTATTATGCAGTCCTGCAGGCACTCGAAATTTCAATCCACGTGCCTACGTGAGGCACGACGTGCGACGAGACGCCCACCGAGGAGGCCCAGGAGGATTTCAATCCACGTGCCTACGTGAGGCACGACCCTCTGGAAGGACAAGCCCAGGACGATGATCCAATTTCAATCCACGTGCCTACGTGAGGCACGACCCTCTGGAAGGACAAGCCCAGGACGATGATCCAATTTCAATCCACGTGCCTACGTGAGGCACGACTGAGCCCCGGGTGGCCTCCAGGTCCTCGAGAGAATTTCAATCCACGTGCCTACGTGAGGCACGACGTCTTCCAGACCTGCGACCCCGCCGGCAGCCTATTTCAATCCACGTGCCTACGTGAGGCACGACGTTCTCCAGCAGCGAGTTCTTCCAGGGCGACATATTTCAATCCACGTGCCTACGTGAGGCACGACAACGGTAACGGCACCGTCACGGCCACCACGGAATTTCAATCCACGTGCCTACGTGAGGCACGACGACCGACATCGACAAACTCGATGATACGAGCGATTTCAATCCACGTGCCTACGTGAGGCACGACAGCCGCACGGTTTCTTTGAGCGAGACCGGGCAATTTCAATCCACGTGCCTACGTGAGGCACGACTACGCGGCGATATCCGCATACGACCCCGAAACAATTTCAATCCACGTGCCTACGTGAGGCACGACGCGGCAGGCGACGGATATCACGCTCACGCTCTTATTTCAATCCACGTGCCTACGTGAGGCACGACGACTGGATCGAGTTCGAGGCAACGATCGTAGCATTTCAATCCACGTGCCTACGTGAGGCACGACACTCGGATCTCATCCGGTTGTCCCGACGATGCATTTCAATCCACGTGCCTACGTGAGGCACGACTTAGAGTAATCCAACAGATCATCGAGAGTTACATTTCAATCCACGTGCCTACGTGAGGCACGACGCGCGGAAGTTGGTAAACCAACTGGTGAGTCACATATTTCAATCCACGTGCCTACGTGAGGCACGACAGCGCGATCGCCGGCGGTTGGCAGATATCGTCATTTCAATCCACGTGCCTACGTGAGGCACGACATCCGGACCGCCCGGGCAACACTGGTCGCGGCATTTCAATCCACGTGCCTACGTGAGGCACGACACACAGTCCTGCGGCGGTCACGGCCTAACCCTATTTCAATCCACGTGCCTACGTGAGGCACGACGGCGTGAAGACCCGGACGGCGTTACCCTTCTCGATTTCAATCCACGTGCCTACGTGAGGCACGACGACGTTCTCAAGCACGGCCTTGCAACCTCCGAATTTCAATCCACGTGCCTACGTGAGGCACGACTCTCCGCCGTGCCGACCTGCGATCTCGTCGCTATTTCAATCCACGTGCCTACGTGAGGCACGACTCGGATGATGGCCGCGATCGGTGACGTGCAAGAATTTCAATCCACGTGCCTACGTGAGGCACGACGCGACGAGCGTGGCAGGCCGGTGATCCAGACGCTATTTCAATCCACGTGCCTACGTGAGGCACGACTATCGAGACCAACATCCTGATCTCGGGATCCCTATTTCAATCCACGTGCCTACGTGAGGCACGACCGCCGCGTGTGGGCTGACATATCGTTCCAGTACATTTCAATCCACGTGCCTACGTGAGGCACGACCACCGCTCCCCGATATCCATCGCGAGCATCGAATTTCAATCCACGTGCCTACGTGAGGCACGACGGAGTTGCCGGGACCCTCACGGATGCCTGGGATATTTCAATCCACGTGCCTACGTGAGGCACGACCGGCACCGCTGGTAGGCTCTATAGAGGGCCGGATTTCAATCCACGTGCCTACGTGAGGCACGACGGTGATGACGATCGAGGGGTTGTGGGTGTAAAGATTTCAATCCACGTGCCTACGTGAGGCACGACTCTTCGCCGGCGAGGATGCCGCCTCGCAGGCTATTTCAATCCACGTGCCTACGTGAGGCACGACGATCGTGCACTCGCCGGTGTTCCGGGCATATTTATTTCAATCCACGTGCCTACGTGAGGCACGACATGCTCGGGACCCGGCTCTCCCTGCCAGGGGCATTTCAATCCACGTGCCTACGTGAGGCACGACGTCCAGGTGCATGATCGGGCTCTTCGCGATGCTATATTTCAATCCACGTGCCTACGTGAGGCACGACCCACCGGCCGCTCGCAACGGGTCGGGTGGGCCATTTCAATCCACGTGCCTACGTGAGGCACGACCAGACTGCATGATCAAGGTCGCAGCACTGCTCATTTCAATCCACGTGCCTACGTGAGGCACGACCAACGCCGCTTTCGGGGGGACCCACTCCGTCCGATTTCAATCCACGTGCCTACGTGAGGCACGACCCAACGTTCCCCGATATCCATTGCGAGCATCGAATTTCAATCCACGTGCCTACGTGAGGCACGACGGTATTCCCGGGCCGGCAGGGTTGCGCGAGCGTCATTTCAATCCACGTGCCTACGTGAGGCACGACCCCGGGCGACCGCAGCACAGCAGTCTCTGCAGCAATTTCAATCCACGTGCCTACGTGAGGCACGACTCCTCCTCATGGGCTGTCTCGGCATCGGGCTCATATTTCAATCCACGTGCCTACGTGAGGCACGACAGTCTACGTCACGGCGTCGAGCAATGTGTTCGTATTTCAATCCACGTGCCTACGTGAGGCACGACGTCCTATGAAGCAGGATCGGGTGTCCCGCAGGTATTTCAATCCACGTGCCTACGTGAGGCACGACGACCTCGGCCCCTCGATGGCCCGGTTCACCGGCATTTCAATCCACGTGCCTACGTGAGGCACGACCCTCGCTGCCGATCACCGGATCGTCACCGCCCCGATTTCAATCCACGTGCCTACGTGAGGCACGACTCGTGAGGCGCGACCCTCACACCCATCCATTCTATTTCAATCCACGTGCCTACGTGAGGCACGACCGGGAGAGGTCCCGGTTCCCGCGTACCTCCATATTTCAATCCACGTGCCTACGTGAGGCACGACACTCCCGAGGGAGATCTCACCCTCCGTACCCGATTTCAATCCACGTGCCTACGTGAGGCACGACGAGGATGAGTTAGGGGACTTGGTAGAGGAGTGATTTCAATCCACGTGCCTACGTGAGGCACGACCAAGGGGGGGCAGTTCTACGGCCCCGCCCGAGTATTTCAATCCACGTGCCTACGTGAGGCACGACCATGCTCCGGACTGCAAAGCACTTCATGACCGAATTTCAATCCACGTGCCTACGTGAGGCACGACCGTCATGTCGGAAGTCATGCGCGAGGCACTGGAATTTCAATCCACGTGCCTACGTGAGGCACGACACTCTCGCAGGGACAATGGCCGATGGATCCTATATTTCAATCCACGTGCCTACGTGAGGCACGACTACCAACCACCCCCATTGGGGCGGGTAATCCAATTTCAATCCACGTGCCTACGTGAGGCACGACCACGACCGGATCGCAATGGAGGGCTGCGTCTGCATTTCAATCCACGTGCCTACGTGAGGCACGACGGTCGCCTGCAGCTCGCCGCGCCGGGCCTCGAGATTTCAATCCACGTGCCTACGTGAGGCACGACCGCATATCCTCTGCGTAGTCGGGCGAGGCGCTATTTCAATCCACGTGCCTACGTGAGGCACGACGAGCAGCGCGAGCACCGCCCCGTCTCCCTCGGCATTTCAATCCACGTGCCTACGTGAGGCACGACGGATTGTATGCCATCTCACGTCCCTCCATCCGCATTTCAATCCACGTGCCTACGTGAGGCACGACGCACGGCTGATGACCGCGCTGCTCGACCAGGTATTTCAATCCACGTGCCTACGTGAGGCACGACAGCATAGCCGGATACCTGTATCTGTTTTCCAGGTATTTCAATCCACGTGCCTACGTGAGGCACGACCATAGCCGGATACCTGTATCTGTTTTCCAGGTATTTCAATCCACGTGCCTACGTGAGGCACGACTATTAAAAAGTAAACCAAACATAGTATACAATATTTCAATCCACGTGCCTACGTGAGGCACGACTACGCTTATAAGTAATATCTCTACGCGCAATGTAATTTCAATCCACGTGCCTACGTGAGGCACGACACCAAAACGTGTAATAAATCCCGAACCATGAGATTTCAATCCACGTGCCTACGTGAGGCACGACTTGAGGTCGCGCCGCGTTCGTCTGATCCCACACATTTCAATCCACGTGCCTACGTGAGGCACGACGTAAACGTCCCCTCGACGGC
>OFEK01002488.1_pt1 | contig 9975 bp, 9 predicted proteins | sample 1521131 | NCBI WGS metagenome assembly OFEK01 (sample SAMN05720209, study PRJEB24109) | activated sludge metagenome | isolation source: Anaerobic digester | place: China | collected 2015-12-16
AGGTGACGATTATCGATGACGTACACGAAGAGAGGCAGGGAGAAGAGCGGAACCCTGCCCCCCGGAAGGCGACAATATGACGCGGGTCAAGAGAGTCAACCCGTGCAAACTCCGGGGGTATCATGGACACCGCCCGAATCCTACCCGGACATTTAACCTCCTCTCCCCTGGAGGCATGCTTACACCTGGAGGTGTGTGCAGTGTTTATATTGGTGGCGAAATATAAAAACCATCGGTTCCTATACACTGTTTGCCTGGGGGTCCGCCCATGAGTTACGCCCAAGTGACCTCCAAAGACCAAGTGGTTTTAGTCACACCCACAGGCAAGGTGTCTCTCACACGCGATGACGGTCACCGGCTAATTTACCACGGATCACCTATCTGCGTTGATGGTGTCTCGCTGGAGCGACACCACCGGACCATCTTCTTTGCCCTTGGCGACACCTCCTACACCCTGAACGCCTATAGTTTAGGCCGATTATTCAAGGGGGAGGTCACGCGTTGCCGGATCTACCCTGTTGAGAAGGTGAGCGCGTGATCGAAGACGGGGAAAACCCCTTCGAGGCGGCGAAAGCCTCCGGGTTCAAGATCGAGCGCATCCCGAAAGGTGCAGCGGCCCCGACCCCCGCCCGTCAAAGGATCCCGGAGAAGTACGCAGAGATCCCCGATTCGATGCGACGGGCGAAGCGGTGGGTAGTCTGGCAGTACGAGATCCGCGAGGGGAAGAAGACGAAGGTGCCGAACACTCCCGGAAAGGGTCAGGCGAAGAGCACCGACCCCACAACGTGGGTGACGTTTGAGGAAGCGTGCCGGGCGGCGGAGTTCTACAGCGGGATCGGGTTTGTCCTGGGTGACGGGTGGTTAGGTCTCGATGCGGACCACGTACGGGACCCTGAAACCGGGGAGTGGACGCCCGGAGTCCTCGACGAGATCACGAGCGTGCAGAGTTATGCGGAGCTCTCCCCGTCGGGAACCGGTGCCCATGTGATCACCTACGGGACGAAGCCGGGCGATAGGTGCCGGGCGAAGGGCGAAGTGTGGGAGATGTACGAGCACGGCCGGTTCTTCACTGTCACCGGCGACCACATCCCCGGCACACCCACTGACGTACTCGAGCCGGCCCCGGGAAGTCTGGAGGCGGTCTACGAGAAGATCGGCCGGACGAAGGAGGGATCCGCCCCTGCAGAGCGACCGGCCCCGACCCGGCAGAGCCGGCCGGATAGCATCGAGTTGACAGACACGGAGATCGTCGAGAAGTGCCAGAACGCTGCGAATGCCGCGAAGTTCAACGCTCTGTGGAGAGGCGACATAACCGGGTATGCGTCTCACAGCGAGGCGGATCAAGCCCTGTGCAACATCCTCGTCTTCTACACCCAGGATCCCTCACAACTGGAGCGCCTGATCCGGCAGTCTGGACTTTGCCGGGAGAAGTGGGACCGGACCGACTACGCGACGCGGACGATCGGCACAGCATTGCAGTCTTGCCGCGAGACCTGGAGTCCGGGCCGGCGCGACCGACTCAAGACCTATATCAAGCGAGAGGGAGCAACCGCCCAGGGTCCGGAGCCGGAGCCGAACCGGTCCGATGACCCCGACACCCTACCGCCGCGTGAGCTCTTCGCATCCGTCCACCCCAAGACCGGCGCGGTCTCGTTGATCTACACCACGATCGCGGACTGGATTATGGCGAGCCTCAAGACGATCACCTACCGGCGGACCGTATACGTCTATGACCCCGATCGCGGGATCTACCGGGAGAATGATGGCGACGTAGAACAGAGGGTGCAGGCAATCGCGGCCCGGTGCGGGTTCTCCGGCCGAATATCGACGGCAAAGCGGGAAGTCCTCTCCTACATCCTCGACCAGGAGATCGCGCGGGAGTATCCATTCAACTCTTATCCCGGGATACCGTGTGTGAACGGTGTTGTCGTATTCGACTTCGAGACCGGGACGCGATCCCATGTGCCCCACTCCCCCGAATATCGGTTCACCTATCGGCTCCCCGTGATGTATAACCCTGCAGCGGACCCCACCGAGGTTCGGCGGGTGCTCGCGTCATGGGCGGACGAGGGGAGGTATGATGTTCTCCTGCAGATACCTGCACAGGCCATTCTTCAGGCAGTTGTGACCGGGAAACCGTTTAAGAAGTCATACATCATCCACGGAGATACGAACGGCGGCAAATCGTCCTACATCGAGTTAAACCGGCGGACCTTCGGCAGCGAGAATATCGCCCGGGTGATGCTCCAACAGATCGGGAACGATCGGTTTTGCCTGGCTAACCTGGAGGGTAAGCTCTTCAACATCTATGACGACCTCGACGACGTACCCCTTCAAAACTCGTCGGTCCTGAAGGCAATCACCGGCGACGATACGCATTACGTGGAGCGGAAAGGGATCGACGCATACGAGGCCCGGATCTTTGCCGTGCATCTCTATACGTGTAACCAGCCCCCATCGACCCCCGAGCGGGTGCAGAACGATGCGGCTTTCTGGGCCCGCTGGGAGTTCATCACGTTTCCCAACTACTTTGAGGTTAACCCGAAGTGGTACGATCAGGTGCTCACCCCGGCGGCATGCAGCGCGTATTTTAATCTCGTCTTGGACATGGCCGCATCAATCTACCAGGCAGGAGAACTGCCGGTAAAATCGAGTGCCTTTGAGGTGCGGGACTCTTGGCAAACGAACAGCGATCCGCTCTACAGGTTCATCACGGAGAACATGGACCGGAGCGAGGCTGGGTACGTCCTGAAGGATGATGCCTATACCGGGTTCCTGAATTTCGCCAGAACGGAGAACGTCCCCCCCTCAAAGATCCCTGCGACCCTGGAGACCTTCGCAAAGGCGGTGTTCAAGTATGGGTTCGCCCCGGCACGGGTCCGGGTGGACGGCACACGGGCTTATGTGTTTAGGGGGTACGTCTGGAAGAGCACCAGCCAGTATAAGCCGGGTGGAGCGACCAACGCGACCCTTCGAGGAGGTGTGTAAGGTGGTCGCATTCACAGTGGGGGTGGTTACCCCCCGTTATTCACCGTCTTTGTCCTGGGTGGTCCGGGATTTTACCCTTAGTCCCGCGCGTATAGGAAAAAGAGAGAGATCAAAAGAGTACAGAATAATAAGGAGTTGCGGCGAAAAACCCGGACCACTTGGGACACCCCGGGAAGAGGCGCAGCCATGACCCACCCTCCGCCCGTGACCGGGGATCCCGAGCTGGCGGATATGCAGGCCATGGTCCTGCTAACCTCCCTGGCAGAGCAGCACGGTAATACCTTCGGCCCCACCATGACAGCCGCCCTTCTCCTTGCGGCCCGGCGACTATGGGAGTTCTGGAACGATGAAGATGAAGACGCCGACGAGGACGGACCCCTTTCTATGGATGCCGGGGATGATCCCCTCTCAGGTTCATCTTCTTCACCTGGTGCCGCATCCGACCCCATGATGATGTTTAGATAGATGCGCGAATCCGATTACCTCATGAAGATTGAGGGAGAGCGGGCGAAGGAACGGCAGATACGGAAACCGGAATCTGTTCCGGCAATATTGCCGGAACAGAAGATGGGTGAGGCCCGCGACATCGTAGCCGAAAAGATCGGTATGAAGCCCCGCACCTTCGACAAAGCCCGCACCACCTGGGAGAAGGCAAACGGCCAAATAACAAAGGAATTTCAAAACGGCTCAAGGAAACCGCCTTTGTGGGTGCGTTTTGAGCCCCTTTTTTTCCCTGTTCGAGGGTCCCCATAGGCACGCCTGAGAACGTGCCTTAGAACGAATCCTCGCGGGTGGTTTTTTCCGGGTTCGGGATAAAAAATCGACCAGTTCCACACCCTGAGGGAGAAAAAGGTATGATGTGGAGATATCGGCCTTGGTCAGGTGAAGGCGAGGAGTTTTCCCTTTTGATTATCTAGGTCTTGGCGGGACGCGGTGACGGGGCTTTCGTGGTTATGACTCTCCGAATGCTATTTCGTTCTTGGCGGGGCTTGGCGGCTGCGGTGGCGGGGCATTTATGATTATCGGGCGGTGCAGTTCCTCTTTTGAGAGGTAGATATGGACTGTGGCGATCATCGGATCGCATGGATCGCAGATGGTCCTGAGCTCGGCAACGTCGAGATGTCGATACGTATATATCCCGATCCGGCCCGGTGCTCGTGCGCTCTCCGTCCGGAAGAGCTCGTGAGCGATGCGGGGATCGGTAGTCGTGTGCAACACGAATCCGAGAAGGGCGTCTTTGTTGGGTTGCGGTTCTTCACGCTCGCTTATGTCAGCGATGACGAACAGGATCGAGCGGTCGGGCTCGTCGGTCTCGGTTGCCGGTGGGAGATGTAGATACTCCCGCAGTTCCGCAACTTGGTTCTCCAGCGCAAGGAACCGTTTTGCAAAAGAAGACTTTTGTTCTGGCTTTGTTTCGTCCTTCATGCTAAACACTCCCTCATTTCCTCCTCGATCGCGTCGAGGGGGTCATACTTCTCCATCCTGGGGATCACGTCGCCGAGCTCGAGCGGGCTTACCCGCTCGCCGCGCACCACCCGGGAGAGGACGCTTTGCGCCCATTCTACCGTGGTGCGGTCGATGACAACGTATCCCGGGGAATTACCTATACGGTTCATCATAGTCTCATCCTCATCGGATCGGGCCGCCCTTCGGCCGTCATCTCCAGCGGTTCATTTTTACAGTGTAATATACATGCGTCAAATACACTGTATACTGTAAAACTATATACGCTTTATGATGTAATATACACTGTATGACACGGCAAGGTGTGGGTAGGATTGTCTCACAGGGACGGTCGAAAACTCGATACCTAACAATCCCTTCGAGTGTATCGACCGATTCGAATTTCCCGTTTGAGGAGGGCGAGGCGGCGATCGTAACTATCGAGGAGGGCGGCCTGTCTGTCCGAAAGATCACAGAAAGCGAGAAGAAGTGACGGGGCCGCTACACGATGTGCGCGAGCAAGATGATCGGAACTGACGACTGGTATCCAAGATATCCAACTAGATCGGCCCCTGTTGATGATTATTGGTGGAATATATACCCACCATCATAACTTCTGATTATTATCGGGGGGTCATGTGTCTGACACACCTCCTGTTCTACTATTTGATGATTATCGGTGGGATAACAAACCCTCGCCCCCTCCCCCCTCCCCATTTAAGAAAGGAAGAAGCAGAGACGCCGGATGCCGGCGCCGCGGTTGCGGCGGGAGACTCAAAAAAAGGTTCAACGTCAGGAAAACAGAGACGAATATATAGAAAAGCCAATATCTATATAGTGATTGGCCATGATACCACCGCTCCTCCCATCCCTACTCCGGCCGGCCTCGCCGCAGCAGCCGCACCCCACGCCCGCCCCTTCTCCTCTCGGGGTCGCTCTCAGTCTCGGAGCGTCCTTGCTGGCCGGCCGTCTGCCCGGCATGGGCATGCCAGGCATGATCCCCCTTGCTCCCCAGGTGAACTATCTCGCAACCCAGGTGCAGCAAGTAGCGGTGACTGCAGCCGCCGTCGCTCCCATGGCCGTGCGCCACGGAGGAGCCATGATCAACCAGCATGTGCAGCCCGTTGCAAACCAGGCACGGAACGTCGCGCAGCATGCAGCCCCCACGGTTAACCGGGTAGCTATGACTGCAGGAGCCGTCGCCCCCATGGCCGTGCGCCACGGAGGAGCCATGATCAACCAGCATGTGCAGCCCGTTGCAAACCAGGCACGGAACGTCGCGCAGCATGCAGCCCCCACGGTTAACCGGGTAGCTATGACTGCAGGAGCCGTCGCCCCCATGGCCGTGCGCTATGGTGGAACTCTCATCGGGCAGCACGTGCAGCCGGTTGTAGACCAGGTAGCCGCAACCGCCATGGGAATTGCTCCCACGGTTAACCGGGTTGTCAGCCCGGCCGCAGCCATCGCACCCATGGCCGTGCGCTATGGTGGAACTCTCATCGGGCAGCACGTGCAGCCGGTTGCAGACCAGGTAGCCGCAACCGCCATGGGAATTGCTCCCACGGTTAACCGGGTCGTCGGCCCGGCCGTAGTTGTCGCCCCTATGGTCGTGCGCCACGGTGGAGCTCTCATCGGTCAGCACGTGCAGCCCATTGCAGACCAGGTAGCCGCAACCGCCACCGGGATCGCCACGCCGATAAGCCGGGCTGCAGACTTTGTTACCTCTCCCGCGGGCATCCGTGCCGGGACCTCCTTTGTCGGTCAGCGAGTAGGGACCGCTCTCGACCTGCCGACCTCTCCCGCCCGGGCCATCTTCCCGGACATTATCCCGTCAGCCCGGGAAGAGTTCGCCGCCCGACCGGAGGGGATGGTGAAGGGAGCTCTTATCAGTGCAAGCTTCATCTCCGCCGCCATGGTCCCGGGTACGCTCTTCTTCGGTGGCGGTCGGGCTGCCGCTGCCGGTCTGAGTGCGTCCGGCGTGTCCGGTGCGTCCGGTGCCGGCGGAGCTGCAATGGGGTTCGCCACCCGCACCGCGCCGGCGGCGATAGAGGAAGGACTGAAGGCAGCTATGGGTATCGGGGGAGCTACGCTCCCGCTTGCGATTGCCAACGAGATATTCCCGACATGGCCGGATCCAGGGCCACGGTTCCCTACGGGCCACCCCCCGGAGATCGGCGGCGGCCGCAATCCCTTCGACCTTGGGCCGGACCACACCCCCGGTTCAACCTGGGAACCGGGACAGGGAGAGATCGGACCGGGGGAGCGAGTTTCCCGGCTCGTGCTTCAGGGACCCACCACCCCGATAGGGTCCGACGAGATCCGGATCCGTCATGACCTCGCGGAGATCCTCCCGCGAGCCGACGCATGGAGGCCCGGGGCCGGTGAGATCCTTCACCACCAGCCCCCGACCCCCGCGCGGTTCCGCCTGGGCGAAGCCATCCCGGGACCCTCCCCCACTTACCCGTTCGGGCCGAGCTTCCCGGACGCCTTCCCCGACATCTTCCCGACCGGCCCCCGGTTCATCACCGACGAGGGAGACTCCCTCCTCTCCCCCTCGCTCCCGGAAGTGCCGACCTACATCGATGAAACCGCCCGGTACATCTTCACGCCTCAACCGAGGACCCAGGTTAACCAGGGCGTCGCCTCCTGGACGCGCGTCCTTGAAGATGCAGCTGCCCGGGACGCTGCCGGGGACCTCACGGCGGATCGTGTCACAGACTTCTTCCTCTCCCGGCCTGTAGACGCGGTAGGGGTCCGGGCCGCAGCTATGGCGGTCCCGGCCTCGCAAGCCACATCGGTTAACCTGCCGGAAGTGGTGAACCCGGCAACAGCTACGTTCCAGGTCCCGACAGAGAACCCGGTGGAGTTCCCCCGGGAATACTTCTTTGACCCGGCCGCCCTCACCCAGGAACGCCGCCGGCGGGACCGGGACGCCTCGAAGAGGAAGAAGAAGGGGAAGCGTGCCGATGGACTCGAAACGGCATTCTGGGAAAACCTCCGGGTTGCCACCCCGCAGGAGTTCCTGGGAATGTCTGCACCACGGCGCAGGAGAGTTAAGCGGGGGAAGAAATAACCTTATTTTAAGAGGAATGATGGACGACGAACTGGGATTGATCTATGCTGGCTGCCACCCGGACTGCCCGCACCTACGACACTGCACCGAGCACAAACCGATATGCAAGAGTGCCCGCGAACGGGGGAAGAAATAACCCCCATTTGGCGGCAACATTAAGTAAACGGAGTTATTGCCTATGCGAAAGAGACCCGTCCGGGAGACGTTTCTGCTTGGCCGTGATGAATCGCGCATCATGGCGGCCGCTATCGAAAGCGGGATCGCCTGTTCAAAATCTGATGCTGCCAGGAAGGCTCTCCTCTTCTGGGGGCAATGTCATGATCTCAGCCCCAAGAGGGGGAACGGGCCGGGGTCGCATTAACACCAAGAGTTGTTTAAGGGGGTCTACCTCTTTTCACCCGGCCCTCACCTGTACCCTTCATATCGTCGATTTAAGGCAAGGCAGAGCCCGCAGGATGAATCACATTTGGGGGTGTAGGATAGTCGATTAAATCGATAATATGGGGCCACCTTTTCAGAGATCAGAGGGTCTAGTGCACGCGAGACCTAGTTGTGGTTCTCTGTGTGGGCGGCTCCTGTGCTTGGGCCAGGGGAAGCGTCCTCGATGATCGCAATCTCGCCCTGCTGGATCTTCAGTTCGATCAGGGCACGCTTGAGGAGCGGCAGCGCCTCGTAGGCCTCCCGGCGGATGCGAAGAGGGGTCACACCTGATCACCTGCAAACCACCCGCACAAGGGGCACCACCAACCGATGCGCTCCGGGAGCGCAGAGAGGGTTACAGCACCGATAACACGAATCAGCAATATTGTAATAATGAGGTGTGATTACCTTTTTATATCCCTTGTTAACTCGATATTAATAGTTGTCCCCCATTGCCCTTGTATCCCTTCAGGGGGTGGATAGAATTTTGTATATGTTGTCTAGTAAGTTCTGCCAGAATTCCCTTTAGGATGTATACAAAAAAATGAACTTTTATACGTGTGTGCGTCCTATACTGACTCATGGAAGAGAGCGCCAGGGAAATTGAAGTTCGCCCCTTCATCCAATACCGCCCGGAGTTCAACGAAAATAGCATTTCTAAAGCGATTGAGGAGGACAGGATCACCCAGGACGACGCCCGGGTAATCCGTGAGTTCATCGGGATCGCTCAGGGTGAAGGACTCTCACCAGGGAGGATCCGCGCGCTTACCTCTAAGTTAGTGAGCATGAGACAATACATGCCCCCGTATCTCGGGATAACGTATCCTCAGCTTATGCAGGGTGTGGGGTGCCTCAGAACCGGACATTACGCACAGAGCACCATACAGGAGAGCCTTAAGGTGCTGAAAAAGTTTGTGCGGTTCTTGATGGAGTATGGATACACGGAGATCACCGAGGCCCAATTAAAGAAGATCCGCATTGAGAACCGATATGAGATTGATTTAACCCCTAGCGACATCCTCACAAAAGATGAAGTTATCAGACTAATCCAAGCCTGCCGGAACCCCCGGGACCGCGCGCTTATCGCCATCACCTATGAGAGTGGAGGCCGGATAAGTGAGGTATGCGATCTCCGGTGGAAGGATCTAATTATCGAGGAGACCGGGATCGCCATCACGACCCGGAAGAATACCAAGAAGGAGAAAAGGCGGTATATTCGTTGTGTATGGTGCCGGCCCTATGTCGCGGAGTGGATGAGTAATTACCCGGTCCAGCCGATACCCAACGAGGCCCCAGTCTTTGTGACCGAACAACTCAAATCAATACGGTATAACGTATACCGGCACCAATTCAACCGCATACGGGAGCGAAGCAGGGTTGAGAAGGAGATCACCCTTCACGATCTCCGACATGCCCGAGTAACCCACCTATCAGCCGAAGGGCTCAGCGAGAGCGTAATCAAGTTGATGATATGGGGGGATGTTGGCACCTCGATGCTGGGGAGGTATCAGCACCTTTCCAACCAGGATATTGATCGGCAGGTGCGGGAGTTATACGGACTTGTAGATAAGAACGCAGCCCCCGATCCGATGGAGCCCCGGCAATGCAACAGGTGTTATCTGGTTAACAAGCCGGATGCGATGTACTGCAACAGGTGCGGCGCGCCGCTCACCGAGGAGGCCACACGCGACATGAATGTTGCAACCTCGATCGCGGACAAAGGACTTGAATCCATCCTGAGCAACCCCGATAAACTTGCCAAGTTGCAGAAACTCCTTGAAGGCCTCTAGAGGCATAGTATCTATTGAGATAAAACAGTCAACTATATATTTTTGAAGATGAATATGATTATCTATGGCCCGGGACGGGACCGCACACGGATACAATCGCGGATACCGTGCTGGGTGGAAATGTGTTGGTAAGAAGGTGTGGGTTTTCAACGGAGCTGTACCGTAGGACGCAGAATTCGGGCTTGGCCCCCTGCCGGAGTCGAAATGCTGCCTACTAGTGAGATTGAGCTGCAATCTCTGGGTGAAAGGCCCTAAATGCCC
>OFEK01002491.1_pt1 | contig 9958 bp, 9 predicted proteins | sample 1521131 | NCBI WGS metagenome assembly OFEK01 (sample SAMN05720209, study PRJEB24109) | activated sludge metagenome | isolation source: Anaerobic digester | place: China | collected 2015-12-16
GGTGCGCCTCCTGGCACCACCGGACGGCCACGCTGACCATATCGGCCACCTGCGGTTCCGTGATGATGGAGGGGTTCTTCTCCTTCGCGATGATGACGGCGTGGAGGTAATCGTATTTCGCTATGTTGCTTGCCGTGATCCAGTGGTCGCCGTCGATCCGCCCGAACGTGTCGGCCGGCGTCTCCTCGAGGGGGTTGGCAAACGGCCCTCCCTCTGCAAGCGCCCGCAGGTCCCGCGTCTCCTCGGCGCGGGGCGTCAGCACCGGGCGGCGTGCCCGGACAGAGTTGAAGAGCGTGCTCTCGCCGGTCTGGTTATTGGTCACCCGGACGATCTGTTGCGCCTCGATATCCCCGTACTTCTCGCGCACCCACGCCCGCATGGTATCCGGGAAGACCAGGTGTCCGGGTTCGACATACCAGGAGTAGATCCGGGAGACGAGCTCGTCCATACCCGGCGCGAGTTCCTGCACAACGCCCGGCAGCCGGGTGATATCAAGTGTTACCTCTAACATAGCCCTGGTCTGAGAGGTTGTTACCATATAATTCTTAGCCAGACCGGTGCGGGGGTGTGCGGGGGAGCATCGCCGGCAGGACCGGACGGGCGCCGATCGCAGCGTGGCCCGCCGCCGGGACGCGGGATGGAAGATTTATCCGGTACGGATAGAAAATATACTCTGATTTCAGAGATAACCGCCCGGACAGGGCGTTCCGGCTGAGCATTCCAGGGATACGGCGACATGGCATTCTTTGACAGGTTTCGGGCGAACGTCGAGAGGTTACAGCAGGAGAGAGACTATGCCGGTCTTGCCGGGGTCCTGGACGCTGAAGACCCCGGCACCCGTGCCGATGCGGCGCGGGCGCTCGCTGTCCTCGGGGTCCCCGCCATCCCGGACCTTCTCGTGGCGCTTGAGAACGCCGGCCCCGCATCACGCACCCGGATGACGGAGGCCCTTGTTTCGACCGGCACTCCCGCCATCCCCCTGCTGCTTGCCGTGATCCTCCGGGCAAGCCCTGCCCTGCAGGCATCCATCGCCCGGGCAGTCGCCGGGACGGGCAACGGGATGGTTGAAGCGCTGATCCCTGCACTGCACCACGAGCAGCCGGCGATCCGGCGTGCCGCCGTGATTGCTCTCCGGGAGACAGGGAAAAAGTCTATCCCGCACCTTGCGGGAATGCTCCACGATAAAAGCCCCCCGGTCAGGAAAGAGGCCGCGGACGCGCTTGCCGCGCTGCGGTGGGCGCCCGACGACCCCGGTGAGAAGGTATGGTTCTGCTACCTCCGGGAAGACTGGGGAGAACTTGCAAAACTCCAGGGCGCATCCGTCCCGGTCCTCCTCAAGGCTCTCGGCAGCAAAGAGGCCCGGGTACGGTGCGATGCGGCGCGGACGCTCGGGAAGATCCGCGACAGCCGGGCCATCCCGCCGCTCGTCAGGGCGGTGAAAGACCCGGATATGGACGTCCGCATACGCGCCGTCGAAGCGCTCGGGGAGATGGGGGACGACCGGGCGAAACCCCCGCTCGTCGAAGCGCTCAACGACCCCCACCACCGGGTGCGGATGGAGGCGGCGTGGGCGCTCAACCGGCTGGGATGGGTGCCGCAGAGCGATCTTGCGAGGGCGGAGCACCTCGTTGCAGGCGAGCAGTGGAACGAACTTATCCGGATGGGGAGGGTGGCCATCCCGGCGCTCATCCGGGCGCTGGAGGTGGAGTATTCGGGGGTCCGCACCGGCGCAAGCGAAGCGTTGCGGCAACTGGGGCAGCCCGCGGAGAGCGCCCTGAACGCGGAGATCGCATCAAAGAACCCTGCACGGCAACAGCGGGCGCGAGCGGCCCTCGAGTACATCCGGCGGCGCCAGGAAGAGGCGTCCCGGACCCAGCCTGCACCAGCGGAATCCTCCCGGTACGAGCAGGAACTCAAAGAGGGGCTTGCCATCCAGCGGCGGTTCAGTAAGCAGTTCGGGCGCCCGGGGTATGCCCGCAGCGTGCCGGCTATAAACCCGCCGCCTAAAAAAGAAGAGGCTCCCGCCCCCGAAAGCCCGGAGAACCCCCCCGAGCAGGCCGACGGAGAGCCAAAAAAAGCCGTAAGCCTTGAAGACCTCATCAAGGAGAGCCGGCAGGCGGAGGAGGCGTGGGCGCAGGTGAAGGCCCGGTTCAGGCGGGAGGCGTCAGCCCCGGCAGGACCGGTCCCGCTTGAGCAGCTCATCCCGCTCGAGTTTGAGGAGGCGATCGCCGGCACCGACAGCGCCGGGGAGGAGGAGGAGGGGGAACTCGTTCGCGAGGGGCCGGGGCCGCAGGAGCTGGAGATCCCGGAGATCCCCCAGAAGATGCCGGAGCCCGCGGCCGCAGAACCGGCCCCCGAGAAGACGCCGCTGGAACGGTGCCTCGAAGCCCTCAGGAGCGGCGACGAGAACATCAGGGCGGCGGCGGTCGCGGCGCTGCAGACGATGGGGGAGGAGGCGATCGGGTACCTCATCGAAGCGCTCAAAGACCCGTATTACGGGGTCCGCATCGCCGCCGCAGAGGCGCTCGGCGAGCTCAAGGATAAGGCTGCCGTCGACGCCCTGGTCCTGCTCTGCGCCGACGAAAGGGAAGACGTGCGGATTGCCGCTGCCCGCGCCCTCGGGTCTATCGGCGACCGCCGCTCAATCCCGCCGCTCATCCGCCTCTTCGGGGACAGGTACCACGGCGTCCGGGTCGCCGCCGCCGATGCCGTCACGGTCTTCGGGCGTGATGCGCTTGGGCCGCTTGAAGAGGCGCTCGACGATCCGGTGCCGGCCGTCCGGGTGACGGCGGCAAGGGCGATAGGGCTCATCGGCGCCGGCGAATCGGTCCCGGTCCTCATCGAGCACCTGGGAGACCCGGCGCCGGAAGTCCGGTGGAGCGTTGCCCGGGCCCTCGCTGAATTCGGCTCCCTGGCGGTTGAGCCGCTCTTTCTGGTGCTGAGGAAAGGGAGGAAGGAGATGCGCCTTGCGGCGATCGACGCTCTCTGGGAAGTGCCGGGCGAGCGGGCGGACGAAGCGCTGCTCTATGCGAGTGTTGATGAGGATGAAGACGTGAGGGCAAAAGCAGCGGCGGCTCTCCGGAAGCGGCAGGTGATAAACGTCTGGCGGATGGCGCTCGGCAGCCAGGTCCAGGCAGAAGAGAGCACCCCGGAGAAGAGGAGATCGGCCCGGTTCGAGGATAAACAGGCATTCGAACAGTCCGGCCGGCAGGAGATCGATACGCTCATCGTGGCGCTCAAGGATAAGGCCTGGAACGCGCAGCTTGGCGCCGCTACGCGCCTCATCATGATGGGGCGCCCCGCCGTGGACGGCCTCATCCGTGCGCTCAGGGACGAGAACCCCGACGTCCAGACCGCTGCCGCCAGTCTCCTCGGGGAGATGCGCGAGACCGCGGTCGCTCCGCTCATGGACGCCCTGAGCGACACCGACCGGTTCGTCCGGCTCGTTGCCGCCCGCAACCTCGGTAAGATCGGGAACAAACGAGCCATCGAAGCCCTGATCGGCTCCCTGCACCGGGAGCCCGACAGCGAGGTCAGGGCGACTGTGGCGGAGGCGCTCGGCTACATGGGGAGCAGGCAGGCGATAGAACCGCTGGCCCTGGCACTGCGGGACAGGGACGAGGCGGTCAAGATCGCCGCCGCCCGGTCGCTCGGCTACATGGGGGACAACCGTGCCCTTGAACCGTTGATCCTGGCGCTCAGCGACGTGGACGACCGGGTCCGGCATGCCGCGCTCGAGGCCCTGAAGGACCCCGGGGACGCGGTGCGGGGCCGCCTGGTCGGCGCGCTCCGCTCGGGGGACGAGAAGTTCCGGGCGGGGGCTGCCGAAGCGCTCTCCGCGAGCGGCTGGGTGCCGGAGAACGGCGGAGAAGAGGCGCTCTACCTCATGGCCCGGGACCGGTGGGCCGAGGTGGAGAGGATCGGCGCCGATGCGCTGCCGGCAGTTGCGGGGGCACTCTCCGACCCATCCATCGAGGTCCGGACAAACGCCGTCAGGACCATCGCCCGGATAGGAGGAGATGCGGCTATCGCTCCCCTCATCCGGGCGCTCGAAGACGATGCCCTCGCGGTCAGGAAGAGGGCTGAACAAGCCCTGGTTGACATGGGGGATGCGGTCCTTCCCGCACTCACCCTGGCGGCCGAGGAGGGGCGGCCGGAGGCCCGGGAGGAGGTCCGGCGGATCATCGACGAGATCCGCCGGATGGGGCCGTGAGCGGGGGCCTTACTCCGGTATCCGCCCGGCTGCCTTCCAGTAATCGTACTCGTGGTGCCAGCGGTCCTTGTTCGCCATGACCAGGGCACGCATCCTCTCAAGCATCTCGGCGTGGAGTTTCTCCTGCTCCGGGTAGGTCTCCTTCTTCGCGATGGCCCGTACGAGCCTCCTGCCGAGTTCGTAGGCCCTCCCCTCCGCAGGCACGATCGCCTCCGGGTCTCCCCCAAGGACCACGCCGACACCGCCGACGGTGTTCGCGCCCAGGGTCTGGAGGACGCCGTTTAAGTAGGCTACGACCTCATCGGCCCCGGAGCCGCCCGCCGTGGCGACGGCGCACCCGTACTTCCCGATGAACATCTGGCAGTGGATGGCGTCGGCCATCCGGTCGAGCATGGTCTTGATCTGGGCGGTGACGGAGTCGATGTAGTTCGGCGAGCCGAGGACGATGCCGTCGCTCTCACACATCTTCTCGTACAGGGCGGCAAAATCGTCATCTTTGACGCATTCGCCCCGCTCGTAGCAGACCGTGCACCCGTTGCAGTACTCGATATGCAGTTTGCAGACGTCCACGACCTCGACATCGGCCCCGGCGCTCCGTGCGCCGTCGAGGACCGCCTGCACGAGCCGGAGCGTCTGGCTCTTTGAGCCGCGGGGACTTCCGTTAATCCCAAGTATCTTCATTATTTCACCTCTATTTACGGTATATCGTGCATGACGACGATATCGGCGCGATACTGCCGGTCACAGTCGCCCGGGAGCGGGTTTGCCGTGAAGATCTTCGTCTCGCCCGCCGGGAACCGGGGGATGAGGATGGTCTCGGTCGACCGGATCATGGCGCTCCCGTCGTCGATGAGCATGAACCGGATGACGACGTTTCTTCCCGGCGCATCGCCGGTGTTCGTCACCGTTCCCGTCACGATCCAGTAGCAGGACATATCGGCGCGGAAACGCTTCTCCGGCGCGGTGACGGTGGTGGAGAACGACGGCTGCGGTCCGGGGGGCGAATGGGTGGCGGGAACCGCCACCGTCTCCTCGGGCCCCGGGACGCCGGTCCCGGGAACCCCCGGCGTTCCCGTGCAGCCTGCCATGACGGCAGAACCGATGAGGCAGGTGACGAGCAGGAGATATAGAGATCTCTTCTTCAGGGGAGTTCACCCTCCTGCATGATGGTTCATCGACCGGAGGCTATATAACTGATGCGGAACCGGGAGGCGCCGCGAGCCGCTCCCGCCCCGGCGGGGAAACGATTTATACCTCCGGGGGGTAAGGAGCCGGGAGGAGTTCTGATGAGCGAGAAGTCCGCCGGGACCGTGAAGGTCTGCAACGCCGTGACCGGGAAGGTCGAGGAGGTCGAAAAAGTCGTCAAATCAGACGAAGAGTGGCAGCGGCAACTCACGCCCGAAGAGTTCCACGTTGCCCGGCAGGGGGGCACGGAGCCGGCCTTCACGGGAAGATACGTGGACTGCAAGGAAGACGGCCTGTATGTCTGCGTCTGCTGCGCTAACCACCTCTTCCCGTCGGCAGCGAAGTTCGGGTCGGGGACGGGCTGGCCGAGTTTTTTCAGGCCGGTATCGGACCTGAACATACGGACGGCCATCGACACCCGGTTCTTCATGACCCGGACCGAGGTGCTCTGCAGGCGGTGCGACGCCCACCTGGGCCACGTCTTTGACGACGGGCCGCCGCCGACCTATGAGCGCTACTGCATGAACTCAGCGTCGCTCCGGTTCGTGCGGCAAAAAGACATGTAGGGCCGGTGCGGGAGAACCCGGCGGCAGGGCGGCGCCCCGGGGTTCACCGTGAGGGCGCTCAGCCGAGGAGCCAGACCGGGCTCTCTTTGCCAACGCTGACCTTGAGATAGGCGCGGGACGGGTCAAGGTCCTCCGGCACCTCGAAGAAGAGGTACCCGGCCAGTGACTCACCCCGGCCGAGAGCAGCCCTGGAGTACGACCCCCCCTTGTTGGTCGGGCCGGGTGATGTAAGCGGACGGTAGGTCTCAGCGTCGTAGTGGAGGACGAAAGCGCTCTCCGCAGGGGTCTGGATACGGGTGTTCACGCCGTCCCCCTTATGGCCGAGGTGCGTCACCTTAACGGCGACCAGGAGAAAGAACTTCCCGGGCGCTGCATCACGCTGCGCCGGTTTCGTGCCGGTGGTCTGGAACGCGCGCGACCAGGTCACCGGGCCGGCGACCAGCGAGGCGGAGTTCTCCCCGCGGGCATCTTCGTAGCAGAACCGTTCGCCGACCTGCAGGGCGTCGGGGAACAGGGGAGCGGGCTCCTCACCGGGACTCATGAGCAGCGGGAGAGCGTCAGAGTCCGCGGCAAGAGGGCGATTGCAGTCATTGAGGGCGCTGGAGAGGTATTCGGTCCCGAGAGCGAGGCGGCCCAGCACGTCCTCCGTCACGCTCCGGTTCAGGGGGATGTTCCCGCCGACCAGGGTGCCGGCCGCGGCGAACTCGTCGAGCGCAGCGATGAAGTGCGCGTATGCGGGCTCCATACCGAAAGAGACCTCGAGGGCGGCAGCCTCGGCACGGTAGCCGTCCGCAAGGGAAGAGATATCGGCTGCCCGGCTCCGGAGCGCTGCGTCGTCGCGGGTATAGAGGGAGCAGATCTGCTCCACGGAGGCCCCGAGGAGCGGTATACCGGCCCCGGCAATCAACGACTCCAGCTTCTCATCGTCGCTCACCGGTTCGGGGAGAAGAACAGTTTCGTCCTCCGGAGCAGGGCCGGAAGAGGATGCGTTCCCGGGAAGATCGGCTTCCTCCGCCGGCGGAGAGGGGACGACCGTCGCGCATGCCCCGGGAACGAGGAGGACCGCCGAGAGGATCACCCCGATAAAGCCGATCACAAGCAGTATCTTTGTATGAGAGCCCCTCAGTGCCACAGGTTAGCGTATTGCGCCCAGAACGGATATTCGTTGCGATGGGGATTCGGCAGACCGGCACCGCTCCCGGTCCGCCGGGAAGCAGCATGCCGGCGGGCAGAGCCGGTCATAACGTCTTCCCGAGTGCCCAGACGGGAGACGTTCCCCCGCCGAGGTTCACCTGGACGAAGCACTCGTCGAGAGGGAGCGCCTCCGGAATGTCAAAGACGATGTACCCCGCCTTCATTCCGTACCGGTCCAGCGTCGCCGCAGCGTATGGCTCGCCGAGCGACGTCCCGGACGCCAGTTTTATCGGCGCGTAGGTCGTCCCGCGATACTGGAGCGTGAAATCCCGGGGGTCCGGGGTCCGCACCTTATACGTCCTGCTCTCCCCCTTATGGCCCAGGTTCGTAACCTTCACCTTGACGAGCAGGAACATCCTCCCGGGCTCCGCGAGAACCGCCTCGCCGCGTTCATTGAAGAGGTAGTACACGCCAATGCCACTCGCCGACTCAAGCATCAGGGAGATGTCGTTTGCGCGGCTCCGGTCTTCGTAGACGTACCGCTGCAGGAGCACCAGTTCTTCCCCGGACCCGGACGCGTCGCGCTGGCGGGACAGGGAAAGGCTGGTCGCCGCGATCTCCGCCGGCACCTTCAGCACGGGGCGCTGCAGGTATCCAGACGCTTCACGGAGACGGTTCGATCCCTCCCGGTTCGCTTCGAGGGCCGCATCCACCGTCGTCCTGTTGAGGAGGGTGTTTCCCTGGAGCGCCGCGCCGGCGGCCTCGTACGACTCGAGGGCACGGGTGAACGAGGTCTGCAGGGCTTTTCGATCGTCCGAGACCTGCAGGGCCGCCGAGTCCTTGAGGAGGCGGGCAGCGAGCGCCCGGAGCGCTGTAGCACTCTCCTTTGCCGGCAACTCGTCCCAGGCGTAGAGGGCGTAGGCGTTCTGCATGGAGAGCAGCATGAGCGATATACTGTTCTCTTCGACCAGCATGGCCAGTTCATCGTCGTCGTAGTCCGGGACGGGCTCCGGGATCTCCTCAACGGGCAGGGGCGTCCCGTTCCCGACCGGGACGCCCGGTTCGTCTGCCGTCTCCGGCACCTGACCGGGGGTGGGGTCCAGGAGATGGCCGCTCTGGAGCCGCTCCTCAACCCCGGCGAGGAGGCAGGAGATGTTCCGGGCGGCGGCAGGCTGCGGGGGTCCGGGATCGGTGATGCCCGCTCCGGCGGTGTCCGGCGCTGCCAGGGACGGGCTGGACAGGATACTCGTGAAGACGACGAGGGCCAGTATCGTCACAACGGCGTTCTGGAGGTCCATAACGATCATAGTTCTCGCCTCCCGGGGCAAAAACCTTCCCGGGGCAGACGGAACGAACCATTATCCCCCGGCGGCGCCGACCTTTGCAGCGTGACCGATCGCGCAACCGCCTGGGACGAGGACTACCAGAGGCGGGGGAACCTCTGGGGCGGAGCCCCGGCGGCGCTCCCGGACCTCCCCGGCGGCGCCGCCGTCCTGGAACTCGGCTGCGGGAACGGCAAGACCCTCTCCGCGCTCGTCCGGCGCTCCTCCCTCACGGCCGCAATCGACATCTCCCCCCGTGCCGTCGCCCTCGCCCGGCGGCGCCCGGAGACGGCGGCGGTCTGCTTTGTCGTTGCCGATGCCCGGCGCCTCCCGTTTCGCGGGGAAACGTTCGACGCGGTCTTCCTGGTCCACATCGCCGGCCACCTGCCCGGACCGGGCCGGAGAGCCGTGGCGGCCGAGGTCCGCCGGGTTCTTGTGCCCGGCGGAGCGGCCTTCTTCCGGGGTTTCTCCGTCGAGGATATGCGTGCCGGGAAGGGGGTGGAGACGGAGCACCAGACCTTCCAGAGGGGCGACGGCATCATCACCCACTACTTCACCGAAGACGAGGTGAGAGACCTCTTTGCGCCGCTTGCCCCCGCCCTGGTCCGGACGCACCGCTGGCAGATGCGAGTCAGGGGCAGGGATCTCCCCCGCGCAGAGGTTGAAGCGGTCTTTGAGAAGGTAGGGTAAGGGAAGGCGGGGCACCGCGCGCTCTGGTCGGCCCGGGCCGACCCCCGGCATCCCCGCCCGCCGGCCCCGAAGGCACCGGAACCGGAGCGGACATACCTTTTTTACGCTTCCATACCGAATATTAGTACCAGGATACGCAGACCCGGGGAGTGGACGCCGGCCGAAACGGCTCGTCTCCGGGTTTTTTTATGCAGCAAGGTCAACCTTTTTTGACGCCCGGACAAACTAACAGGAGAGGAAGAGAGGCCATGTGTATTGCAATGCCCGCTGAGGTGCTGGAGATAAAAGAAGGCAACATCGGCGTCGTCGATTTCGGCGACCTGCAGCAGGAGGTCAGGCTCGACCTCGTGGACGTGAGCGTCGGCGAGTTCGTGCTCGTCCACGTCGGGTTTGCCATCCAGCGCCTTAGCCGAGAGGAGGGGCTCGAGACCCGCGAGGTCTTCAGGCAGGTCTACGCCGCGATGATGGAGGAGTAATGCACGAGTACAGCATCGCCTACGACATTTACACGACCGCCCGCCGGGCAGCGATCGAGAACTGCGCAAAAGAGGTCAAATGCGTCTGTGTGGATGTCGGCAGGATGGCGATGGTGAACCCCGAACAGGTGGAGTTCCTCTTCAACGTCATCATCGAGGACGACCCGCTCTTCTCCGGCGCCCGGTTCTCGTGCCGGGACGTCGAGGCGCGCACCCGCTGTTCCTGCGGCTACGAGGGAAGCGAGCGGTTCGTCTGCCCCCGGTGCGGAAAACTCCCGGAGGTCGTTACCGGTATGGAGATCGTCGTTACCAACATCGAGATAGAAGTGGACGAAGCATGAAAGTCAACCTCATGCACGGCGCCGGCGGCGA
>OFEK01002494.1_pt1 | contig 9949 bp, 12 predicted proteins | sample 1521131 | NCBI WGS metagenome assembly OFEK01 (sample SAMN05720209, study PRJEB24109) | activated sludge metagenome | isolation source: Anaerobic digester | place: China | collected 2015-12-16
TTACGCTTTATGGGGAAACGGTTACCGGCTCTCTACTAGTGTGACCCGCACGACGAAAGGACGTCCCATCTCCGATTTCTTTGGATACAACATTGTGGGCTTCTATGAAGATGAACAGGATGTGCTCAGTTCACCCATACCTTACGGTACGACTGCTGACGTGATCGCGGAGAACCCGGGTTCGTATGTGGGTAAGTTCAAGTTTGAAGATGTGAGTGGCCCGGACGGTAAACCCGACGGGGTGATCAACTCCTTCGACCGCAAGGTGATCGGCAGCCCGCATCCTGACCTGATGGCCGGATTTAATGCTACACTGAAATACAGGAATTTCGACTTTACTATGTTTTGGTACTCTACCATTGGAAATGATCTGTTTAACAATACCAAGTACTTTACCGATTTCCCGCTCTTCGGCGGTAACCGTTCCACACGTTTCAGGGATCTATCCTGGAAAAAGGGAGCTGACAATTCGAAAGCAACACTGCCGATTCTGGACTCGAAAGACAACTGGGGTGGTGCCGTTGCATCTTCTTACTACGTAGAAGATGGGTCATTCTTGAAATTGAAAAATTTAGTGATAGGATACAGCATACCTAAGCATATCCTGGAAAAAGTTACTATCTCAAACCTGAGGCTCTACCTGCAGGCTGAGAATATCCTGACCCTGACCAAGTATTCGGGTCTTGATCCTGAGATTACCAACATGGAGACGGGAGCCAGTAGCGGCGCCGACCTGAGAAGAGGTCTCGATGCCGGTGGATGGCCCACCACCATGCGGTTCCTACTCGGTGTCAACTTTGAATTTTAACCCCTCTAAAATGACAATGCAATGAAACGCATACATATTTTATTCCTTATACTTTCTATGGGGGCTCTCTTAAGCTCCTGCGGCGAGGATTTCCTTTACAAGGCTCCTCAGGGCAGTATCGATCAGGATGCACTGACCAACCAGACCGGTATCGACCTGCTCACCACCACAGCGTATGCCAATCTGACAGAGAATGGTTGGGGAGCCTCTCCCTCTAACTGGACTTTCGGTAGCATGTACGGCGGTGATGCCAACAAGGGGTCCGACGCCAACGATCAGTCGGTACTCAACGAGATGGAGACCTACAGCACACTGCCTACCAACAGTTATATCTCTGAGAAATACAACTGGGTGTACAAGGGTGCCAAAAGGGTGAACATTGCACTGCAGACTATGGAACACGTAGAGGACATGGATGCAGCTATCCAGAAGAAACGTAATGGTGAACTCCATTTCCTCCGTGCCCTCTTCTATTTTGAAGGGATCCGTGTATTTGGACCTTACTTGCCGTGGGTGGATGAGACCAACACCGATAACGACCCGAAGGTGCACAATGACATGGATATCTATCCCAAGGTGTTGGCCGACCTGGATATTGCCATCAGCGACCTGCCCGACACACAGGATACTCCGGGGCGTGCAAACGTATGGGCAGCCAAGGCGTTAAAAGCCAAGGTGCTGATGCAAAAGGGTGACCTGACAGTTGCTAAGCCCATTCTGAAAGATGTGGTGGATAACGGAAAGACATCAAATGGTTTGAAGTATGACCTGGAAGAAGATATGAGTGCTAACTTCGACACCTACCGTGAAAACGGTAAGGAGTCGATCTTCGCTATCCAGTTTTCGGCTGAGCGTGATAATGGCAATACAGGCATGTCGATCGCCTACCCGCACGGTGGTGCCGGTGCTCCCGGAGGATGCTGTGGCTTCTTCCAACCCTCGCAGGAGCTGGCCAACTCTTACAAGGTGGGTCCTGATGGTTTGCCGCTGCTGGACAACTCCTACCGCAACGCTCCCTACACGTCGGAACGTGCAACTAGTGGTGAATACATCGCCGTCAGCAATAAGACGATCCCCGTTGATCCACGTATTGACCTGGCCATCGGCCGTTTTGGTGTACCTTACAAGGATTGGGGTGTGCCTCAGAACAACTGGGTGCGCGACGTAGCCAATGGTGGTATCTACCTGCCCAAGAAGCATGTCTACACCAAAGTTGAATTGGATGCCGGCCTAGCAGATGGTGGTCTCAGTGCCGGCTGGGCTCCCGGGTCGGCCATGAACCTGCAATACCTTAGCTTTCGTGATATCCTGCTGCTCTATGCTGAGTGTCTTGCCAACGATGGTGAGTTGGCGGCTGCCATGGGTGTGGTGAACCGTGTTCGCACGCGTGCCGGACAGAAGGTTAATTTCGTCATGCTCAACGGTGAACCGGCCGCCAACTATCAGATCGCCAACTATCCATCCACCCATGCTGCCTTTACCAACAAGGAGGTCTGCATTGATGCGGTACGGATGGAGCGCAAGCTGGAGCTGGCCATGGAAGGACAGCGCTGGTTCGACCTGGCTCGCTGGGGCGGTAACTATATGAGCAGCAAGCTGGCTGAATATATACAGTTTGAGAGTCAGTTTCTTGCCAAGTTTGCAGGAGCACCGGTGCTCAACCCTGCCCGTACCATGTTCCCGCTGCCGGAAGGACAAATCCAGACCATGGGTGTTGATGAAGAGGGAAATCCTTATTTGGTTCAGCCGGAACCTTGGAGATAATTAATAGTCTGGGAGATCAGAAGCAATATGATACAATACAGAGAATCAACTGTGGTGATTTTACTACTGCTTTTCACTGCATGTACCATGAGCCCTCGTGGACAGCAGTTCACCTATACCTTCAGTATGGAAAGCATTAATAATTTTCGTGTTACGCTGCAGCTTAATCCTGATTCATCGTGGATGGTGGCACGTTACAACTATTTCTTTGACCGCTTTGGAGGTTCTTCTTCTGTATTAGAGCGTGATGGAAAACTCACTGACCAGGAGCATGCTGCTTTTGTGAAACTTCTGAAGAAGAGTGGAATAGAATTTATGAAAGAGTCGTATGGTTTCGACAGTGAAGAAAATATTGGATGCTCGGTCATTTACATGCTGTCGCTAACACCAGAGGGAGGTAAGACGCGCTATATCAACATCCGGGAAAATGCAGAGGATAGATTTTCAGATGCGTTCAGAGAGATGATCCTGTATTCAAGTTTGTTTCTAAATAATAAACTAGAAACTGATTCTGCTTACTAAAAAAAACCTCTTCGTGGGCATGACTAGTCTTAAAGAACCGTTACCGGTTTATAAGACAAAAATAGTTTATTATTCGGCAGGACGGTCGACCTTCCTGCCGGATTTTTTTTATGGCGTTCTTATTTTATGTAACGCTATCTCAGGAAGAGATAGTTCGTGACCACCTTTCCAGCGGATACAATAAAATTTGCCGCTGAAACTTGGATATCTCAAAAGATTCCATTAATTTGCACTTTCGTTGTGATGTAATCTGCTACTCAGGATTTTCTGGCCTGTGTGGTCCCATTGAGCCTGTTCCTGCAGGATTGAGGTTTACCTGTGTCCAAGACAGGTATTTACGCCTGTCAGAGGTGAGAAATTGAAAAAACCTTGCTTAAAAAACAATGAAAAAAAATGAACGCGCACCCAGCGTGTACCGGCTTGCTCACCTGTGGCCCCTCGCAGTCATCATTATCGGAATAGGGGCATGCGCTGCCGGTGCGGCCGTTTCTCAACCTTACTGGGATTTCTTCGGATTGCTTCTTATCCTCTCTCTGGCAGCGTTGCTTGGCGGAGCCCTGTTTGGTTTTCTTTTTGGAGTGCCGCGATTGAACCGGAACTATGATCCGCGGGAAGATTATGGACGTACCACAAAGTACATGCCCAATACAAATCTCGAGGAGGTGTCGGACTGGCTGACAAAAATTATTATCGGGGTTACGCTGACACAACTGACAAAGATTCCCGGTTACCTGCAGGACATGGCGGACTATATTGTTGCAAACAGCAACTGCAGCACCTTGGATTGTAACTTTGCCGGGCCGGTGATTATCTCGCTCTTTATCTATTTCTTTATAGCCGGTTTTATATCCGGTTACTACTACACCCGGATATTCCTGCCTAACCTGTTTTCCGTTATGGAGGAAAATAGCATCCTTAAAGCCGAGACTGCCATCTGGAGAGAGGGTGGCAAAAAAATGTTCTCCCTGGCCGGTGAGCCGGAGGTCTCCCATAAGATTGAGTACTTCACCGACAAGGAGAGAGAGATGCTGCAAAAGATTAAAGTGCAAAATAACGTGTTTGCCGACATTCATAAGCTGAGCCATCAGGAATATGCTGTCCTGAACGTGTTGATTGCAAAGGGAATAGTTGAGATCTATCCCGGTAACCTTTCAACAGGGAAGGAAACGTTGCACATCACTGACGAAGAGGTATTGCAATCGCTGCAATAAATAGAGACCGGGGATCGAAAGCCAGATGGCGCGAGCCCTAAACAAATTGTACAAAACCACTTAAATTAAAAAGCAATGAAACCGCCCGTTTTAGGAAAAAAACTCTTGAGGGATTATCCCGCAGCGGAGAGCTCCTCCGGTGTATTGCCCCGTGAAGCTCTTGCCAATGACACGGAAGAGAATCCGCTTTATACAGGAAGATACCTGCTCATTCTCAGGGATGGGAATAAAGACGTGGTAAAAACCACCAAACTGCTCGAAACGAAATGGGGGTTTTTGGTTGCCAATACGGCTGATTTTGTGTCGGAACCCATGTGCGAAAGTAGGATAAAGGATGCGGATGCATTGTTTTACAATGAATTGGGTATTGCCCTTGTGGCGGTAGACGATGATAAAATGAAACTGTTGCATACCGCACAAGCCGATTATGTTGTAGAACCGGAAAAAGTAGTTTATATTCCCGACGATGTTCCGGTTGACACAGCCGTAGACTCCACCTGGGGGATTAGGGCTGTAAAGGCGCATGAGTCGGCATATACCGGGGCAGGGATAAAAGTCGCTGTGCTGGATACCGGTTTCGACATGAAGCATCCAGACTTTAAAGGGAGAAGTCTTACGGCCTTTTCATTTGTTCCCGATGAAGCTGTGGATGACCTCCACGGGCATGGAACGCATTGTATCGGGATTGTTTGCGGTTCGTCGGGTTTACGGGATATGCGGTACGGTGTGGCTCCGGAAGCTCAGATTTATGCGGGAAAAGTGTTGAATAATGGGGGAAGAGGAGCGCAGGCCTGGATTCTGGACGGAATGACCTGGGCTGCGAATAACGGGTGTCGAGTGTTGTCCATGTCGCTGGGTTCTAAAGTCCTTCCGGGACAGAGTTATGACATCGCCTATGAAAGAGCTGCCCAGTTTGCTCTTTCGAAAGGGACACTCATTGTGGCGGCAGCAGGGAATGACAGCAGACGATCTGAAAACCAATTCAGTCCGGTGAGCAGTCCGGCCGACTGCCCTTCCATCCTGGCTGTAGGTGCAGTAAACTCAACTTTGCAGGTAGCCGATTTCTCAAACCGGGCACTTAATGAGAGCGGGTTGGTGGATCTGGCGGCACCCGGAGTCGGGATCTATTCTTCCTGGCCCATGCCCGCGAGATACCGTACCCTTTCCGGGACTAGCATGGCTACACCGCATGTGGCGGGAGTGGTCGCCCTGCTGTGCGAAAAGTTTCCCGATGCCACCCCTGCAATGATCGGACAAGAGCTGATCCGGACGGCAGGCCGTTTGTCGTCTCCCGCTGTAGATATAGGCGCAGGAATTTCTTTGGCACCATGAAGCAGATTATTATCACCATATCCGCTTACTACCTCGACCGGTTAGACGTTGTGGCGGAAAACCTGCGGGAAGAAGGGGTGACGATTACCCGGCTCTACGAGTTTGGAGTGATCATCGGGTACGCCGAAGAAGAAATTATCGATAAAATCCGTCATCACAAAGAGATTGCCTCTTTGACGGACGAAAAGGATGTTGTTATCCCTCCACCGGAGGAGGATGTTCAATAAGGCTACACAACGTCTTTTTTACAGATTTTATCCAGGTGTGTGTTGCCGAAGCTGTCGCTATATTTCAACCCGTATCCCAGTATTCGGTTGAGGGAGCCGTCGGCTTCCATCGGCCATTCTGCTTTCGGCTTATCCCAGTAGAGTTCTACACCGTTGCCGTCGGGATCGTTCAGGTAGATGGCTTCCGATACCCCATGGTCGCTTGCGCCGGTAAGAGGGTATTCCGCTTCTATCAGCCGTTTCAGGATTAGGGCCAGGTCGTGACGGGTAGGGTAGGCAATAGCAGTATGGTAGAGACCCACTCCCTCCAGCGGTGCTTCGGGCATCCCCTCGCTGTGCCAGGTGTTCAGGCCAATATGGTGGTGGTATCCACCGGCAGAGAGGAAGGCCGCCTGCCTGCCGTACATCATGGTGACCTCGAAGCCCAGAAGGTCGCGATAGAAAGAAAGGGCGCGCTCCAGGTCGGACACCTTCAGGTGTACATGTCCAATGCGTACTTGTGTAGGGATTGTATAAGGACTCATAATTTTTTTTATTGATTACTTTTTGTTTGTTGTTCTCTTCCTGACCGCATTGCTTTCACTTTCTTGATTTTAGAATCGGCCAGAAAGATTCGATATCCCTCCGTTTCCATGCCGTAAAGGGCAACTTTCCCCTCACTGTTGCAATGAATGCCGAAACCATAGATCTTTGTCAGGGGCGATGTCCGGAGACAGGGTTGCCCTTTGGAAAAGAACAGGATTCTAGTCTGTTCCAGCTTATCGGAGGGTGTATCGTTCTTTTCCGCGTACACATGGAAGAGGATGTCATCCGAACTATATTGGTAGGGATTCTCGGAAATAAATTCGTATTGTAGACGGGCTACCGTCTTTTTCCCTTTGAGCGGAGGGGGAGTTCCCTGTGTCATTCTTGTGTCGGATGCAACCTCAATAAACGTATCAAAATAATTGGTTGTATGCATGTTATTCAACAGATGATGGTGTTACCGGACAGCTGACTAGGACCGGCTTCCAGGGATACCTGTTACGTAACCAATAACAGATTTCATGTGCAGATTGTTTTGTGTTTTTTAAGAACAAATTATATCCTAGTGCGTTAAATTGCTGAAAACTGACCGGCAAGAGTGTACAGCTCTTTATAAAGCATATTGTATGAAAATTATTTTATCAGTTTCTATCTTGTTTGTTACATTTGTAGTTTCTGCTTTTCCTTCATCAGATCCTATTATGCAGGACCAAAGGAGGGATATAAAAACAGATTCGGTTATAAAAAACCCTGCTTATGATGCTGATCTAGCGGAGAAGCTGGGAGCCGATGCTTACGGGATGAAGAACTTCGTGCTGGTAATCCTGAAGACAGGGTCAAATGTGACGGACGACAAGGCATTTATAACTGAATGTTTTCGTGGGCACATGGACAATATCAACCGCCTGGAGAAAGAGGGGAAACTGGTTGTGGCGGGTCCGATGGCAAAGAACGAGCAGCACTATCGAGGTATTTTTATCCTCGATATAGCAACAATCGAAGAAGCTGAGGCATTGTTGGGGAGCGATCCGGCCGTGAGGGAGAAATTACTGGCTGCCGATCTCTATAAATGGTACGGCTCTGCCGCCCTACCGCTTTATCTGGAGCATGCGAACAAGATATGGAAGAAACAACCCTGATCAATTCATCACGATGGGAGAACTGAAAACAAAACAACACGACGGTGATGTGACGGAATTTATCCGCAGCTATACCGACAGTGAACAAAAACGTGCCGACAGCTTTGCATTGGTGAAGCTGATGCGCGAGGTGACCGGTTTCGAACCGAAGATGTGGGGAGATACGATGATCGGATTCGGGCAGTACCACTACAAGTCGGAATGCAGCCGGCAGGAAGGTGACTGGATGCTGGTGGGTTTTTCGCCCCGTAAGACTGCCATATCGCTCTACCTCTACTCCGGTATCCTGGAACAGGAAGAGCTGCTCGCCGGCCTGGGAAATTTCAAAATGGGGAAAGGATGTATTTACGTGAAGAAGTTATCGGATATAGACCCCGAAGTGCTGCGAAAGATCATCTTCTCCACGGTAGCCTACCTAAAGGAAACCTACGGCAAACTATAACATTACACTGCATGGGAAAGGGAATTGATTACAGTGGACAGTGGAAGGAGGAACTGGCTCTGCGCTTATATCCGTGAGACGGTGAAAAACGAACAGGAGGGAGGTACCCATGATCATGGAAGGAAGAGGCATTGATGCCGGTGTTTTTTAATGTTGATTTGTGGGAGATAAAATATATTTGAAAGAAGAAAATGATATGACAATAGAAGTAGATTCAGAAATAGAATTAAAACAACTGGAGCCATCGGACGCAAAAGATATTTTTGAAACGATTGATCTTCAAAGAGACTACCTGGGGAGATGGTTACCGTTTGTTGCGCAGACGAAAGACATTTCAGATACGGAAAAATTTGTTGACTCAGTAGTAAATGCTTCAGAGGACCAATTTGAATATGTCTTTACCATCAGGAAGTACAATCAATTTATTGGTCTGATTGGTTTTAAAGACACCGACAAACAAAATAAAAAGACGGAAATCGGGTATTGGCTTTCCGAAAAACACCAGAAACAGGGGATTGTTACAAAATCGGTCGATAAACTTTGTGACTTTGCTTTTGACAAATTGGAATTAAACAGGATTCAGATAAAATGCGCAGTACAGAACAGATCGAGCAGTAATATACCGAAGAGGTTGGGATTCAGGCTTGAAGGAGTTGAACGACAGGGGGAATGGCTTTCTGACGGTTTTTATACTGACCTGGAAATTTACAGTAAATTGAAATCGGATAATTAACAGGATGAGGCAAACCAAAAAGGAGTTGAAGTTTGTTATTTTTTTCGCATCGCACATGCAACACAGATTTAGTTTCCCTGTTCAGGCTAATCGGCCTGAGTGGAAATAACTGATTGGACATGAGAAATTATTAAAAAAAAGGTATGGAAAAGAATAAAATCACGCAGGAGCAAAAAGAAAAGTTATTCAATATTCTGAAAAAACGTTTCGAGAAGAATATAGGCCGCCATCCGGAACTTAGTTGGAAAGAGATACAAGAAAAACTGGAAGGTTATCCGGAAAAACTGTGGTCACTGAATGAGATGGAGGAAACCGGAGGTGAACCGGATGTTATAGGCCAAGACGAAAAAACAGGTGAGTTCATCTTTTGTGATTGCTCGGCTGAAAGTCCGAAGGGACGCAGAAGTGTTTGCTACGACTCCGAAGCATTGCGGTCGAGAAAAGAAAATAAGCCCTGGAACAGCGCCGTAGGCATGGCTGGAGAGATGGGAGTCGCATTGCTGAACGAGGAACAGTACCGGAATCTTCAATGCCTGGGGAAATTTGACACAAAGACTTCCAGTTGGATTGCCACGCCTGACAATATCCGTCAACTCGGCGGAGCCATTTTTGGTGATTGGCGTTACGGGCAGGTCTTTATTTACCACAATGGAGCCGAATCCTACTATGCTGCCAGGGGCTTCCGTGGATTGTTGAAAGTTTAGATTTGGAGAGATTGATGCTATTGCCTTCCTTCCGCAGGAGTAACAAGCAATAGCTCATCCAGCTGATTCAATCCTGTTGTAAAGCCTTCTCTGAAGCCCATGGCAAGGGTTTGTTCGAGATCAGCAAAGGTGTCAAAAGTGAGCGTAATCTCCACCATCACCGTGCTCTCGGTTTCAATGAACCGTGTTTCCCACAAATTTTGTGGAAACTCAGGATCGAATGTCCCGTTTTCATCGCAAAAACCATCTTTTGCGGTAAAGGACTTTTCGTGCACAATTGAAATGTAATCCGCCCTGCTCCAGTGCCTTTCCCCTTCGGGGCCGACCATCGCATAGAGCCAGTATCCACCTTCACGGAAATCCATGGTTTGGGTCTCCGCTCTCCAAGGGCTTGGGCCCCACCACCGGTCGAGCAGTTCAGGGGTTGTCCATGCCTGCCAGACGAGTGAGAGGCTGGCATTGAATTCTCTCCTTACACGTATGGCCCTTTTTCCCTTCTCCACGGAAAAAACCCCTTTTATTTCACATCCAGAATAACTATT
>OFEK01002500.1_pt1 | contig 9929 bp, 12 predicted proteins | sample 1521131 | NCBI WGS metagenome assembly OFEK01 (sample SAMN05720209, study PRJEB24109) | activated sludge metagenome | isolation source: Anaerobic digester | place: China | collected 2015-12-16
CGCCGCGTGAAGGCCGGCGAGTTCATCATCATGCCCGCGCACAAGCCGCACGCGCTCAAGGCCGTCAAGCGCTACAAGATGGCGCTGATAATGATAAAGGCGTAAGGGGGGGAGATGGGCGGAACTCCGGAAAGGAAACGGATACTCAAGGATATACTCGCGGAGCTTCATAAAGGCCTGCCGCTCGAAGAGGCCAAAAAAAGGTTCGAGGCCGAGATAGGCCCGGTAACCTCGAAGGAGATCTTCGACCTGGAGCAGTCGCTGCTGGCCGACGGCGTGCCGGCGGAGGAGATAAAGAAGTTCTGCAACGTGCACGCCCTGCTCTTCGAGGGCTCGCTCGAGAAGACCATGGCCGACCCGGAGGACCCGGATCATCCCGTGGCGCTGTTCAAGGCCGAGAACGCCGAGATCAAGCGCCGCGTCGATTCCGCCAGGGCGCTGCTGCCGGCCCTCAAGGACGGCAAGGGCGCCGACTGGGTGAAGAACATCCTGGAGGAGCTGCGCGCCGTCATAAGGCATTACGAGCGCAAGGAGCAGCTGCTGTTCCCTTACCTCGAGAAGGCCGGCTTCTACGGTCCGTCCAAGGTCATGTGGGGCAAGCACGACGAGGTGCGCGGCCTCTTCAAGAAGGCCTTCGCCGCCGGCCCGGCGGAGTTCCCGGAGGCCGCGGCGGCGCTGCTGGAGGAGATCGACGGCATGATCTTCAAGGAGGAGAGCATACTCTTCCCGACCGCCCTGGAAAAGCTCAAGCCCGCCGACTGGGCGGAGATCTTCCGCGAAAGCGCGCAGGCCGGCTATATCTTCATAGACCCGCCGGCCGCCATGGCCGAGGCGCTGGACATAGCCGCCAATACCGGCGTGGCCGGCGGCGTGGTGAACCTGCCCAGCGGCAATATGCGGCTGGACCAGCTCGTCGCGCTGCTCGACACCCTGCCGGTGGACCTGACCTTCGTTGACGCCGACGACACCGTGCGGTATTTCTCCGAAGGCAAGGACCGCGTCTTCCTGCGCGCGCGCTCGATCATCGGACGCAAGGTCCAGAACTGCCACCCGCCGCAGAGCCTGGGCGCCGTGCAGAAGATAGTGGACGCCTTCCGGGCCGGCACGAAGGACTCGGAGGAGTTCTGGATAAACATGAAGGGCCGCGTCATACACATACGCTATTTCGCCCTGCGCGGCCCCGCGAAGGAATACCTGGGAGCTATGGAAGTGACCCAGGATATAACCGACGTGCAGAAAATTAAAGGCGAAAAGAGGCTGGCCTGAGATGGAAGCGAAAATAATAGACCTGGACCGGACGCTCTACGACCTTACGACGGAGCACCCCGAGCTCATAGACATGCTCTTCGAGCTCGGCTTCATGGGAGTGAAGAACCCCGTGATGCGCGAGACCCACGGCAAGCAGATGACCGTGCGCGCCGGCTGCGGCCACCTGGGCATAGAAATAGGGAAAGTGAAGGCCGCGCTCGAGGCGAAGGGTTTCGAAGTGAAGAACTGACGCTCCCTTTTTCCCGGAAGAAAAGAAAAACCCCGGCGCAGGCCGGGGCTTTTCATCGATATGCCCGCGTTTCAGAAGGGGAAGACGATCTGCGGGCAGGGGACGACCGGGCGATCATCCCAGGGGGAAGGGCGCTGCATGGGCTGCTCGTACGAAGCACCGCCGACGCACCTGTAGACGCAGGTGTCGTTCCTGAGCGTTTTGAAGAAACACCCCCGCAGGCCTTTTTCTTCCGAAACTTTTTCCAGCGAGACGCAGGGGCCGGAGCGCTTCATCGCGGCTTCCTGATATATCTCCCACATCTCCCGCAGGGTCGCGGCCGAGTTCAACAGGCGGTCCAGTCCCTTGAACGAAAGTTCTCCCCGGAGGGTCTGCTCTTCCCAGCGTGCCAGGGCTTCTTTGCGTTCGGTGGTAAAGGCTTCCCATTCGCCGCGGAGCTTTTCCGTCTTCAGTTCGGGAGTGACGAAAGAGTACAACCAGGGAAGACTTTTTCTGAGAGAGGTCATTCTGCCGTCGAGCTCGCTGGCGGCGTATTCCAGGTCCCGGCCGCCCCAATAGGTGAAATTCGGGGAGCCGGCTATCAGGGCTGAGGTTTCCCGGAGTTCTCCGGCCCCCTTGCGCATCTTCACGCTTTCAAGGAACGCTTCCCTCCCGTTCCTGCGGTGCAGGCCGTCCTCAAGCAGGCTGAGGCGCTCTATCAGCGCTTCGGAGAGAGCGGTCACGCGGGCGGTATACTCGCGAGGGGCCTTGTGCGGAGAGTTCATTTCCTCCAGGCCCGTAAGCGCCAGCGCCGCGCTCTTGAGCGACATTACCGTCATCCTGGCCAGCAGCATGTGCTGGTCCGGGAGCAGCGCCTCTTCGCCGGGGAGCTGTCCCGGTTCGGGCGTCGATAGCGGCGAAACCGCGGGAGTTGATCCGCGCAGGGAAGAAAGGTCCTGGGAGGGGAGGTCGAAGGCCGGAGCGGCGAAAAGCCGCCCGGCCGCTATCAATAAGGTCGCTGTAATTGCCGATTTTTTCATTCTTCTCTCCTGCCGGAAACAAGGATTAGGTTCATCCATAGTATCGCGTATTCAGGTCTTTTCCGCATGAGGCGCAGGACCCGGAGGCTCCGGAAAAATGGACCTATTGGCGGCTGGGTCCTGTTTTCCGCCGTATCGCGGGACTTGACATAAAACGAGGCTCTGTTAAAATATACGGGTAATGACTTTTCGGCCGCCCGTGTTTTAGCAGCATGTTCATCCCCGCGCCCCGCGAAGGGGCCGGGGGTTTTTATTTATCCGGATGATAAAGACCTCTTTCGCCCTGCTCCTGTTCCTCTCCGCCTGCCTTCCGGCGTCGGCCGGGGACTATCATATCTCCTACCTCTGGCACCCGGACCTGGCCGCCGTGGAGGACTACAGGAAAAAAGTCGCCGGCCTGCTGGGCCGCGATATGGCCCGCCGCCTGCGCGTCGTGAAGGGCCAGGATAATTACGGCCTGGTCTATCCGCGCAGGGGAGGCCGGGAGTCGGCCGATACGGTCGCCGCGCGCCATTCGCGCCTGCTGGCGGTTAAAGGTCTGGAAGCCGCTGTGGCGGTGCCGGCCGCCGACTGGCTGGACGCCCTGGCCCCGGCTCCCGCTCCGCCCCCTCGGGAAGCCGCCCGAGCGCCGGCTCCGCCGCCGGCGCCGGCCGCGCCCCCGCCCTCCGTTTCTCCCGCCAGGGCTGCGGCCCTCTCCGCCCTGGGCGACAAAGTGGAGTCCTACATAAAGGGGCTGCGCCGCCGCCGCATAGTGCAGTCCGACGAGCGCACCGCATGGGTCGTCTACGATTTTACCGCCGGCGAGAAAGTCGTAAGCATAAACGAGGATGTTCCGATGGGCGCCGCCAGCATGATAAAGCCTTTCATCGCCCTGGCCTGGCTGCACGAGGCCGAGGCGGGACGCAAGCCCTATGGCGCGGCCGAGCGCGACCGCATGGAGGACATGATCCGCGACTCCGGCAATGTTTCGGCCAGCCGGCTCATGCGCGGGCTGGGCGGGCCGTCGGGCGTGCAGCGCCTGCTCAAACGCCACTACCCCGGTATTTTCAAGGAGACCCGGATAGTCGAGTATATACCAGCCAACGGCAGGACCTACCGCAACAGGGCCTCCGCTCACGATTACAGCCGTTTCCTCTACGCCGTCTGGAAGGACGAGGTCAAGGGTTCGGAGGAAATAAAGCGCCTGATGGGCCTGGCCAAGCCCAACCGGCTCTATACCTCGGTGCCGGAGGTCCCGGAGGATACCGAGGTCATGGATAAGACCGGGACCACGGCCCGGCTCTGCGGCGACATGGGGATAATGGTGGCCCGCGACTCCGAGGGAAACCCCTATCCGTACATAATAGTCGGGATAATAGAGAAATCCCGGCCGGCCAGCGGGTACGCGGGCTGGATGCGCTCGCGCGGCAATGTCATACGGTCCGTCTCCGGCATGGTCTACGAGGAACTTTCCGCGGCGCACGGCTTCGGCCCCTCGGCCGTGGCCGACGCCGACGCTGCCGCCGGCGGTTCCTGAACCGGCGTTTTTTTATTTGACAAGTATTTGGCTATTTGGCAAAATAGACAAATATGGCTGGTTCTCGCGCGATCTTCTCCGGCCGCCGGCGAGAGGGGTGAAATGGCCCTGCTCGGAGCTTTTTCATCGGAATTCCTCACGCTCACGTGGATGGTGCTGCCCTATTTCCTGGGTGGGGCCGCCTTCGGAGCGGCGCTGGACGTTTTCGTAAAGCCGGAACACGCCCTTGCGCATCTGCGCGGCGGATGGCGTTCGATGGCCAAGGCCGCGCTCATGGGAATTGTCATGCCGGGCTGCTCCTGCGCCACCATGCCTATGGCCGAAGGCCTGCGCCGCAAAGGAGCGGACCTCGGTACCGTGGTCAGTTTTCTTCTCGCCTCGCCGCTCGCCAGCCCCCAGACGCTGGTGCTCACTTTCGCCGTACTGGGCTGGAAATTCGCGGCTGCCCGCGTCCTGGCCGCGCTGGCCGGCGCCGTAATGATCGGAGCCATATTCCTCAGGCTGGAGAAGGTGCCCGGCCTGCTGGATATCCCCGCGCCGCCGCCTGCGAAGCCATGCTGCGCGGACTGCGGCTGCGGACCCGCGCCGGAGGATGAAAGCCCGAAGAAGTTCTGGCCGGTATTCCTGGACATAATAAAGGAACTCGGCAAGTATTTCGCGCTGGGAATGGCCATAGCCAGCCTGCTGACCGTCCTGCTGCCCCAGGACCTGGTGATACGGTATATCGGGGCATCGGGCCCGCTCGCTTACCTGGCATCGGTGCTGCTTGGCGTACCGCTATACGTATGCGAAGGGGAGGAGATACCGCTCACGCTCTCTCTCCTCAAACTCGGTCTGGGGCCCGGGCCCGCTTTCACCTTTTTGCTCGGTTCGGTGGGGACCTGCATACCGACGATGGTAATGTCGCAGAAGTTGATAGGGAGGCGGGGGCTGCTGGTCTACGCTGCCTGGTGGCTGTGCTTCGCGCTGGCGGCGGGGTTCCTGTTCGGCCTGGCGGCCTAGTCGCGGGGTGCCGGCTCCGGGTCAGAAGGATAAAAAGGGACGGACATGAAAAGAGACCTGAAAGCTAAATACGCGCGGCAGGCCGCCGTCATCAAGGCCATGGCGCACCCCACCCGCCTGCTGATACTTAATTCCCTCAAGAAGAAAGAGACCTGCGTCTGCGAGCTGCGCGACCTGGTCGGCGACGATATCTCAACGGTCTCCAAACACCTGCTGGTCCTCCGGAACGCCGGTCTGGTGGCCGCGCGCCGGGAGGGGAACTGGCTTTACTACCGCCTCTCCTGCCCCTGCGTCCTGGACTTCACCCGCTGCCTGGCCGGGGTGGCGCGATGAACCTTAAGGAGGAGTGGCGGACCCTGGCGGGTTTCGGCGCGGTCTTCTTCCTGTTTTACTTCCTCCCGGTCGGTTCGGTCCGCTTCGACGGGGCCCTGACCGAGGCGCTGGAGCTGACCAAGTGGTACGTGCGCGAGCACGTGGTGCTCTGCCTCGTCCCGGCCCTGTTCATAGCCGGCGGCATAGCCGCCTTCGTCAGCCAGGCCTCGGTGATGAAGTATTTCGGCGCCCGGGCCAATAAATTCCTTTCCTACGGCGTGGCTTCGGTGTCCGGCACCATTCTCGCCGTCTGCTCCTGCACGGTGCTGCCGCTGTTCGCCGGCATCTACAAGCGCGGCGCGGGCCTGGGCCCGGCCATCGCCTTCCTCTATTCCGGCCCCGCCATCAATGTACTCGCCATAGTACTGACGGCCCGCGTGCTGGGCTTCGAGCTGGGCGCCGCGCGCGCCGTAGGCGCCGTGGTTTTCAGTCTCGTTATAGGCCTGGCCATGCATTTTATCTTCCGCCACGAGGAACACGCCAAGGCCAAGGCGCAGGCCGACCTGCCCGAGCCGGAAGTGAAGCGCCCGCTCTGGCGGACCTCCCTGTATTTCGCGTCGATGGCGGCCATACTCGTATTCGCCAACTGGGCCGAAGCGGACCCTTCGGACAGGGTGTTCCACTCCATATACGGCGTTAAATGGCCGCTGACGGGTTTCTCGGCCCTGGCGCTGGCCGTCATGCTAAAGTCCTGGTTCGGCGCCAACGGCCCGCGGCTTATCCTGGCGGCCATCCCCGCCGTATCGCTGGCCTTCTTCATGCCGGACCTGCCCGTACTGTCTTTCTCCGCCGGCTTCGTCGGCCTGTCCTGGGTGCTCAATAGTTCAGGGGAGGGGGAGCTGGCTGACTGGTTCTCCTCGGCCTGGGACCTGTCCAAGCAGATCTTCCCGCTGCTCATCGGCGGCGTGCTGGTGTCGGGTTTCCTGCTGGGCCGGCCGGGTCATGAGGGCATCATCCCCTCGCACTGGGTGGCCTGGGCCGTCGGCGGCAACTCCTTCGCGGCCAATTTCTTCTCCTCGCTGGTCGGCGCTTTCATGTACTTCGCCACGCTGACCGAGGTGCCGATACTGCAGGGCCTGATCGGAGCCGGCATGGGCAAGGGCCCGGCGCTGGCGCTGCTGCTGGCCGGCCCGGCGCTCTCGCTGCCGAACATGTTGGTGCTCAAGACCGTGATGGGGACTAAAAAGACGGCCGTTTACGTCGCACTCGTAGTTGTAATGGCCACCGCCAGCGGCATGTTCTACGGAGCCCTTAAATGACGGCGCTTCTGCTCATCTTGTCCCTTCTCACCGCGCCGGCGCCGGCGCAGGAGGCCTGCTCCGCCGCCGCTCCCGCGTCCGACGCCTGCGGCGCGGCCTCCCCGCAGGATTTCTTCCTGCCAAAAGGTTTTCCTCCGCCGCCCGACAAGCCGCTGGACGTCGCCGCCGCGGCCGTTCCGGCCACGACGGCTGCAAGCCGTTCCGCCGCCGCCCCGGCCGCTAAAAAACCGGCGGTGCCCGTAAAGAAGGCCGCCGCTCCCGACGGAAGTTTCGCGCTGGAGCTTTTCTACTCCCATGACTGTCCCCATTGTCACGACGCCATGAAGTGGCTGGCAATGATCTCTCCCCGCTATCCCGGTCTGCGCCTTTCGAAGTACGAGATAAAGCGCGACGCCGCCGGCCGCGAGCTGTTCCTGAAACGTCTGGCCGAGCGCGGCGCGCGCCCGGAGGGCGTGCCCACCTTCGTACTCGACGGCAAAGTGATGGTCGGCTTTCTAAAAGGCCAGACGGACCTTGAACTGGAGGGGGAATTTAAGCGACTGGCGGGAGAAGACTGCTCCTGCCGCCGCCAGAACGAGATAAACATCCCCTTCCTGGGGCCGGTGGACCCCGCGTCCGTCTCCCTGCTGCAGTTCAGCGCGGTCCTGGGCCTGCTCGACGGCCTCAATCCCTGCGCTATGTGGGTTCTTATTTTCCTTATGAGCCTGCTGGTCTATACCCGGTCCGCCAGGAGGATGGCCCTTATCGGCGGCGTCTTTGTCGCCGTATCCGGGCTCATCTACTTCGCCTTCATGGCGGCCTGGTTCAACATCTTCCTGGTCATAGGCTACGCGCGCTGGATAACCATCGGGCTGGGTTTTATCGCGGCCGTGATGGGGCTGATAAACCTGAAGGAAATCTTCTTCTTCAAAAAAGGCGTTTCGCTGATGATCTCCGATTCGGCCAAGCCTAAGATCGCCGAAAGGATACGCCGCATCATGGCGTCCGACAAGCCCGCCGTCATGATAGCTGGCACGGCGCTGCTGGCCGTTTTCGTGAATCTCATAGAACTGGCCTGTACCATAGGCCTGCCGGCCATCTTCACCCGGGTGCTGTCGCTCAATCAGGCCTCGGTGCTGGAAAAATACTATTACATGGCCGTCTATAACCTGGCCTACGTGGTCCCGTTGGCCGTCATAGTGACGCTATTCGTCCTGACCATGGGCAGGTACAAAATGACCGAGGGGCACGGCAAGATACTCAAAGCCATAAGCGGCGTCCTCATGCTTCTGCTCGGCGCGCTGATGATCTTCAAGCCCGAGGTGCTGACGCTGTGAAACTGAAAATTCTCTGGACGCCGGCGCTGCTCCTGCTTCAGTTCTACCCGGCTTATAGTGGAGAGGCTGTCGTGAAGGTCCCGACCGCGGCGGCGACGCGGCCGGAGATCCGTGTTTCCACGCTGACCTTCGCGCAGACGCTTGAAAAGCTGGAAAAAGGGGCTTTGTTCGTGGACAATCGCCCCGCTTTCAAGTTCGCGGCCGGCCATATTCCCGGCGCGCTGAACATGACCTACTTCGAGCCGGGCGCCGAAGAGAATTCAATGGAGAAGAGCGCTTTGCTTAAGGCGGCGGGGGACCGTGAGATAGTTTTCTACTGCACCGGTTATTTCCGGGCTTATCACGCGGCGCGCCAGGCGCTGGCCTGGGGCATGCCGCCGGAAAAGATCCACTGGTACCGCGGAGGTTTCACTGAGTGGTCCCGGCTTTACGCGCGGAAGCCCGGCGTTAAGCCGGCGCCGAAAAAAAAGGGCGGTTTAAAGGAGAAAAAATGAAGATGAAGATACAGGTCCTGGGTATAGGCTGCCCCAAATGCGCCAAGCTCTACGCGGCGGCGGAAGCGGCCGCTAAAGAACTGGGGATCGATTACGAGATGGAGAAAATAGTCGACATAGACAAGATAACCGACATGGGCGTAATGATGACCCCCGCACTGGCGGTCAACGACACCGTTCTGACCGCGGGCCGCGTCCCGCCGCATGAGGAACTCAAGAAACTGCTCTCGGAGTCGAAATAATATGGCGGAGAAGCAATGCGCCTGCGGCGGCAAGGCCATGATGGTATTCCCCTGCTCCGGTTCCGCGGACGTGGGGGAACTTGCCGACAGGGCGGCGCGCATGCTCTCCAAAGAGACCTGCGTCAAAATGAGCTGCCTGGCCGGAGTGGGCGGCAATATAAGCGGTTTCATCGCCTCGGCCAACGGGGCCGACCTGGTGATAGTCCTGGACGGTTGCCAGGTCTCCTGCGCCAAAAAGACGCTTGAGACGCACGGCGTTAAAAACTTCAAGCACATTACGGTCACCGACTGCGGTTTCGTCAAGGCTAAGTCTCCGGTGACGGAACGGAACATAAGGAAGGTCTTTGAACATGCAAAAGAACTCATCTGAGGAAAAAGCGCCCAAAGGCCCGCCCAAGGCGGTGAAAGCTTTGCTTATGGGCTTCGTCGCCCTGAGCGTGGCCGCCGGAGTTTATAAGATAGCCAATTCGCCCTGCTGCGACGCCTACCCGGAGGAGACGGTATCGGCGCCGGTCGCCGCGCCGAAAGTCCCGGCCCAGGCACCCGCCCCGGTCCAGGCGCCGCGGGCCAAGGCTCAGGCGCCCGTGGCCGCCGCCCCGGCCCCCGTTCCGTCCGCCCGCCCGGTGCCCGTCGCCGCGGCGCCGGAGCCGGCCGCCGCTCCGCGGTCCGCCGAGCCCAAAAAGGCCATGGTGTATTATTTCTATACCAGCGCTCGGTGCTATTCCTGCAACCTCATCGAGCGTTATACGCGCGAGGCTGTGGAGAATAATTTCCGGGAACCGTACAAAGGCTGGCAAGTGGATTTCCTGGGCGTCAACCTGGACGGCCCGGGGCAGAAGCATTTCGTGTCCGACTACCGGCTGACCAATAAGTCCGTGGTGGTGCAGAAGTTCGACGGGGAAAAGCCCGGCGAATGGAAGAATCTCCAGGACGTGTGGCGGATGCTGGGCAACCAGGAACTGTTCACCGGCTACGTGGTCGGCGAGATACAGGGCCTGCTGGACGCGAAATGACGGCGGAATTCTGGGCGGCCGCGGCGACGGCTCTGTGGACGGGGGTCATCACCTCGGTGAGCCCCTGTCCCATGGCCACCAATATCGCCGCCCTCTCCTGGATATCCAAGCATTCCGGCTCGCATACGATGGCCGTGCTGGCCCACGGCCTGCTCTACGCCGCGGGCCGCGCGCTGGCCTATATGATCATCGGCTTCC
>OFEK01002504.1_pt1 | contig 9906 bp, 7 predicted proteins | sample 1521131 | NCBI WGS metagenome assembly OFEK01 (sample SAMN05720209, study PRJEB24109) | activated sludge metagenome | isolation source: Anaerobic digester | place: China | collected 2015-12-16
AACGCGCTGAGAGCCAACTGCCGAGCGTCACGGGTCGCGAGCGCCAGAAGTCGCTGACGCGTCCGCGCATGTCGCGGCATCCTGCGGCGACGCCGACCACGACGGCCAGCAGGCCGCCCAGAATGACGGCGAAGGCGCAGGTGATGTCGGCGATTTGGCGGACCCCCACCATGTGGTTGGAAGCCGCATAGGGATCCGGCGACGACAGGGGAACCGGCCGCAGGCCCACGGCCGGGATGATCAGCAGCAGTAGTAACCCTGCGTAAAGGAACCACCGGTTCTCTCGCCACTCGCGCCACAGGAGCATGCAGACGCGTTTCATCAGGCCACCCTCCCGCCCAGGCGCGTCCACCGGCGCGCCGCCCAGAACCACAGTGCCGCCACGACGGTCGCATGAACAGCAATCCACAGCCCGAAGGCCCAGAAGGTTTCTGCGGGAATGTAGAACATGCCGAGAGGATGCACAGCCCCCAGAGCGAGCAGGGCTCTGTTGCCGCCGTCGCGCAAGAGGGGATACAGCACAAGGGCGTGCACGTAGAACGAGATCGCCCAGAGTGCCACGATGGCGATGGCCACCAGGGCGGCGCGGGCTTCGGTGGCCATCCGCGCGCCCAGGGCCAGGGACCAGACGAGCAGCATCAGGGCGAAGGCGGCCGCGAGACCATGGCCCAGAAGGAGTTCGCGGGTGGTCCCTTCGCGGTTTCCCGCCACAACCAGGGCGACCAGCAACACGGCGGCCAGGGGCGCGAGGCAGACGGCGGCGGCCATGAGGGTTTTGACGAGGAGGATTTTCCACGGCGCCACGGGCAGCGCGAGGAGCATGGGCAGGGTGCCTTCCTCGCGTTCGCCGGCCAGGGGGGCCATGCTCGCGAGCAGGGCCATCAGCGGCGCGCCGAAGATCAGGGCAAGGATAATCACGTCCGCGTCCGGCATCATGCGCGTGGAGAGGCCGATCAGCGCGAAGCCGCCGAACAGCACGCAGCCGAAGGCGAGTCGCCATCGCTGCTCACGCCACTCTTTCCAGATCAGTTGTCGCCACATGGTCCTGTCCGTTCGTTCGGATGACGTAGGCCTCGAAGATTTCGTCCAGGTTCAGCTCGACGACCGTCGGATAGACGGCGGCGGCCTCGGCGGCGGCCAGGGCCGGCTCGACGCACTCGACGGTGACGGCGGTCTGGTTGCCGCGCGGCTGCACGTCGAGCGTGTGGGGCAGCTCGGGCAGCCGCTTGTAGTCGGCCGTCAGCATGACCAGTTGCTTGACCTGGGCCCGCAGGTCGTCGGTAGGCGACTGGCGGATGATGCGGCCGCAGTCGAGGATGGCCACCTCGTCGGCGACGGGTTCGACTTCGTAGAGCAGGTGCGAACTGAAGAGCACGGTGACGCCCTCGCCCTGGAGGTAGGTGACGATGTCGCGGAGGAACTGTTTGCGCATGATCGGGTCGAGGCCGAGGGTCGGGTCGTCGAGGATGACCAGTTCGGGGCGGTGGGCCAGGGCCAGGAGCAGCCCGAGTCGGGCGTTCTGGCCTTTGGAGAGGTGCTTGATGCACGTCTTCGATGAGAGCTCGAACCGCTTGAGCAGGTCGGCCGCCAAGGCCGGGTCCCAGGTGGGGTAGAAGGGGGCCAGGAACGAGATCATCTCGGCGACGCGCATCCAGCCGAACATCTGCTGGTCCTCGGCGAGGTAGCCGACGCGGCGGCGGATGGCCACCGATTGCCACGCGGGGTCCATGCCGAGGAGGCGGATCGTGCCGGCGTCGGGCCTCAGCAGCCCGAGCATCATCCGTATGGTGGTGGTCTTGCCGGCACCGTTGCGTCCGAGGAAGGCGTAGGTCTTGCCCGCCTCGACGGCAAACGAGAGGTCCTGCAGGACCGTGGTGCGGCCGAATCGCTTCACCACGTGCTCGACTTCAATCGCCATGTCGCCCATGTCATTGTCTCCCGGCGGGCCGCAGGGTCGCGGCCCGCTCACCTTGCACCACGGCCACCGTCTGCGGACGCCACCCAAGCGCCCTCGCTCCGCCCCACCATCCCTGCGCCACCCAAGCGTCCTTGTTTCGTTTCCGCTTCGCATCAGCCGTCGCCGTCGGCGCCGTCCTGCCCGTCGCCGTCACGTCGCCGGTAGATATCGTCCACCAGTTGCCGCACGCAGTCGGCGCTGAGGCCCAGGCGCGAGGCGTGTTCGACGAGCAACTCGGCCTCGGTCCGCAACTGGTCGCGTTGCTGCTGGAGCTGGCCCTCGGGCTGGCGGTCGGCGACGAAGGTTCCTGCTCCGTGGCGCATGTCGAGCAGCCCCTCGGCCGTCAGGCGTTCGTAAACCCGCAGAATGGTGTTCTGGTTGACGGCCAGCTCACGGGCCAGGGCCCTGACGCTGGGCAACTGGTCTCCGGGGCGCAGGGCCCCCGAGGCGCAGAGCGACCGCACCTGGTCGGCAATCTGCCGCGTGATGGGCACTCCCGAAGATGGCTCGACGCGAATATACACGGCTCCGCCCGCCAATGTGACTACAGTAGTATAACAGTATTCTGTTGTTTGTCAAGCGAGATTCTTCGGACGCCGGCGGCGTGGGTGCATCCCCTCTCAGCCGGTCGTCTTTCGGGCGGCCCCCGCGTGGGCCTGCGACGGAACTTCCTGCCGCGGCGTGCGTATCTGCTGTAGAGGCCACGCGTTCTGTCACTGTGCTGTGGCTGTTCCGGCCCCCCCCCGGGGGGGCAGCCCGGTCTGTGTCCACCTGAGGAGTCGCACCATGAGATGCCTTCGGCCTGTGGCGTTCGTCGCCTTGTTCCTCCCGGTCTGCCTTCCGGCATTCGGACAAGTGCCGGAGGCCCCCGCGGCACCCTCGACGCCGGCCGGGCCTGCATGTGCCGCCGAACCGCTGTTTGACCTCGGTCGTGTGGAAGGCATGGACCGTTACAGCGGCCCGCACGAGGGCACGGCCCTCCTGGCCGCGCGCGGCTGGCTCGTCTCGCCCGAAACGCACCGGCAGATCTTCGACTTCTACTATGCCAACGACCTGCCCTACTTCATCACCACGGATTCGGCGTTGCACCTCTGGCGGGTGATCCTGGAAGAGGGCATGCAGGGCTTCGAGGGGCGGCAGCACAGCGTTCTGGCCTCGTTTCAGGCCCGGGCCTGGACCCTGCTGACCGAGGGGCGCGAGAACGAGCAGGTCGTGGGGCGCGTGGAATGGCCCGAGGCGGCGCAGCTTCGGGCCGCAACGATGGTCGCTGTGGGCAGGCGTCTGCTGACGCCGACCTGGGCGCCGCGGACCGAGGCCGGGCAGGCGCTGCTTGCGAGGGTCGCGGCGGACGTTGACGCCGAGCTGGCGCGGATCGCCGCCGGACAACCGGCCGTCTCGCCCCTGTTCGGAAACACGACGGTGGACTACTCGCTGTTTGCGCCGCGCGGCGCACTTGGGGCCGTGCCGCGGCTGGCGCCGTTTTTCCGCGCGCGGCAGTTCTGGGCGACGCCGCTGAACCTGGACGACGACGGCGCCCTGCGGACGGCCGTCGCCCTGGGGATCCTCTGCGACGATTACGCCTACAGCCACACGCTGACCGGTCCATACCAAGGGCTGCTCGGACCGGACAATCTGCCGTCGGTGGTGGAGATGATGCGGACGCTGCAACTACTGGACAACGGTACGACGGCGCTGATGCGTGAGCAGAGCGCGTCGCGTCGGTTGCTCGAAGGCCGCGGCCTGGACGAGGCCCGGGGACGGTTGCGGACGGGTCTTCGTCAGCCGCTGGTGCCCATCGGGGCCGACCTGCGGCAGGTGCTGACCGAGGCGGGGGCCGACGGAGCCGCGCGCCCGCTGCGCGTCGCCGTGTGGCCGCAACTGGCGTTGCCGGACGCGGCCATGATGGCTCGGTGCGTGTGGCCGCACGTGCCGGCACCGCGGTTTCCGAGCGGTCTGGACGTGATGGCCTGCTGCGGCAACGACCGGGCCCTGCAGGTGCTGCTGGCCGAGGCGGATGAGGCCAACCGCGTGGCGCTGGAAGCGGCCGTCCGCGACGTGCGCCGGAAGCGGCATCGCCTGCTGAGTCGGTTCGAGACGCGCGAGGACCGGCGCCCGCGCGACCGCTGGGCGGAACCGCTCGACGACGGTGAGGTGTCCGGCGGCGTTCAGTGGCTCGACGCCGAGTACGGCGCGGTCTGGGCGGGCCTGGAGCCGGTCTTCGCGGCGCTGGCCGAGCCGGGGCTGACGGCGTCGCACCCACGGTTCATGGCCACGGCGTCCTACGCCGACAAGTCGCTCAACACGGCCCTGGCCCTCTGGGCCGGTTATCGGCACACCTTCGCGCTGCATGCGCCGCCGATGGCCGGCTACTTCGGGGCGGCCGGGCTGACGGCTTCAGGGTACGTCGAGCCGAACGTGCCGTTCTGGGTGGCCCTGGACGACCTGGCCCAGCGGACGGACGTCTGGCTGCGCTCACACGGACAGGACTCTGCGAAGATGCCGCAACTTGTCGAGCTCTGCAAGCGGGCCCGCACCATCGCCGAGAAGCAACTGGCCGGTCGGCCCGTCTCGCCCGAGGACAACCAATGGATGACCGGCTACGGGAAGCGGGCAGCCGCGCTGTGCGGCTACGAGATTCTGCTCACGGAGGATCGCGACGAGAGCGGCACGGTGGTCGATCTGGCCACCGACTGTCTTCTGGAGGACGTCCTCTACGTCGGGGCCGGTCGGCCGCGGGCGATCTACGTGATCGTGGACTACGGCGGGCGGCTCCAACTGGCCCGCGGCGGGGTGATGAGCTACCGCGAGTTCACGCGGCCGCTGGCCGACGGGCGGTTGACGGATGCCGGCTGGCACGAGATGCTGGCCGCTGGGGCCGAGCCTGCGCCTCCGTCGTGGCTGGGCACGCTCGGGGTCGAGTTCACGCACGACGGGTTGGTGGCGGCCATCGGCGAAGGCCGCGTGAGTCCGGAGGCGATCGACCGCCACGCGAGCGGCGACATTGCCCGGGCGTTGCTGGAGGCCTGCGTCGCTCGTTCGCCGGACACGGACAATCCGCAGTGGCCCGCCCGGCGGTTGGCCGCGCACCTGGGGCGGTTGCTGGAGCGGCACGGCGAGATCGCCGATCTGCCGCTGGTGGAGGGGTACGTTGCCTGGGCCGAGGCGTACGGGTGCCGCATCGAAGCCCTGCCGCGCAGGGCGGAGTTCGTGGAGTACTACATCGGTCTGGCGACTCGCTGGTCGAAGGAGCCGGAGAAGCAGGAGCTGTGGCAGAGCGTCGGCCGGGCGCTGGCGCGGACCGACGCCCCGGCGGCCCGGGCGTGGCTGAAGGAGGCCATGGCCGAGCCGGGGGACCGGCCGCGAGGCCTGTCCGAGGAACTGGTCAGGTTCGGTCGCGACGGCTTGCCGGAGGCAACGCTCGAAGTCCTGACCGATTACCTGCTGGCGGACCTCGACCAACTTGCCGCCGCGGCGCCCGGCGACATCGCGTCGCGAGTCAACCTGCACAACGTGCGCTCGAGATTGGAGTGTCTGTGGCCCTATTGGTCGATCCCGCGAGACAAGTGGCTCTGCGGAGTGGATGGGCGATGGCAGCGCACCCCCGTGCCGCCCATGGCGTATCCCGAGCACCAGGCGGCGCTGCGCGTCCGCGTGGTCGCGGGGTTGAAGCGCCTGGCGGACCGGACGGCCGACAACGAGTCGCACTGGGGATTCGAGGACCTCGAGCATCTGGCTTTCTGCCTGGGCCCGGAGATTCTCGAGACGGCCCTGGCCGAGAGGGTGAGGAAGAACCCCCTGGCGAGCCTCTACGCCGGCATTCCCGAAGAACCCGTCAAACGATTGCTGCGTAAGCCGTGAAGGGCCTGCGGTATCACTTCTTCAAGTCCTGAAGGGGCGGCAGCATGTTCCGGCGGCTCACGCCGCCGGCTATTGCAGAAACCGCGTGGGTCCGGGGGACCCACCGTACGCGCTGCAAGCAGGGCGAGGGATTGGAGGAGCGTGCTTCGCACGCGCGTTGACTGAGAGGCCGCGTGGGTCCGGTGGACCCACCCTACGCGCTTGCAGAAACCGCGTGGGTCCGGGGGACCCACCGTACGGGTTTTCGGCGTTCGACCCTCACCGCCCCTCGGCTGCGCTCGGGGCACCTCTCCCTGCATGCAGGGCGAGGGGTTCAGGGAGCGTGCTTCGCACGCGCGTTGACGGGGACCGCGTGGCTGCGGAGCAGCCACCCTACGCGCTGGCGTTCGGCATGCCTGACGGGGCTGGCACGGCACCCAGCGTTGACTGAGAGAACGCGTGGGTCCGGTGGACCCACCCTACGCGCTCAAACGGGATGCACCCCCGCATCGGGTATTCGCGCGATACGGATTGATTCTTGGCGCAGAACCCGGTAGGCTTCTGGGGCTGGGCCGTGTGGGGCATCGCGTTGGAATGGGGTTTCTGGCCGTCCGCAGGCGCTGCGGACAAGGCGAACGGAGTGACGGATGCAGGCATTGAGTCGAGATCAGCAGGCGTGGGTCGAGAAGACCCTGGGCGGGTTGTCGCTGCGTGAGAAGGTGGGGCAGTTGCTGTTTCCGATGCTGACGGAGCAGACGGCGGCGCCGCTGGGGATCGCGCGGTACGTGGCGGAGACGGGGATCGGCGGCGGTCACATGTTCGGCGGCCCGATGGCCAAGTGTCGTCGCACGGCGGGCGAGGCCCAGGGGGCGGCGGCCATTCCGCTGCTGGTGTCCGGGGATTTCGAGGTGGGGCCGGGCGAGCGGATTCCGGAGGGGACGCACCTGCCGGGGCGGATGGCGATCGGGGCGGTCGGCGACGAGCGGCTGTCGTACGAGGCGGGGAAGGTGACGGCGCTGGAGGCGACGGCCTGTGGGTACAACCTGGCGTTCGGGCCGATCGTAGATCTGGCGGCGGTGAAGGACTATCAGCGGCAAGTGGACTCGCTGGGCCGGCGGCCGGAGGAGGTGGCGCGGCTGGGAGCGGCGTGCGTTCGCGGGCTTCAGGACCACGGCATGGCGGCGTGCGCGAAGCATTTCCCGGGCGACGGGTTCGACGACCGGGACCAGCACCTGATGACGCTGGTGAATCCGTTGTCGCCGGCGGAGTGGCGCCGGCAGAGCGCGCTGCCGTTCAAGGCGGCCATCGACGCGGGGGTCATGAGCATCATGGTCTCGTGCATCGGGCTGCCGTCGATGGACCCGGAAGCCGGGGACCCGCGGAATCCGATGCCGGCGGTCACGAGCCGCTACCTGGTGACGGAGCTGCTGCGCGGCGAGCTGGGGTTCGAGGGCGTGATCATCACCGACGCGTTGAACATGGGCGGCGTGAGCTACCATTATCGCGAGCGGGACCGATACCGGATGGCGCTTCGGGCGGGCAACGACATTCTTCTGTTCGTGCGCAACGTGCCGCGCGTGCTGGAGGACCTGGTGGGGTGCGTCGAGCGCGGGGAGATCGACGAAGGCCAGGTGGAGGCGTCGGCGCGGCGGGTGCTGGAGCTGAAGGCGCGGCTGAATCTGCACAAGCGTGCGATGCCGGACGAGGCGGAGGCGCAAGGGTTGTTGGGGTCGTCGCCGGGGCGGCAGGTGGCGCAGGAGATTTCGGAGCGGTCGGTGACGCTGCTTCGCGATTCGCGCGGGACGGTGCCGCTGAAGCTCGGCAAGGGCAGCCGGGTGGCGGTGGTGCTGGTGACGAATCAGCCGGCCGAGCGGTTCAGCCTGGACGTGTTCGAGGGGGCGCTTCGCGAGAGCGGGGTGGAGGTGACGAGCATCCGGGACCCGCAGACCGACCAGGTGCATGACCAGGTGGCGGCGGGCGGCTTCGACGCGGTGATCATGGCCCTGTACTTCCCGGTGCAGTACGGGTGGAACACGGTGCGGATGCACGGGCCGTACTCGCGTTGCGTGATGAGCGGGTTTGCGATCGCCGACGCCGGCGCGCAGGCGGTGTACGTGAGTTTCTCGAATCCGTACCACGTGTACGAGCTGCCGCAGATGGATCCGTATCTGGTGACCTACGGCGGCTCTCCGGCGGCGCAGCGCGCGGCGGCGACGGCGCTGGTGGGTCGGACGGCGATCCGCGGCCGCATACCGTGCGAGCTGGACGGCTTCTTCGGGGTGGGGGACGGGGTTCAGCGTGGGGCGACGCGGTAGACGAACGCTTGCCGCGGCGACGGGTTGCGGCAGAAGCTGTCGGGTCTGTTGACCCGACGTATCTGTTCGTCCGCGTGGGTCCGGGGGACGCATCCTACGGGTTGTTGGCGCGGGGTACTTGCTTCCGCGTGGCTGCCCCTCGACGATGCTCGGGAACTGCGTCAAGCAGCCCCCGGGCCTCCTCAGCAACGCATGCCTGACGGGGCAGGCATGGCACCCGGCTTGTTCGCGTGGGTCCGGGGGACCCACCCTACGGGTTGTTGACCCGACCTACACGGTGCGCGGGACGAGGTTCTCCTGGTCCGGAGAGGCAACGACGATGAGCATGCAGCCCCAACCTCAGCCGCCAACGGTGACAGCGATGCTGTTCTGCGATGCGGCGATTCTGGATGCCCGGACGCGGCGCATGTCGCTGGTGAACATGATCTTCGAGATCCCGGTGGTGGGGGTGCCGGTGATGTACCCGAAGGTGACGCTGTTCCTGAGCCTGACGAGCGGCCACGGGCGGCAGACGATCCGGGTGCAGTTGGAGGATCCCTCGGGCGAGATCGTCAAGCAGGGGAGCGACGAGGTGGAGTTTCCCGATCCGCTGGGCGTGCGGTGCCAGGTGTTCGAGTTTCCGAACGTTCAGATGAAGCACCTGGGCGACTACACGGCGACGGTCTACTGGGGCGACGAGATTCTGGAGCAGGCGCGTTTCCGGGTGTTCAAGCCGCAGGGGTAGGCGGCGCGATGCGGGGGGTTGCCGGGACAGATACAGTGGGGGGTGTTGGCCGGGGGTGCTTGCTCGTTCGCGTGGGTCCGGGGGACCCACCCTACGTGCTACGATGGAGTTGGGTGTCGGGTCTGTTGACCCGACCTACTTGCTGCGTCGAGCAGCCACCCTACGGGCCTCCTCGGCAGTGCATGCCTGACGGGGCAGGCATGGCACCCGGCAGCCACCCTACGGTTGTCGGGTCTGTTGACCCGACCTACGCGCTGACGAGGCAGGCATGGCCCCCGGCGTTTTGCGGGGCGAGGATGGCCCTGCGACGCACGGGCAAGATGCCCGTGCCACGGTACGGACCCGGTTGGACGTGTGTGAAAGGAGATCGCGATGAGGTATGGGTTGGTGATGTTGCTGGCGGCGGTGCTCGTGTCGGGTGCGGCCCTGGGGGGCTGCAAGAAGAACGGCGGCAAGGAGCCGGAGACGTACAACGTGGTCAATGCGCGGTGCCCGCTGACGGGCAAGGAGATCATCCCGACGGGTGTGCCGAAGGACTATGCGGTGGAGCTGGACGGCCAGTGGTACGGTTTCGCGCCGGACGCGAACATGGACGACTGGAACGGGCTGAGCGACGCGGAGAAGAAGGCGAAGGCGGCGTCGTCGATGGCGCCGCGGGCGCCCGGACAATAGGCCGGTGCGGGATCCGCGGCCCGGTGTTTCACTGGGCGGCAACGCACCTCGCGCACCGTTGCCGGCCGATTGCACGGGGAGGTCATGGTCATGGCATTCGTAGCGACGTCGAAGACGATGGCGCGGTGGGCGATTGTGGCGGCAACCGCCGTCCTGACCAGTGGATGCGTTGCCCTGGCGGCCGACGCGCCGCCGATGGCGCCGATTGCGCCGCCGGCGCCGAAGCTCGCCGATCTGCCGCTGGTGGAGTCGGTGTCGCAGTACGGCATCACGTGGACTTTTGAGAAGCCAGCCCGCGTGGGCCGCTTCGTTACGGGCGACTACTACGTGGTCGGCGCGGCGACGGTCAAGGCCATCGCGCCGGCCCCGGCCAACGGCCGCAACGGTTCCACGTTGAACAT
>OFEK01002508.1_pt1 | contig 9899 bp, 8 predicted proteins | sample 1521131 | NCBI WGS metagenome assembly OFEK01 (sample SAMN05720209, study PRJEB24109) | activated sludge metagenome | isolation source: Anaerobic digester | place: China | collected 2015-12-16
TACGAGATACATGCCAGTGACTGGAGTTCAGACGTGTGCTCTTCCGATCTGACCGAGCTTGATCGTTGCCTGGGCCGTTTCGCCGGGTCGGATCAGGCAGTCGCCGACCATGATCGTCGGCGGCGCCTTGTTGATGATCTGCCCGACAATGCCGGTCGAGAGGGTCGTGTCCTCCTCGGGGAGCAGTTCCGGCCAGTCGGCCAGGACGGCCGCGGGTGCCGCCGCAGCCGATTCGCCGTCGGCAGGCGCGGCCGTCGGCGTCTGGGCCGTCGCCGCATTGGTCAGGCCGCCGGCAGGCGGGGTCTCGCGGCACGACGTCGGCCCGAACAGCACCAGCGCCGCCACGACCACCGCCCACAGAAGTCCGCGTCGATCCATAGTTTGCCCTCCTGCGGTTCGTTCCCCGCGCGACGGTCCGCGACTGGGCGCCGAGGCTGCACGGGGCAGGGGCCTCATTTCACCCCGGTGGCCGCCGGCACGAGTTTCCAGATGCGCAGGTCCAGCCCGGCCAGCTTCTCGCTGAACGCGCCGCCGGCGGCACCGGACACTATCTTATCCGTGGTTGCGTCGCAGAGCGAGACCGTCGTGCCGAGTCCGTCGGTCCTGAGCGTCACCGTCTGCGGCGCGGCCGTTCCGTTGAGGACGAACACGTAGTCCACGCCGTCGAGGCGGCGCGTCGTCACGTCCACGATGCCGTCCGGGGCATCGCCGGTCACGGTGATCGCTCGCGGCGACTCGTCGGCACAGAGAACCGCGGCGAAGCGCCCCACCTGGGCATTGATCAGAATCAACTCGTCCTCGTTCTGCGCCGGAATCTGCGAACTGACGAACGGATCGAACGAGATCGTGAAGTAGCAGATGCCGTCGGCCCCATGGATCAGGGCCAGCCAGACCTGGAACCGCAGCTCCTCCCGTGTCGGCTCGTGGTAGAGCGTCCCGCCGGCGCGTTTCTTCTCGAACCACTGGTGCGGATTCAGATCGGCCCAGATGCTCACCTCGCCGCGCGGCCGATCCCGGCTCAACTCGCGCAGGCGGTCCACCAGGATCGCGACGTGGCGCAGGTTGCGCGGCTGGTCGTCGAACATCTCGGGCCAGACATGCGTGACCACGCTGTCCACAAAACGCAGCGACACGCGGTAATCGTCCAGATTCAGGCCGCGAACGAGATCGTGAGCGCCGAAGTTGGTCTGAATCAGGCGGTCTGGGTCGCGGAGTCGCAGGAACTCGTACCTGGCCCGGGCCTCGGCCACCGGCCAGCCGCCGCCGATCCAGCCCCAGACGCCCGCCTCGCCGACCAGCGACGGGCGATACTGCATGATGGCCCCCATGCCCAGCGCGTGGGCCGGACGCACATACTGCGGCGTGCTGCTGTTGTCGTCCAAGGCGCCGCTCGGGGGCCAGATGAGGCAATTCATGCCCAGTTGGCGGTGGTATTCGAACAGGAGCCGCGGCTGTTGCCACACGCCCAGGGGAATCGTCGGCCGACCCTCGACGTACACCTGTCCGCGTCGGCCCAGTCGTACCCGCGTGGCCGCGGGCCCGTCGTGTCCGACCAGCCCCGCGCCGGGCCTGGCGCCTTTGGCGCGCAGCAGGTCGGCCACGGCCGCCTGCCCCTCGGCCAGGGCCACGTCCAGGGCCGTCGTGCCTTTGGCGTCGGCGGCGTTCGGATCGGCACCGTGAGCCAGAATCGCCTGAGCCACGTCGGCCATGCCGAACATGGCGGCGGCGAACAGCGGCGTGCGTCCGTGGACGTCCCTGGCGTTGACATCGGCTCCCTTGGCGAGCAGCCACTCGGCCAGCGTCTGGTTGCCTGCCTGGAAGAGCGGCGTGCGACCTTCGGCCGTTCTGGCGTCGATGCCGACCCCTTTGGCGAAGACCAGATGGGCCAACTCAGTATCGCCGAGGGCGGCCACGTGCATCAGCGTCATGCCGTCCGGCCCGACGGAGGCGGCGTCCGCGCCGTTGGCCAGCAGCAGTTCCAGCACCTGGCGACGACCGCGCAGGGCAGCCAGAAAGAGCGGCGTGTGCCCGTCCCGCGTGGCCGCGCGGAGGTCGGCCTGATGGTCGAGGAGCATCTTGACGATCTCAGTGTGCCCGCCGGCGGCCGCCTCGTGAATCGGTCGCCAGAGCCACCGGGGATGGCCGTAGTTGACGTCGGCCCCGCGCGCCAGCAGCAGGGCGACGACTTCCTTGTGTCCTGCGTCGCAGGCGATAGACAGCGGCTGCACCTCCCAGCGGTGGGCCGTGGAGCGGATCCAGTCGGGATGGGCGTCGAGCGTCGCGCGCACGACGTCGAGGTCGCCCTGCTCCACGGCGGCGAAGAGGTCGTGCTCGGTGGCGGCAGCCCCCGCCGGCGATTCCTGAAGCCCCTGGCCGGACAAAGCGGCCGCGCCGCCGGTACAGCCGGCCAACAGGACCGCCGACAGCAACAAGGCAAGGCACGGCAATCTCATGGCTGCGCTCCTCCATCGGAAATGCAGGGGCCGGACCAACTCGTCAGACTGTGTCTCGCATGACAGCTCATGTCGCCCGAGGGGGGGCTCCCTGCGCCCCGCCGGGATGTGCTGGGCCGTGAACGGTGTGAGAGGACATCATAGCTGCACCCTGATGCGCCGAGAAGCGAAAACCGGGGTGTGGGGGCCGGCGGGGGGATGCACGTCACGTTTGTGGCGGGCCACGGGTCTGGGAATAGCGCCAACCGTAGGGGCGGCTCGGGAGCCGCCCTCCCAGGGTGCCTGTCCCCCGCGGGTCGCTCGCGAGCGACCCCTACGTCGCTTCCCGCCGTTTCTGCAGCGTGAGGGCCTGCGTACCCACAAACGTGACGTGCATCCGGCATGAGGCCCTGCAACTGCACATTGTAGTGCCTGTTGACCCGACCTGCGTATTGGGCATGGCCACGCTGGCGCGGCCGTGAGGAGCGGGGAGTTATGGGCAAACAGAGGCATGGCCGCGACGCGACGTCCGCCGCATCACGACCGCCCGATTCGAGCCAAGCCTGACACCGACAAATCGGATACACCACCCACGCCGGCAGTGGCTCACGTCTCTTCATGTTCCTCCACATAGCACTTGCAGAACACTTCGTGTGTCCATTCTGTGTATGGCAACTGCTGCACTTCGATACTGGCGCACCATATTGTTATCTCCCCCTCCGGCGCAAACAACAGGCGATGCACGCACTCCCCATCTTCGTCCACATCCACTTCGTGATTGAGAATCTCGGTTCGCCGATCTCTCGCCCGTCGCTCAAGCATCGCGAAGCCCTCATCACGAAGCTGAACACCTCTGTATCTTACCGCTGCAATCCACTGCCTGTCAGGCGGCGTATGGCACACCAACTCCATCTCGATTATGGATCGTCGCCCCCTGACCACAACGCTACGAAGCACTGCATCGTGCAGGCTCGTCTTGGCAAGCACAGCGAGCGACGATGGGATACTCGGTAGCAGCAATGCAATGTGCGACCTATACGCTTCGACCACCGCATCCTGTTCCTGTTCGGAGTACTCGCCATGATAGAAGCCCCGAGTGAAGTACTTCATTTGCGTCAGCCCTCCGTCAGATACAGAACGCACAGCAGTAATGTCCTTGTCAAAGACATCCTGTCCCCGTCCGCCGAAACACACCCCGAGCCCGCAGGGTGGGTCCACCGGACCCACGCGGGACGAGCCGCGTGGCCCGGACGGCTCAACCACGCAGCCGCAGGGAATCCGCTGTCGCGAGAATCGCCCGCCGGGCCAAGGTCACCGCCGTGAGAAGAAACGTGCCACCCGGCATGAGAGCCCGCCGGTAGTGTGTCATGCAGAGACCATACGCCTGCGCTCCAGGCCAGGCAACCGCAAAGTCCCGCGTGGGTCCGGGGGACCCACCCTACCCACTCCCGCTGCCTGATGCGCCCGGCGCAGGGTAATCCTCAGAATCTCTCCGGGATGCCACAGCCGCATGCGCGGTCCCCAGGTGCCCGCGCCGCGGGAGACCATCAGCGTCATGTCGCCGACCTGGTATCGGCCCACAAACCACGGGTGCCGCAGGCGCGCCAGGTATCCCATGGGCCAGACCTGCCCGCCGTGCGTGTGGCCGCAGAGCGTCAGGTCCGCTCCGCCGGCAGCGGCCTCCTCGATCTGCAACGGCGTATGCGAAAGCAGAATCGTCGCGCCGCCGCCCAGGCGGTCGCGACGCTCGGCCAGGGCCCGTTCCACGATGCCGTCGGCGTTGCCCCGGCGGCGCGCCGACGTGATGTCCTCGACCCCCACCACGACCAGCCCCGGACACACCTCGGCCGACTCGTTCACCAGCAGCCGGACGTGCGGCTGCGAGGCAAACGGCGACCCGCCGTCGCGCATCGCCCAGCGATCGTGGTTGCCCAGAACCGCCCACACGCCCAGCGGAGGTCGCAGAGCATCGAGCCCCGCCAGCAGTGGCTCCGGCGGCGGCCCGTGACCGTCCAGCACGTCGCCCAGGAGCACCACCATGTCCGGTTCGAGCCGGCGAATCTGGGCCACACGGGCCGCCAGCCACGATTCGTCCAACAGCGAGCCCAGGTGCAGGTCCGAGACCGCCACCAGCACCGTTCCGTCGAGGTCCGCAGGGAGCCCCGGCAACGCCACCTCGCAGTCGCGCACGACCGGCGGCCGCAGGCCCTGCACCACGGCCACACCCGCCAGCACGGCGCCGGCCGCCAGGGCCCATCCGCGCAGCGCCGGCGCGCGCCGCCTGAGCAGCCACCCGAAACACGTGATCGCATCCACCGCCGCCAGACACACCGCCAACAGCATCGCCGTCGCCAGCCACATCATGGCCGCCAGTTCCAGCGCCTCGGCCACCGGCCCTGCCCCGCCGCGGCCCATCGTGCGGCCGAGGAGGAACAGCACCCACAGGGCAGCCCCGATCGCCAGAATCCACCGCCCCCCAAGGCGCGAACGAAGCAACGGCACCGTACAGGCGCGCCCGAAGACGTACACGTGCAGCACCGTGGCGATGATCGTCAGTACGGTTCCGAAGAAGGACACTGTAACGGATTCCTCGCTCATCCCCCCAACGTCTTGAGCTTCTCGTTGACAATCCGGGCCGCTTCGGTGCGCTCGGGCGTGGCTTCGCCCTTGCCGAGTGCCTTCAGGATCTCTTTGCACGCCTTGACCGTTTCGTCCTTGTTCCCGGTCGCGCCGACGGTCTTGAGCTTCTCCTGAGCCATGCCTAGCACGTGGTCGTCCTGCGAGAAGTTCACCAGCGGGTACACGTAGCACTGCATCGCGCGGCGGACGTCGCCCTTGGCCTGCCAGATGTCGCCCTCGGCCACCTTGACATTCGAGGCCAGGTCGGCGCGGCTGACCTTCAGTTCGTCGTACAGGCGACCGTAGAGCTTGATCTTCAGGTCGGGGTTCTCGGCACAATCCAGGAAGTGGCCGATGTAGGCCACCGTGTAGTCAGGAAACGGCTTCAGCGTCTTGTCGGCCAGTTTCTTCGCCCAGTCCATGGCTTGGTCGCCCGTGAGCTTCTTGTCGTGCGCCATCTGCGCCGCCAGTCCCCACACCCCCGCGTTGAACGGGTTCACGCGAAGCCCCTCGTCGGCCAGCGACTCGACCAGGGCGTTGCGGCTCATCGGCTTCGGCGCCGTGGCAACCTCCTCCGGCATATGCACGGACGCCCACTGCGCCGCGTCCAGCAGCGCGTAGCTCTGCTCGATCGTCGCCAGCGACCCCTTGGCGCTGACCAGCGCCGCCGCGGTCATCCTGATGTCCGCCTCCAGCAACATCGGCGCCTTGTAATTGCCCACGCTCATCGTGTTGGTCGGATCGTGGCTCATGCCCAGGTAGTAGCGGCCTTCGCGGTAGCGCCCGGCCGAGAAATCCCACTGCGGTTACGGCCGTGTCAGGAACACGCCCGTCCAGGCGTGACCTTCGCTGCGACCCTCGCCGCGCATGTACGACGCAGGCACCCCGTGCAGACGCATCACCTGCTCCGTGAAGTACGCCTGCTCCATACACACGCCGCCGTGCTGCTTCATGTTCATCAACGTGTAAGGGATCCCGCCGCCCATCCCGTGAGCCGGGCTCAGCACCTTCGTCCACGGAACGGTCTTGTAGATCGCGTAGGCGTCGCTCGTGTCCTCGTAGTTCCTCATCGCCCAGTCGCGCTCCTCGGGCGTCAGCCGCGTGTGAACCACGTAGACGCTCAGCTCGAACGGCAGTTCCCACGGCTTGATGGTCATCTGCCGCGCGTGGCTGTAGAACCAGCGATACAGGTCCGCCATGTAACCCTCGGGCACCGGGCCGCACGTCTTGTCCACCCAGTGGTACCCGTGGAAATCGTCCCAGACGACGGCGAAGGCAATGCAGAACTCGCTGTTCTTCAGGAACAGGGCCTCGTCGATCTCCTTGAGTTGCTTGAGCACACCGACGGCCTTCGGCACGTTGTCGGCCTCGTCCAGGGCATGCAGGAACCGCCCCAGGTACTGCGGCCGGTCCAGCAGAATCGCGACGATGTCCTTGTCCTTGGCCGGGGCAAGCGTGGTCACCGCGCCGCGCAGGGTGAAGAGTTGCTGGAGCATGTCGTCGCGAGCCCGCGTGTCGCGGCCGGTCATGACGACCACCTTGGCCAGCTCCTCGTCGATGGCGGCCACGGCCGCCTTGGCGTCGCCCGTGCCCGCGACCACCGCCTTGACCTGTTCGTACAGGGCCGGGTACTTCGGATACGGCACCTTGGCCTCGTTCCGCGGAGCCCCCGCCGTCGGAGCCGCACACCATGCCGCCCATGCCACAGCCCATGCCGCCACGATACAACGCTTCCTCATCGCTGCTCCTTCCCCGTGCCCGATAGATGATCCTCAGAGGTGACCGCCGATACCGCACGCATGATACCGTCGCCCGGCCCTTGCGGTCAAGCCGCGGCGCGGCAAGGGTAGTGCATAGGTCAGTGCGTAGGTCGGGTCAACAGACCCGACACGCCGGGTGCCCTGCCTGCCCCGTCAGGCATGGGCGAGTCTCCTTGCCCTTCCGCGTGGCTGCCCCTCGACGGTGCTCGGGGACTGCGTCAAGCAGCCACCCTACGGGCTTCCGGCGTTCGACCCTAACCGCCCCTCGACGGGGCTCGGAAACTGCGCCAAGCGACCATGCCGACCATGGCACCGACCGGTTTTTGCTGGCAAAACCGGAATCACGGCCCTACACTGGGCTCGTCATCGTCACCGGCGCAGCTCCCGATGGCGGTGTCCATGTCTCTTATGTGCGGTGGACCGGTCGTGACAACTGATACACGGCAGCAACTCTTGCAAGGAGAACGCCCATGATCCGTTTTAACTGCCCGCAGTGCGGCATGCGTGTCGAGGTGGACGATCGGTACGCCGGACAGTCCGGGCCGTGTCCCGGGTGCAAACAGACGGTGACAATCCCCGCGGCCGCGACGACACCGATGGACGGCGGCGCCGGGGCGTCGCCTGCGGCCGGCGACGCTGCCGGGCGGCCCGCCGCTGACACGATGCTCCCGCAGAAGAAGACCAGCGGTTGGGCCATTGCCTCGCTGTGCTGCGGGCTGCTGGGTTGCGGCCTCCTGCCGGCGATTCTCGGTATCATCTTCGGCATCGTGGGCATCCGCCAGGTCAACCGCAGCCAGGGCCGCGTCGGGGGCATGGGTCTGGCCGTCGCCGGCCTCGTGGTCAGTGCGGTCATGGCTCTGCTTGTGATTCCTTTGGGAATGGCGATCCTCCTGCCCAACCTGAGCTCGTCGCTGGAACAGGCTCGCCGAGCCCAGTGCACCCACAATCTGCGAGGCATCGGCCAGGCGATCAAGGTCTACTCCGCCGGCAACCGCGGCAAGTGGCCCACGGCCTACAGTGGCCGCGAGGGCGAGGCGTGGCGCGAGGACTGGACGGAGTCTGACACGGAGATCGCCGACGCCCAGGAAGGCGTGGACGAAGCCGACCGCGATCCGTTCACCTGCAACCTGTCGTGCTGGTGGGTGTTGATTCGCATGGGCATGAGCAATCCGAACGTGTTCGTCTGCCCCAGTTCCGACCAGATGGTGGACGAGACGATGACCGACTACAGCCGCTTCTGGAGTTTCCAGGATTTGTCTCACGTCAGCTACAGCTATCAGAACCAGCTTGGCAAAGGCACCACCGACAGTGCCGATGCCGAACTGATCGTGGCGGCGGACGCCAGCCCGCTGCGCGGCGACCTTGCGGGCGAACCGTCCATACGGCGGGAGGACCGGGCCAAGACGAATCGCTGGGAGCTGAACAGCCCGAACCATGATTTCGAGGGCCAGAACTGCCTGTACGCCGACGGGCACGTGCAGTGGCAGCCGTCACCGGATTGCGGCATCGACGACAACAACATCTGGCTGCGAAGCGTGCGCGACACCACGATGGGCACATGGACGGACGACGACGCGAGCTACGACGATCCGCAATCGACGGTCGGAAACAAGCGGGATACATTCCTGGTGCCGTGACATTGCGCGTAGCCCGTAGGTCGGGTCAACAGACCCGACAGGCCAGGGCGCCCCGCGGAGAGACGGGGCGGATGCACGCTCCGACAAAACAGAACCCCGAGACCTCGGCGACAGGTCTCGGGGTTCTTTGTTTTCTGCTCTGACGGGCTGACGGCCGCGTCGGCGCTACTTCTTGCCGGCGTAGAAGGCCTTCATGTCGTCGAGGCTCATGGCGCGGTAATCCTTGGCGTGGCCGGCGGTGCCGAACGCCTTCATGCGCTCGGCGATCAGCTTGGCCAGGGCGTCGCGCGACGGGCCCAGGTACTTCCGCGGATCGAACTCCTTCGGCTTCTCCTGGAACACCTTGCGGATGGCGGCCGTGACGACGAGCCGGCCGTCCGTATCGACGTTGATCTTGCTGATGCCGCGCTTGACCGCTTCCTGAATGGCCTTCACGGGCACGCCCATCGTCTTCTCGAGCTTGCCGCCGTACTTGTTCACTTCGTCCACGAGTTCCTGCGGCACGCTGCTGGAACCGTGCATCACCAGGCGCACGTTCGGGACGCGTTTGTGGATCTCGGTCACGAGGTCCATGGCCAGCTTCGGTTCTTCCTTGAACTTGTAGGCGCCGTGGCTGGTGCCGATGGCGATGGCCAGGGCGTCCACGCCGGTCTTCTGGACGAATTCCTGACACTGGTCGGGATCGGTCAGGTGGACGGCCGTGGCCTGGGTGTCGTCCTCGATGCCGCCGAGGGTGCCGAGCTCGCCTTCGACGGTAACGCCGCGGGCGTGAGCGTAGTCGACGACCTCTTTGGTGACACGGGCGTTGTCCTCGAAGCTTCGCGGCGGATGGGCGCCCGAGGCGTCCTTGACGGCGTAGTCAATGGACCCGTCGATCATCACGCTCGAGAAGCCCAGGGCGATGGCTTCCTTGACGGTCTTGATGTCCGGGCCGTGGTCCAGGTGCATCGCCACGGGAATCTCGGGGTTCTCTTCCACGGCGGCCTGCATCAGGTGCTTCAGGTACACCATGTTCGAGTACTTCAGGGCCCCGTGGCTGGCCTGGATGATGACCGGGCTCTGGGTCTCCTTGGCCGCGGCCATGATGGCCTGGATCTGCTCCATGTTGTTGACGTTGTAGGCCCCAACGCCGTAACCGGCCTTGGCGGCCTCGTCGAGAATCTGTCGCATGGGGGTCAGCGGCATAACAGCTCCCTTTCTCTCTCGTAATGGGTGGTTTCCTGTGCTCCGGACTCCCGGACTCCCCGGGAGCGGCGCCGGTCCGCGGGCCTTACACGCATTCACGACCGCGGCCGTTGAGTGGGTAGTATAAGCCCCCCCGCGACGCGCCGCAAGACCGGATTCCGAACGGGGTGCATTAGCGTTCTGGGGAAGCAGGGGCAAGATGCCCCTGCCACTCATGGGCAGGATGCCCATGCCACGGTACGGCCCCCAAAACGTTAATGCACCCG
>OFEK01002511.1_pt1 | contig 9886 bp, 4 predicted proteins | sample 1521131 | NCBI WGS metagenome assembly OFEK01 (sample SAMN05720209, study PRJEB24109) | activated sludge metagenome | isolation source: Anaerobic digester | place: China | collected 2015-12-16
GCGCTCTGCTTGGGTGGAGGCGTGGCTTGTGGTAATCCGATAAGCAAGTTCCATCTGGGTGAGAGTGCCCGCATAGAGGTTGCGCCATCGGGAAAAAGCCTCGCTGAATTTATCCGGAGCGTTCTGCACGATCGACTGGACGTGGGCATCATCAAGCCAAGACAGGGAGGCGCCTGCGAGTGTGCGCAGGTCTTCCGCGATGCGCCGGGTGGCTTCCAGAGCACGCGACTGGGCCTCTTGAGAAGAGAGGACTCGTGCGTACTCAGGCTGGAGGGGATAGCCCTCGGCTCCGAGATCCAGGATCGGGGCGATGCTGGGCTCAAGCTGCACGTGGGCGGCGGCGAGCCATTCGGCATGCAGATGGCTGGTGACGAGATCCTGGTTTGATAGATCGAGCGAGGGAGCTTTTACCACGCCATGAACCATTTCGGGCGCATGGGCGAAGTACCACTGGTCGTGCGGGCTCAAGGCCGCGCAGTAGGTGACGACGAGGGCAGCCTGGCCCGAACGGCCGGCGCGACCTCCTCGCTGGGCATAGTTGGCTGGTGTGGGTGGCACGTTGCGAAGGTACACGGTATTAAGTGATGAAATATCAACTCCAAGTTCCATCGTAGGTGAACAGAAGAGGACGGGTAGTCTTTCAAGTTCACCTGCCCCAGGATGGTCTTGCTTCCACCGAGCCTTGTCGCGGGCAGTGAAGCGGAAACGCGCTTCCAGGTCCTGACGGTCCGGGGAATCCACCTGGGCTGTATGTTCGTGCGATTCGAACTCGAAAAGCGGATGACCCGGCAGGGCGAGGGTCTGGGCGATCTCCGGATACAGCGCGCGGAAAAATTCGTTGCGGAGCGATGGACGTCCTGCAGGTTGGGGTTCTTCAGCTGTGAAACGCCACTCAATGATCTGGCCATTCAAGCACCAGCCTGAGAAGTGGGTATCAAGAGGCATTTCCCTGACATAGCCCTGATCGCGCACGCATTCGAAGGCGGACTGGATAATGTCGGCGATATCCTGATCTTTCCAGCGGATCGCGTCGGTCTCAAAGGCAGTGCCGTGCCAGAACGGTGCGCGTTTTATAAGGCGCACTAAGCGCGAACGAACCCCGGCGGACACGAGGGATTCGCGCTTGTTCTGCCATGTTTGCGGGATGGGCATAGTGACCATAGGGCGAGTAGTGGCAAGGGTCTCGTCGTTCTGGAAGCCCCATCGCTCTTTCAAGAAGTTATACGCCTTAGATTTGGCCTTTTCCTGATCTGCGGGATCAAGAAACCGGGAGCCGACACAAAGATTCCTGCGCATCTCATCAAACACGAGGGTGAAGAGCGCCAGGCGCTTTTCCGGATTCAGTTCTGTTAGAACAGAGTGCGCGGTAGCGAAAAGTGCAGGCTCAGAGAGTAGTTCGGACAGCCCCGCGTAGGTGATGGTTACAAGGCCAAGCTGATCCAGAGATGGGTTGTTGAAGCGCCAACCTTTTCGGAAGTCGCGCAAAACCCTGTAGCCTAGGACGAACTTCATGGCGCGTTGGGCTTCCTGGAGATTGAAGCCGATGAGGGCGGGATTCTTTAGGTATTCCGATTTGACGCCGGGGTCCTGACGGTCGAATCCAAGAGCCTTGAAAGTCTCTTCAGGGAGGCTGTCTTCAGTAAGGCCCCCTTCATTGCGGGTCAGCGCCCCTATGATGCCACCACGCAGGGTGGCGAGGAAGATGAAGTCGTTGAAGTGTCCCGACTGGAGGGCGGCGTCCTGACGGTTGTCGGAAAATCCGAGGAGCTTGCGAGGATCTGCTTCTCCTGGTGTGACAGTCTCAGCGAAGAGGTTCCGTAGCAGGGAGAAAGTGAGCATGGTGGTGGCGGAGGAGCGGCCTTCGCCCGAAAGGCTCGAGAGACGGTTCATGTCCTTTCCCATGGCTTCGTGCACAAAGCCACAGCGGAGGCAGAAGCGCATCCGGCCGGGGATGAACCACCATGTAGTGGGTGTGCCAGGCGAGGCGGGTAGATCGATTCCTCGGGCATCAACATTGAGTGGCAAGGGGACAAAACGCTCGTAGTCCCGTTTTACGCGGGGTCCCGAAGCGCGCTGTTCTATCCAGAAATCAGGCAGGTCTTCCAAGCGTCCCTGGTATTCGAATTCGGAATTGTTAGGTACTAGGAAACCGTGGGTGGCTTCCTCCCCCTGCGGAATCGGAGAGTCGATCTCGCGTGGTTCCCAGCGCCCATTTTTTTTGACTACCGGATAGTATTCCTGACCACATTCCCGGCAGAAATGCGCAGGATAGAGAAACACATCTTCACGACCAGGTGCAAAGCGTTGGGCGGAGAGTGTGACGTGTCGTGTTCCCTGCGGTTCCAGGGTACATAGGACCTTGCCGGGGCCGGAGATAAACTGGTGGAGCTTGAACGCAAAGGGATGGGCGCCCCGTTCATCCGTGAATGCCTGGGCGGCAATGAGGAAACCTTGGAGGGCTGCGCGCGCCTGCGGTTCGGAGACTGCTGCATCCAAGGCTAGGCGAGCGGCCGCATCGGAAAGGAGAAGCGGGATAGCACGTCGAGGCTCAGCTGCTGTGGTTCCATAGTCTATTCCCAAAGTGAGTTCAACCCAGATGGCCAAGGGATCCTGGGCGAAATCCGCTAAGTTTTTCCAATTATAACTATTATGAGCGATGCGGTCGGCGAGTTCCGGCAGGACACTGGCTATGGAACGAGTACCTTCGGTAATGCGGGCGAGGGTCTCCTGGATTACATGGGAAGCGGGGATCTGGAGACCAAAGAGTGTAGAGGCGAACTCAGCCACTGTCTTTTTACGATCTTCTTCTGTTCCCGTGTTGGACATAGTAGCCGAGGTTCCGATACACTGGAGATGGTCAGCCTCAAGCCGTCTACGGAGACGACGCACGAGCATTGAAACATCGGCGCCCTGACGTCCTCGATAGGTATGTAGTTCGTCCAGCACGAGGAATTCCAAGCCGCGGCAATGGGACATAACCGCTCGATCCACTTCCTCATAGCGGGTCATGATGAGTTCAAGCATCATGAAGTTTGTGAGGAGAATGTCGGGAGGGTTTGCTGCGATGGCGCGACGCTCGATCTCGTCCTCCTGGCCTGTGTACCGCCGGACAGTGAAAGGCCGGGCAGTCTCAGGGTAATCTGACAGAAACTTGTCTATTTCCTCGGACTGGGAGTTCGCCAAGGCATTCATGGGGTACATGACGATGGCGCGGGTCCGTGGGACGGGATCTGTAGCTTTTTCACGCAAGATCCTGTCTACGATGGGGATGAAAAAGGCAAGGCTCTTGCCGGACCCCGTGCCGGTGGTGACTACGTAGGATTCTTGCATACGCGCAAGGGTAATGGCTTCATGCTGGTGTCTGAAAAGGGAGAGGTCCCTTGGGTTATTTTCTGTCTTACCAATCTTGAAGATACGTGCGCATTCCGAGTGGATAGTGCCAGCGATAGCTAGTTCCTGGACAGTGCCGCTCCGTTGGTAGTTGGGGTTGATCTGGATGAGGGGTTCCGGCCAATAGCGGTGCTGGCGGTATTCCATCTCGACATAGTCCCGGATATCCGAAGCGGCGATGGAGGTAAAGGACCGGGAGAAGCGTTCGTACTCTTCAATGACCGAGTTTCTGAACTCGAAGATGTTTTTCAATCATTGCCTCTTGCTCAGGAGACGTTTTGGATATGATAGCATCCAAGCTCAGTAATGGAAGTAGGCATGACAGAAGTAATCTATAAATTTTTAGGGACTGGGACTTATATTGCCCCTCCTGCTGCATTTACCAAATAGCTATCAAGCGATGCAAGCAGGTTTTCGCACCGCTGGACTAGCTCAAGAACTCTCCTAGGGCTAAGACGGCTGGAAATTATCGACTTAGCTGGGTGCATAATCCCTGTTCTCAGGTCGTTTATCGGACCATACTTCTTTTCAAACGATGTACGCGATTTTTCTTTGAGCAAGCTGAATAAATAATTCTTGACAATCAAATTGATTAAGTCAGGGGAAAAAGGTACTCAATAACTCGGCAATCAATGTCGTTTAGTAAGTCATCCTGCAGATACAAAGCCCCATGCCATAGCCGGTTATACACTTACCCATTAAAATATGTTCCAGACATCGCATCGTCGAACCCTAACATAATATTGCATATTCGATCATATCACGCTTTATTCTAATAAGCTTGCTTATAATCATTAGGCTGGAAATGCGTTCCCTCTCTCACGTACTCTCTCCCGATCTACCGTATCCAACTCCTACTTGTTCTCTTAGGCGTATCCGGTCACGGATTTGAATATAGATGGGTAGGGTGACAGACTCTTCCACTTCGAGCGTGACCGCGAGGCCATAGGGTATTTTCTGGTCCAACTTTTCAGTTGCGTCTGCCTTGCAGGACACGCGGAGCAGGATGACGTCGCCATCACGATAAGCGGAAACCGCCGTCTCTCCTTCAAGTATCTCGTGCTGAACTGTCCCACGCTGGACTTGCTGCCAGTCGTTGCTCTTTCGGTTGATATTTAACGGAACACTACTCCAAGATTCGGTCGGTTCGACAACGAGTTTCGCCTCGCGCAGGTTCCTGTTGAAAGGATTGATGGGGGAGAACCAGGCAAGAGTAACTACCATCTTTCGCGGCGTTCGCTCCCCAGCCAGCGCAGGCGGCAGGGGGAAGCGGTACTCGTGGACCTCATTCGCCAGTATCTCGCCACAGCCAAGAACAGTCGCTCTCTGCTCGGCACAGGCGAGGACCCTTTCTATATCGATCGAACCATAACCCATATAGCGCGAAAGCTCTTCCTTGAGGCGACCCGCACTTTCTTTTGTCTTCAGTGTGGCAGAGAGAATCCCTTCCGCTCCCTTGTCGTGGGAAGCTCCGTGCACCATGAGGGTTTTTGTAAGTACCGACACTAGGCTATCGGGGATAGGTGCTCCGGTCTCCATCCGCAGCGAGGAAAGCATCTCGCAGATTCTGATCCCGCTTCTCGTAGCCAAGGCTGTGGCATTACTCGTTCCCCTCGTGAATACCGTTCTTGACAATTCTCCTTCCCGCGCGCTGTCCAGGGCAACCTGCTGCCCCGGCTTACTGGTTGCAGCAGCTACAGAATAGCTACTACCATTAGGGAAGCGTTCGCTGAAAAGTTGCCGTCCTCCGGGGAAGAAAAGTTCGGGTTTTATAGATCGACGGAAGCCATGGCCCAGACGGGAGACTGGGCTGAAAAGGTTTGTATATGGCTGTAAATCCACGCGCTTCCCAGCTAAGTACTCTCCCGATTCATCCCAATGCGAGGCTCCTATCGTGAGCGCATTCATAGACTCGGCAGGGGCGATCAAACGACGGTCCGACAGGTGACGCTCGACATTCTTAATGTACACCTCTGCTCTTTTGTCCTCGGATAGTTTTTCAAATTCTGACATTAAGAGGCCGAGATCGATCTCATTTTCATAATTCCCCGCGCTCACACAGAAGAGGACGTGGTACTTGAATGATAGGTAATCAAGCAACTTGGCCCATGGACTCAGTATATGAAAGAAAGGTCTATCCGGGTCGCCTAGGGAGAGGTTTATTATCTTCACTGTTGGCGCCTGAGGGGGAACCTCCCCTTCCCCCTCAAACATGCGCCTAACGGCGCGTTCAATACGATCCTCATAGAACACTTCGTCTGGAAATCGCTCTAGGACATCGCGCCCCGGCCACCCCCTTGTTTTGGGATCAACCTGCATCACTGGCAGGAAGTATACTTTGTATTGCAGCTGGGTCTTTCTGCTTTCTTCGCCTGCGAGGTCGCCGTGTAAAACTAGAGAAGCTATCGAAGTACCGTGTCGGCGCTCGCCTGGCTGATAGGTTCCGGACAGGTTATCAGGATCATCGAAGAGGAGTTGATCCCGCAGAGCCACGTGCAGAAGACTCGGGACGCCATCGAGAATCGCAGCTACTGGCGGAAGCCTAGTTGCCATTTCAAGAAGTTCGGCCTCGACCCCCGTCTCTTCGGGCGAGGAGGCGATGCACTGCCCTGTCGGGCGGAAGAACATGATCCCAGTGAATATGAAGAGGCTGATATCGACATTCTTGTCGGACGTTTTAAGCTCTTCAAGAAGCCTCTGAATCTGTCCAGCTGGAAGCTGGGCTTTAACAGCATGAAAGGCAATATCCTTTTGGTCCATAAAAGGCCCGAGAACATCTCCTCCAAGGCAAGACAAGAGCTGTCGGATTATGTGTTCATTTTTCCGTCGATCATTAGCATTCTTACGATAGAAAAGATCAATCTGGAATGTGACATTCTCCTCTGGCTTGATCGGAGCTACCAGATCCTGCCAGCGGCCGATCATACCTGTTTCGCGGAGGGTCTCTTCAATCCCCCAGGGACGTATTCGATAGATTTTATTGAATAAATCCCTCCATTTTGTCCTACCACGATCAAAGCGTTCACCTGTTTCCCATTGCTCCCATAAAGAGAGTAATTCCTTCATCCCTGTCTGATTGGTATATGACAAAAACAACCGACCAGAGATAGGTTTTTTTTTAGCCTCGTCGATTATGCTTGCGATGATATCGGTATGGGTCTTTAGATTGTCGGGCAAGCTAAGGGAAGAGTATTTATCGGGAATAAAGTAGCCATGATTATCTATGATCCTCTGATCCTGTAAAAGCCTAAATATCTCTCTCGATTGGTCTTTCGTAATTATTTCCGGTCGCTTACTACAGAAAAATTCTGGCCCGACTTTAGGCCGCAAAAACAGATCGGCATCTGGTTCAATATTGTCAACTTCCCACTCGCCCAACCACTCGAGACCATCGATAGCTTCAATAGCTTGTCTGAAGTCTTCAAGGCTTCCGGCTATTTCAATTACGAGTACGCTTTCCGGTTCCATCCCCTCAATAGAACTATTAATGCTCGTAGTATATCGGGTAAAATGCTCCTCAATTCTTTCTAATTGAGATCTTACACGAGCAGCTTGTCGCTCGTGTGACGGGAACTGCATCTGAGGAGGTGGGAAGGGTGATCCAGCCAAAGGGAGGACCGATTTAGCCTCCGGAAAAAAGAGCAAGGGGAGCCGATCAGCCATACATACTCCTTCACTTTTAATATTTTTATATATTGATTTTTCCCATTATTGCATTTTCCTTTCTCCGCTTCAGTGCCTTGGCAGTAATTGCTTTTGCATTCTCGTTTTGTCCATCAAGTACTGCGCGCCTTACTACACTAAAGCAGAACTCTTCCACTTCTGCAAAATTAATTCCGATAAACTGTTTCGCTAAATCTTCGATTTTGTAGCCAAATATAATGCTAGATCGATTCTCAATATCGCTAATAAATCGAACCAACTGCTCCTGTGTCGGCAATGGTAACTCCACACGAACCTGGAATCGACGCCAAACGGCCCTGTCCAATAACTCCGGATGGTTGCTTGCAGCAACTACAACAACGTAATCAGGGAGGTCGTCGATCTGTAAAAGCAAAGAACTCACGACACGTTTAATTTCTCCTGTCTCGTGTGTATCACCACGTTCTTTTCCTAATGTTTCGAATTCATCAAAGAATATTACACAGCGTTGCGTCTTGGCGAAATCAAAGAGATTTTTCAACCTTCCTGACGTTTCTCCTAAATAACTCCCAACCAGGTTTTCATATCGGACCACCAAGAGGGGATACATTAATTCGTTTGCCAACGCCTCCGCGAGGGTTGTTTTTCCATTTCCAGGAGGACCTATAAAGAGTAAGCGATTACGAGCTCGGAGATTGTGAGCATGCAATAATTCAGAACGATGTTGTTCTTCCACTACTTCATTGATTAGATTGTTAATGTCATCCCTTAAAACAAGGCTGTTTAATGAACGTTCAGGAGTAATCTCATAGATAAAATCCTTGTACTGTCCATTATTACCATTCTGGCGAGATGATTCGTTTTTAAGAACCTTGGTGGTTGTTGGTACTAATGCTTTTGCTAAACGCTCTGCTAATATTCTATGCCCATTAGCCGTTTCTTCCTGTATCAAGGTTTCAACTGTTTTTCGTAGGGTAATTTGATCGCTATTGCTAGCACTTTTAACCAGCTTAACTAATAAATCTGCTTGTGCCATTATGCCCCTACCTCCACGATCCGTAAAATGCCGTTGCCGATCATGTCTGCGACTTTATCCGCCATTTTAGCGCAGCTAACAGGGCATAGAAAATATTCGGCGGTTTTTGTCTATGCCTTCATCTCATTGTCATTCCCGTCGTTTAAGCTAATTCTACCACGCTCGATAGCATCGACTATCACTAGAGCACAGGATACTATACCTTTCCCACAAAATCATACTACTTTTGTTGTGGTTCACTGTTCTATGCTGTTCAGCGTGGGTAAATCACATTAACTCTATACTCCTTATATATATAATATTTAATATAGTCCATCATATCACACCTACGATTATTATCTAAAGCTAAAAATATTTTACAATAAACTACTCGATAGAGGAAGCTATTCATGCTTGCTAAACATCTATAGCATTCTACGATAATTCCCTTTTTCCATTTGTCACCCCCCGGGTTTACCTGAGAGCAAGTTATATGAGTCCAATGCCTAAGGCCAAGACTTCTTGCGCAGTTTACTATGATTCTCTGAACTCCGCTGATGGAGTATAACCACCTGAATACCGACCAGAAACAGGGAATATAATCGAAAGTCTTGATACAAACGAAGTTATGCTTTAAAAATGCGGCGGATGTTCATCTATTAATATTGAAGGCTACACTGAAACGGATAGAAAAGTAATTCAACGATCTGGCTGTCCGATTCACTTCTGCTAACATATATACTGACAGGTCGGAAATTGCGAATTCCAATGTATCATTAGTATGCCTTTAGAGACGCCTACAATTCGTGTATCATAAATATATAATTTGGATATTGATACGTATCAAATATAGTGATATATTATTGATACATTCTTAGAGTATGGAGGTGCTAAGTTGTTGATCGGCTACGCGAGGGTAAGTTCAAAAGATCAAAACCTAGATAGACAGTTAGAAGCATTCAGAAAAGAAGGCGTGGAAAAAGTTTTTCAAGAAAAGATCTCTGGTAAAACCAGAGAAGGTAGAGAGGCTCTAAAAGAAGCTATTGCCTTTGCACGCGATGGAGACACTTTCATTGTGCTCTCTTTGGATAGACTTGCCCGCTCTCTTCATGACCTGCTCACCATAACGGAAGAACTTCAAAAAAAAGGGGTGTTTTTAAAATCAATTAAGGAAAACATCGATTTATCTGGTCCGGGTGGGAGACTTATGTTTTCTGTCTTCGGAGCCTTTGCTGAGTTTGAAAGAAGCCTGATAGCCGAACGAAGAACCCAAGGGATTGAGATTGCAAAATCTAAAGGGAAGAGGTTTGGGCGTCCCGTCATTCAAAAACCTAAGAATTGGAATATCGTGATCAGTCAATGGAAATCTGGGGAGATTTCAGCAGTCAAAGCGATGGAAGTCGTTGGAATGTCGAAAGCATCATTCTACAGGCTGGTTAAAAAGGAAATTACTAATAGGGAATCCTTTTCTACTAATACTGCCGAAGAAATCGAGATTCCTCGTCAATAATGTCACAATAGTCCCCGACTAATAGCGATAAACCGGGATAATGTTCTGAGATAGCCATACCAATATCTTTTAGAACCATAGACACTCTTTCTAAGTTTTCAGCACAACCTAATATTGTTTTTTCTCTTAGCTCCGGCTCTGCCATACTTCCCCCTAATATTATTGGGAATAATAATTATTATTAGAGTATACAAATAGGTTGTGCTTTACTGTTACTCCTTCGATTGCATATGCCCTTTTTTATAAGGATCGTCTAGCCAGTATTTATCTGAATACCTAAGACTTGAAACTTCTGGTAGTAGGCATCCCCTGTTACCCCAGTTCATTAT
>OFEK01002515.1_pt1 | contig 9857 bp, 7 predicted proteins | sample 1521131 | NCBI WGS metagenome assembly OFEK01 (sample SAMN05720209, study PRJEB24109) | activated sludge metagenome | isolation source: Anaerobic digester | place: China | collected 2015-12-16
CCGGCCTGGTCGAACACCTTCCTCGCGCAGTCCATCGGGCAACCGTCGATCACTAGGTTCACGTCGGCATCCTTGGCCGTCTGGACCATGCCCTGAATGCCCGCCCCGAGACCGGCCAGACAGAACATCGTGCCCTCGCCGGCGAACATCAGCTCGCGGCAGACCCGGTCGGCCACCTCGGCCACATTCGCCCCGCCCGAACAGGCATAGAGCAGCACCGTCTTCTTCTTGCCACAGGAACACTCGGCCATGATCCACCTCCACGCAACGAATCAGAAGAACGTTCCGAAGACCCAGCCGGAGACCGTCGCCATGACGATGACCAGCGAACAGAAGACAACCGTCTTGTGCGTACCCATGATGCTGCGAATGACGAGCATGTTGGGCAGCGACAGCGCCGGGCCGGCCAGAAGCAGCGCCAGCGCCGGCCCCTTGCCCATGCCGGCGCCGATGAGCCCTTGAAGGATCGGCACCTCGGTGAGCGTGGCGAAGTACATGAACGCGCCGAACACGGCCGCGAACAGATTCGTCCAGAGCGGCCAGGCGGCCCGTACCGCCCCGTCCAACGCCCCGCCGTCCCAGCCGGTGGTCTGGAGCATGCGGTCCGGGCTGTCGCCCACCAGCATCTCCACATACCCACTCGGGATGAAGCCCTCGTGATCCGGCCGACCCAGCAGGAATCCGGCTACCAGAACGCCGAAGAACAGCAGCGGCAGAATCTGTTTGGCGAAGCTCCACGTTGCACTGAACCACTCCTCGCCCTCGCCCCGATGGGTGCTCAGGACAACCGACAGGCCGACGATGGCTGCGGAGAACGGAATGAGTACCCAGAGCCCGCCGCCCGGAAGGGCCAGTGCCAACACGGTCGGCGCGATCGCCGCCAGAGCCACCTTCCACCAGGCAACGTTGAACCAGAAGATCAGGATCACGGCAAGGCCGACCGCGAACCCGCCCGTGACCAGCCACTTGTGCTGCCAGACGGTCGTCCAGGGACCCGGCAGCGCTGTCCTGCCGGCAACTTCCGACGCTTTCAGGTCCTCCTCGACGCCTGCCTTGGGGCCCTCCAGGTACTTGATGCGGTAGACAGCACCGGCGGCACTCGGATCCTCGGGCACCTTGGTCATGGCGCCCCGCACCTGGCTGCCGTCGCTGAGCGTGAACTGCCAGTCGTTTGGCGCGCCCCAGTTGGCGAACACAAGCACTCCGATCATTACGAAGAAGAACAGGGCGTTGTGGGTCAGCGGACGAGACACCTCAGGCTCGGGGACCGCCACCTGGCCGTTGGCTTTGGCTGTTTCCTCTTTCCGATAGATCAGGTGCATGACGAGGCCGATGATCACGCTGAAACCGACCGCTCCTACGGCCCGGGCGATGCCGAGCTCCAGGCCCAGGATGCGGGCCGTGAGGATGATGGCCAGCACGTTGATGGCCGGTCCGGAGTAGAGGAACGCCGTCGCCGGCCCCAGCCCCGCGCCCATCCGCCAGATGCCCGCGAAGAGCGGCAGCACCGTGCACGAGCAGACCGCCAGCACCGACCCCGACACGCTGGCCACGCCATAGGCCAGCACCTTGTTGGCCCGCGCGCCCAGGTACTTCATCACCGAGGCCTGGCTGACGAAGACGCCGATCGCCCCGGCAATGAAGAACGCCGGCACCAGACACAGCAGCACGTGCTCGCGGGCATACCACCTGGCCAGGTGCAGGGCCTCCAGGACGCTGCCGCTGAACCGCTGCTGGCCCAGCGGTAGCCAGAACAGGGCCAGGAACACCCCCGCGAGCCAGACCAGACGCTTCGATTCCTGTTTCCAGTTCACAGCCGCTCCCTGCCGCGCGCCTCGGTGCCGCGCAACCCAAGGCCACATTGTGAGCAACTACTCACGCGATTCGCCCAAAAACAGACCCCGACACTCCTCTACGGTTGCCTGAGTGCCATCGACTCGTTCTCGACCCTTTCGGAGAGTACCTGGGTCACGCACCCCAGGAACTTCAGGATGCACGGGGTCCGCAGGCTGTACATGGCCCGCAGGCCGTCCTTGCGATGCTCCAGGATGCCTGCCTTCAGCATCATCGACAGATGTCGCGAGACATTCGACCGCTGCGCGCCGACGTGCTCGGCGATGTCGCAGACGCACTGCTCGCCATCCTTGAGGAAGTCGATGATCGCCAGCCGGATCGGATGCCCGGCCGCCTGAATCACCTGGGCTTGAAGACGATAGAGCCGCTGAATGTCGTTGTTCAAGGCAAGGTCCCTGTGTGAGTAATCACTCACATAATACCCGCTAGCGCGGCAGAGTCAAGCCCCTGCGCCGTTGGAATGCCGCGAATGGGGGGATGGGTGGTTTATCCCTACTGGGCGATAGTCACCGGGAACTCCCGGTAGCCGTCGCCCACGGTCCAGCGGACGCGGTACGAACCCGCCGGAACCTTGTCGGCGACCGACTGCGGATCCCATTGCACGAAGAAGACGCCGGCGTGGCCGTCGGTGCCGCCGTCCACTTTGGTCTTGTGGATGGGGGCCACAAGGGCCTTGCCGTCGGCGTCGTACAGGGCAATTTCCAGCTCCACCGGCACGCGGGCCTTGCAGAAGACCAGCGACGGCGTGCCGCGCTTCATCGCACTCGGCATCACCGCGGCGACCGTAAGGCTCGGGCAGCGGCTCAGGAGCGGCTCGGGCAGGGTCACGGGGTCCGTGACATATCGCCGCGCGAGGCTCGGCGGCGTCTTGAGTGTGACGTTCTTGAAGTAGTCGCGGGCCAGTTTGCCGCGCGTGTCCCGGGCGTCGCCGGCCAGCCGCAGCGCGTACAGGTCGCGGACCGTCTGGTCGAAGTCCAGCAGGCCGGTCCAGAGCTCGCCGGCGCGGCCCTCCTTGGCGTAGGGGTTCGCCGCTTGGGCGGCCTCGGCCGCCTTGCGCTGCTCGTCGGTCATCGGCGGCACGGGCAGACGCGCGTTGGAGTTGGCGAATTTCGGCGACGAGCGGTCCTGGTTCCACATGACTTTGAGGTTGGTGTTGATGATGCGGCGGATGTCGGCCTCCGTGAAGACAACGCCTGTGTGATAGGCCTCGGCGATCTGGTGAATCTCGCCGGCCTGGTAGTTGCGGTACCCGTGAACGTTCATCCAGTGGCGGGCCTCGCCGGCCGCCACGTCCACGTCCCACGGGCCGAACGGCTCCCAGTAGTTCCACACGCAGTAATCGTCCACGTATTGGAAGCGGCTGCGCATGAACGCGAAGATCTTCTCGGCCTTGTCACGGTAGGCCTTGTCGCCGGTAATCCGGTAAAGTTTCAGGCAGACCACGGCCATGTCGTTCTGTTTGTTAAACGGCAGCGACAGGGTGGAGTTCTTGGCCTCGTCCATCTTCTGCCACCGCGTCAGGTCGTCGGGCTTGCAGTAGGTGTCCCACGACGTGTAGGCGCCGTACGGACCGTCTTCGCGCCAGGTGCCGCGTGCGTCCCACTTGCCGATGACGTCGTGTCTGGCCAGCTCGACATAACGCTGGGCCGCTTCGCCGTAGCGCTCCTTGAGCTTGGGATCCTTCAGCACCACCTCGGCGAAGGCCAGCATGTGGTCCACCAGCACGGCGTCGCCGACGTGAACGTCGCAGACGTAGTTCTTGTCATAGATGTACGCCCCGATCCAACCCTTGCGGCCGTCGGGGCCGACACTCATCTTGCTGATGGCATAGTCGTAGAACTTGACGCCCCAGTCGAGCCAGGCCGTGTCCTGCCATGTTTCGTACGCCTGGAGGAAGACGCCCATGTTGTAGTTGGCTCGCCAGCAGAACTGCTCGCCGGCCCCGTCCTTGTCGGGCGTGGCCGACCGGACTGCCGTGTTGTAGAACGCCTCCGGCGACGGCGCCGCCGACTGGGCCATCGCGCGGCTGTCGGCGCAGATCATGCACGGCACCCATGTGACCAGCGTCAGCAGAAACGACAGTGAACGGGTATTCATGGACAACCTCCACGGGAAGGAGAACCTGGCATTAGGACATTGAACCCCCAGCGACAGATGAGGCGTCTGGGATTCCGTTCAGGATCAGCCGGCGATCGGATGGCGAGGAGGCCGCCCCCTCTGTGCCGGCCTAATGCATTGCCAGTGCGGTGATGATGGCGAACAGGCCCCCGACGACAAGTAGAATGAGGATGACCAGTGCCACCTTCTCGCTCGCAAACCAGATGGTGCCTGCCCGGCTTCTGACCTCGTACCATTGGGCTGCCGCCTGCTCGCCGGGCAGTTTCTCCGCAAGCAACCGTTGCAGTCCTACGGCCAGGCTGGTCATCAACTCGGCGTGAATCGCGCGTTCCTTGTCCTGTCGCGGCATGATGCCTGCTGCGATGCTGACGCGACCGCGGTCGTACTTCACCTGCACCGCCTGCGGCAGCTTGATCACCTTGCGGGACGTGGCTTGATCTCGCCCGGAGACCGCCTTGACCTCACTGCTTGTAGCGTGCTGGATGCGGAATTCGAGAGTCTCCAGGAACGTGACAACCATCTGCATGGCCATATCGGCCTCGTACGTCGTGACGAATGAGTGCTCGACAAGCATGTCCTCTACCATCCTCCCATTTCGCCGATGATGACAAGCAGGTTATGTGTGAAGTGCATGACAACACACGGATAGAGCGACGCAGTGCGGACTCGAAGGATGCCCAGCACAAGGCCGACAACAAGCAGGTGAGGGAAGTTCACGGGCGCCAGGTGGAGGACCATGAACAACAGCGATGAAACCACCACGGCCGATCTGAGGCCGAGAAGCGTTGAGAGATCCTCCAGGATGAATCCTCGGAAAGCAAGCTCCTCGGCAATTGCGGGCTGGACACAGTAGATCAACATCACCATGGCCCACCCGTAGCCGGCCTGAAGGAGCGAATCGCTGAGGACAAGCGTTTCGATGTCCAGCAGCGACGTGAGAGCAAAGACCGCCAGCGAAGACAGGCCCCACGTGGCAATGCCAAGGCCGATGGCCAGCGGATAGTGCCAGAAACGTCCCGGATTCGCGAGGACGGGGCGAACCTGTGAAAACGAAAAAACGGCCCATATCGCCGTCACCGCAGCGATCGCGGCCGACGCGATGACCTCCACGTGAGCTTCGCTGCTCGGCGACAGCCGGTACGCGATTATGGCGATGGCGCTGGCCGCCAGGAGCGCGAAGTAGAGGGTCAGTGGACGGCGGTACAGGGACGACGCCCCATCCAATCGGATTGGGCATGGATTGGGCTCCGCAGGAGTCGCCACCAGCGTGGTGCAGCATGGGCATTCGGCCCAGTATGGCTGCCAGGGACGCCCGCACCGGGTACAGAACTTCGGTTGCGGAAGCGTGGTCGAGGCCGGACCGCCGTCGACGATCTGGTCGTGGGCACCCTGCTGGGCACAAGGAGCCGTTGGCCGACTGCCGGGGCGGAGTCCGACGTTTTCGAGGTCGCCGGCATCAGTCATTCGACACGCCTTCCACGAAGGCATCCAGAAATCATCGCCGATCCTGGCCTCAGGCTCCCCGTAGGGCCATCTGTTCTCTCAGCTTCTTGTGCTTCGTGCCGGCCTGAATTGCCCTCACGAGTACGGCGATGATGATGATCTTGACAATGATTCCCTGGGCGATCGTCATGGGATCCATAACGGCATTGATCACATGAATCGTGACGAACAGCACCAGCCCGACAAGAGCCGCTGGCAGGGGGTTCTTCCGGGCCCAGAAGGCCAGTCCGGCGTAGATGCCGGCCAGGATGAGGTTCGTGACCAACAGGACGACGGCCATCGCGGCGTACTCTTTGCCGGCCCTGCCCAGTGCGAAGGAGAGCAGCAGGCCGAAGATGAAGGTCAGAATAGCGACCGCCAACAACGCGCCGAACGCCTGTTTGGCCTTCCTGTGCAACTGGTCCGCCTGGAGGTCCTGGCCGACCGCCGTGGCCGCAACCTGGTTGCCCGCCACGATTCTCGGCAGCGACGGATTCAGTTCGGGGAGCGCCTTGCCGCACTGGGCACAGAACGCGACGCCGTCTTCGTTGACTGCCGAACAGTGGGGACATGCTGCCATGTGTCGAGTTCTCCAAAGAGTCCTGTCGTTGTGACCGCACACCGACTCAGATGACATGCCGCCAATAGGCCTCTGAAATGTAGACAGGCACGGTCGAAACTTCAACAGTATTCCTGCCTGAAATCTGCCTGACCATGTTGAATTGTGCCGGGAAGGCTGCTCCGGCATGGATGCGCAAGGAGGCATGCGATGACCCGCATGCCTCCTGTAGTTGCTGTCCTGCGACGCCGACTCCAGTGAGCGACGGCGCCCCGATGAACGTGTCAGGCCCACTCACCGACCAGCCAGTCGGGTCTCCACCTCTGCTGCCACGGCGAACAACTGCGCATTGCGGTCCTGCCAGCCGGAGGCCACGAACCAGGCGTTGCCGGCTTTGGCGTCCCAGGCTTTCTGCATGGCGATCAGGTCCCGGTAGGCGGGCACCAGGCCGTTGCCCATGGCCGCCTCGTCGGCGCCGCGGCCTTTCCACAGGGCAACATGCCGCTCGTCGAGAATCTTCTGGGCCTTCTCCGCCAACTCCGACCCCAGTTTGCCTCGCAGCTTCTCGTTGGTCAGGGCTCTCTCGATGGCGATGCGGGCCTCACACTCCTGGACGCCCTCGGTGAAGGTCTCGAGCCGCGCGGTCCCCACCGGGCCGTCCGGGCCGGGTGCCAGCAACCAGCCCGTAATGTTCATGCTGTGCCAGTAGCTGTGCGGGTAACGGTCGGTGACGGTGCCGACGCGGCGGCCGCGCTTGTCCTTGATCGTGAACCAGAAATCCGCGCCGATGCGTGCCAGGCCGCGCTGGTTGCCGGTGATGTTGGCCTCGGCCTCGCCGCGGATCGTCACCATCGACTTCGTGTTGAAATACTGAAACCGCCAATACTGGGCATGCAGGATGTCCTTCTGCCAGCCGTACGTGCGCCCGTGCGCCGGGTTCATCGTGTACTGGTGGTCCAGGGCCACGGCTGTGTAGCCGACCGTGGCGACGCCGTAAAGCTGTCTGTCGCCGAACTTGCTGGTGCCGAAGAGCCACCGCGCGTGGTGCGAGGCCGACGTCCAGGGTAGGTCGCCGGCATACTCCTTCAGCGCCTTGACCTGCGACTCCGATGGCCGCCAGTCGGACATCACGCCCAGCATCATCGCCCCTTCGAGGCCGCGCTTCGCCATCCGCTGTCGCAATTCACGCCAGAACGGGCCCCAGACGGCCTTGCCGGCCTCGGTGTCGTAGTGCGGCAGGAATCCCTTGGACGTCTTGCCGCTCGCCGGATCGACCATCGTCACAGGAACGCCCTTGCGACCTTCGGCCACGCGCGCCTCGAACTTGTCCAGCTCGTAGCTCTTGTTGTCGCGCTGCTGCTTCATGAAGCTCTCGTCCGGAGGCGTCACGAAGACTTCCCAGACGTAGAAGATCACCTGCTTCGGCGTGCCCAGATTCTCGGCGGCCGTGTCCAGGTAGCGGTCCATGACCGAGAAATCGGGCTCCGCTTTGTCGCCCTTGGCGATCCAGCGGACCATGGTCTCGCTGTTGCCCATGTTGGTCTCGGCGACGAGTGGAATATAGACGGTGCGGCTGCTGGTGGGCGACATGAGCCGCATCGACCGCGCGATCATGGCCCAGTGCTTCTCGGACCAGAGTGGCACGTCGTATTCGGTCGCCAGGGTGTCGGGCGACTGGACCAGCTCGATCCAGGTGGCGTATTTCTGCGGGTCGGGCAGCGTCCAGTCCTGGACGCGCAGGGTCACCGGCACGCGGACGGGATCGGCCCCGGCGGCGGCGACGGTCAACTGGGCGGTGTAGGTTCCGGCCTTGGCCTCCGTGGGCACGCTCACCGTAACCCATACCGGGATCGTCGCCTGCCCCTCGGGTGGGGCGCTCAGGAGAATGTCGCGGCCCACCGGGCGGTGCCAGCTGCCGACAGCCTCTTCCCATGCGACCGCGTAGCGGACCGTGACCGCCGAGGCCGGGATCGCAGCCCCGTCCTGCTTCAGGTCGCTCATGGTCGCTTTCAGGCCCTCGATGGCCTGAGTGGCCGTCACAATGACCTTGCCCGAGAATCTGCCGTTGCGGGCGCCGGTGATCGCAATCTCGCACGGGCTGTCCGGGTCGGCTTCGGTCTGATCGTTGATGTCGCCGGCATAGACCTTCAGGGGCGTGGCTCCCGCGGCCGGCGGCGCCAGGGGCCCCATGAGAGCCGCAACAATCAGCATCGCCACACAAACCCAGGCCATCAGGCGGTCTCTGCGCACCTCGACGGCTGCTGTCCCAACGCATTGTGTCATGACTGCGGCTCCTCGTGGTCCCGAAGGCACTCCTTTGGATACAGGCCGACAAGATCAGCGGCTGACAGGTTGAACCCCGCTGATGCGCCCATGCACCGGGGAATTCGCTTCGGGGCGAAGACCGGTTGCGCGGCAGGGCGTCGCCCCATGGACGGCCGCATTGGGCGGTCCACGTTATTTGACACTCACGGGATTCTGGGGTAATCTTCAGAATGGCTGTTGGGCTTGGCGGAGGCACTGGCTGCATAAACGCTCCCAATAAACGGCGCAGAACACCCGGTCGCCTTGGGCAACAGGACCGTTCCGGTGGAGGTGGTGGCCATGAAACCGCGATTCGTGACGGATTTGGCGTGTCTTGGGGCCTTGGCAGGGGCGTTGTGCCTGGTGACGGCGGCCCGGGCCGCCGGTCCGATCCTGATTGACCACAACGACTGCGACATCGCGAGCATTCCACAGGCCGACATCCAGCGCGCCAAAGACACCCTGCACATCGCTTACGGGCACACCTCGCACGGCAGCCAGTTGACCACGGGCATGACGCCGCTGGACGCGTTCATGCAGACCCGCTACGGCACGCCTGCGGGGCTCTACACGTGGACCGACGGCGGCACGGGCGACACGCTCGACATCGACGATGCCCCGTTTTCCGGAGCCAGCGACCTGGGCAATCCGAACTTCACCGCCTGGGAGGCTGCCACGCGAACCTACCTGGCCGGGCATCCCAATTGCAACGTGGTGATCTGGTCGTGGTGCGGCCAGGTGTCGGGGGCCACCGAAGCCAACATCAACACCTACCTGAGCCTCATGACCGGGCTGGAAAACGATTTTCCGAACGTCAGGTTCGTCTATATGACCGGCCACCTCGACGGCACCGGCGCCGCGGGCAACCTCAATGTCCGCAACCAGCAGATTCGCAACTACTGCATCGCCCACAACAAGATCCTCTACGACTTCGCCGACATCGAGAGCTACGACCCCGATGGCCTGACCCATTACATGCCGCTGCTGTGCAACGACAACTGCGACTACGACAGCGACGGCAACGGCTCGCGCGACCGCAACTGGGCCACCGTCTGGCAGAATGCCCATCCCGGCCAGTGGTACAGTTGCTCGGCGGCGCACACGCAGCCGCTGAACGGCAACCGCAAGGCCTATGCTGCGTGGGCCCTGTGGGCGGCGCTGGCCCGGCCGTCCGAGGTGACACTCGTCCGGTGGGAGTTGCTGGCCCCGCATGGCGCCGCGGGGACCCTTGGCGTCGAAATCGGCGACGGTGGCGTGGAGCCGCGAGGGCAGGGGGTCACGCAGTTGCGGCTGACGTTTGACTATCCTCTGGATCCGGCGACGGTCGACAACGACGCCGTCACGGTCGACGGCCGGACCACGGCATCGTGCGTCCTGGAGGACGGCAACCGCGTTCTGGTGGCCACGCTGACGACGGCCTTGCCGAGCGGCGCTCGGTACGAAGCGCTGCTGGCTGCCGCCGTGCGGGGCGAGGGCGATGCCCCCGTGGTCGGCGACACGAGCCTGAGCTTCGCCGTCCTGGTCGGCGATGCCAACGGCA
>OFEK01002520.1_pt1 | contig 9849 bp, 9 predicted proteins | sample 1521131 | NCBI WGS metagenome assembly OFEK01 (sample SAMN05720209, study PRJEB24109) | activated sludge metagenome | isolation source: Anaerobic digester | place: China | collected 2015-12-16
TTCGCTGTGTACGGCATTGTCTTGCTCTCCGCGGTCGTCCACACAGTGCAGCCCGCAACCCGGGCCGCTCAACGGCTACTTGGCGCCTGCCGGCCCGGAGGCGGCAGAGGCGGCACTCCTTCCGCCCGAGTGCCCTCGGAACACGCGCGTCGGCGAGAACTCGCCCAGCTTGTGCCCCACCATGTCTTCCGTGACATACACCTTGTGGAAGATCTTCCCATTATGCACTTCGAACGTATGCCCGATGAACTCCGGTGCGATCGTCGAGCTCCGTGCCCATGTCCGAATCGGCTGCTTGTCACCGGTCTGAGCCATCCGCTCAACCCGCTTCAGCAGCTTCGCGTCAACATACGGACCCTTCTTCAGCGAACGTCCCATAGGGTGTCCTCACGCCGCCGGCCCCGAAAGACCGCCCGGCTCTTTGCCTTAGCCGACCTTCAACTGACCGTACCGCCGACTGCGACGGCGACGGATGATGTTCCGGTTCGTCGGATTCCGACGACGACGCGTGCGGCCGCCCTTGGCCAGCTTCCCCGTCGGCGAGCACGGATGCCGACCGCCGCCGCTGCGACCCTCGCCGCCGCCCATCGGATGGTCCACAGGGTTCTGCGACGTGCCACGCTGATGCGGCTTGCGCCCCAGGTGACGCACGCGGCCTGCCTTGCCCCACCGAACGTTCTGGTAGTCGCTGTTGCCGACCTTCCCGATCGTCGCACGGCAGTTGATGTTCACGCGACGCATTTCGCCCGACGGCATGATCAACACGGCCGTCGATCCTTCCTTGGCTGCCAGCGTCGCCCCAAGACCCGCCCCGCGCACCAACTGGCCCCCGCGGCCCGGATGAAGCTCGATGCAGTGAACCTCAAGACCCTGCGGAATGTTGCGAAGGATCGCCGCGTTGCCCACCTTCGGCTCCACGCGGTCGCCGCTGACGACCTGCTCACCAACCTTCAGCCCTTCCGGGCACAGGATGTACCGCTTCTCGCCGTCGGCATAGTGCAGCAGCGCGATGCGGCAATTCCGGTTCGGGTCGTACTCAATCGCAGCCACCTTCGCCGGCACATCCATCTTGTCCCGGCGGAAATCGACCTGGCGATACAGCTTCCGGGCGCCGCCGCCGCGGAACCGCGACGTCGTGAAGCCCCCGTTGTTGCGGCCGCCGGACTTCTTGATGCGCCGACGCAGGCTCTTCTCGGGGCTGCTCCGCGTTACGTCGGAGAAGTCCTGGACGCTGCTGCGACGACGGGCCGGGCTCGTCGGTCTGTAGGTCTTGATTGGCATCGTTCGATCCTCTGGCGCCTCGGCCCTCTTAGAACAGGTCGATCCGGTCTTCCTCGTGAAGGGTCACGACCGCTTTCTTCCTCGTGCGGGTCTGACCCGTCTTGAACCGGTACCGGCGCATCTTGCCGCGCTGGTTCATCGTGCGCACGTCCACCACGCGCACCCCGTAGATCGCCTTCACCGCCTCCGCCACCTGAAGCTTGTTGGCGTCGGGATGGACCTCGAACAGGTACTGGTTCAGCCCCTCGTTGAGGCCCGTCCCCTTTTCGGTGATCAGCGGTCGTATGATCGTCTTATACGGATCCATCGTCAGTTGCTCCGTGCCTTCACCAGGGCGTCAAAGGCGTCCATCGTGAACACCAGCCGCCGCGGCCACACCACTTCCCAGGGATTCAACTCGGCCACCGGACGCACGCGGAGCCTTGGAATGTTTCGGGCGCTCTTCCACACCGTCGGGTTCTGTTCGGCGATCGACAGCAGGCACGTCCCCTCGATCCCCAGCGCCTTGAGGAGCTCGGCCACCTGCTTCGTCTTCGGCTCCGTCACCGTCAGCTTGTCCAGCACGATGACGCTGCCGTCGAGCATCTTGCTCAGCAGGGCCGAGTCCAGGGCCGCACGACGCGCCCGCTTCGGCAGATCCTGCCGGAAACTCCGCGGCTGCTTGGCAAACGCCACGCCGCCGCCCCGACGCAGGTTCGTCCGACGCGTGCCCATGCGGGCCCGACCGGTGCCCTTCTGCCGATAGAGCTTCTTCGTCGAGCCCTCGATCATGCCGCGGCTCTTGGTGGCCGCCGTGCCGACCCGACGATTGTTCTCGATCCGCAGAACCGCCAGCCGCAGCAATTCGCGACGGACCTTCTTGCCGAACAGCGTCTCGTCCACCTGGAGACTCTTCAGCTGCTTGCCCGTAGCGTCGTAGACCGGTATTTCCAACATCACGATGCCCTCGCATCTGGAGCAGAACGAACCTTAGGACTTCACGCTCCGTCGAATCATCAGATATCCGCCGTTCGGCCCGGGAACGCTGCCCCTGACGACCAGCAGATTCCGCTCCGAATCGACACGCACAACCGATAGCCGCTGAACCGTGCGGCGAACATGCCCCATGTGACCGGCCATCTTCTTGCCGGGCAGGACGCCCTTGTCGGGCAAGGCACCGGAACCGATCGAGCCGGGGCTACGGTGCTTGCGCTCCGTGCCGTGGCTTCCCGGCTGACCCCCGAAGCCCCAGCGTTTCATCACGCCCTGGAACCCCTTGCCCTTGGTGGTCCCCGTCACGTCCACCATCTCGACGCCCTCGAAGCTGCCGACGGTGACCGTGGCGCCGATCTCGGGAAGCTCGTCGCCATTCATCCGGAACTCGCGCACGAGCCGCTGGGCCTTGACCCCCGCCTTCTTGGCGTGGCCGGCCTGCGGCTGCGTCGTGCGAGACTTCCGGGCCGGGTCAAAACCGAGCTGCACGGCGGCATAGCCGTCGGTCTCGGCGGTCTTCACCTGGAGGACCTGGCACGGACCGGCCTGGATGAGGGTCACGGGAATGGTACGGCCTTCAGCGTCGAAAACCTGGGTCATCCCCAGCTTCTTGCCGAGAATTGCTGGCGCCATGTCTGATTTCCTCACTCACGCGATGGGCGGGCCGTGGCACGGCCATCATCGCTCGCTAGGCTTCTACCCGCCGCAGGGCCCAAAGGCACTTGCGACACTACGCCTTAATCTTAATATATACCCCGGCGGGCATGTTCAACTTGTTGAGAGCATCAACCGTCTTGGCCGTTGGCTCCTCAATGTCGATCAACCGCTTGTGGGTCCGAATCTCAAACTGCTCCCGCGACTTCTTGTCAATGTGCGGGCTCCGAAGCACGGTGTACCGCTCAATCCGTGTCGGGATCGGAATCGGCCCCTTCACGCGGGCGCCGGTCCGTTTGCTCGTTTCCACGATCTCCATGGCGCTCTGATCGAGCACGCGGTGATCGTATGCCTCCATCCGAATGCGTATCCTGCCCTCTGACATCAGTTGCAAGACTCCTAAGACTCCGGTGGCCGCCGCCGTCTCAACCGCAGACGGGCTTCACTTGTTATCGCAGGGCTGGCGTTTGCGCTGCGCACCCTTGCTGTGCCGCAAAGGATGATAGACCGGCTAGTTTACCAAGCCAAAAAAGACTGTCAATTGCAAAAAGCCGTTTTCATTACCAAAAACGCCGATTTTTCGAACACTTTTCTTGTTCACGAACCGCTGCCGGACCTTCCCTGGTCCCAGGCATCGGCCCGATCCCATCACCTCAGGCCGTCGGCCAGTTTTTCCGCAACCTTTTGTGGCACAGGGGCATACACGTCGGGCTCCATCGTGTACGATGCCCTTCCCTGGGTCGCGCCGCGAAGCACCGTGGAGTATCCGAACATTTCGCCCAACGGCACCTGCGCGTCGATAATCCGCAGTTCATTTCGCACATCGGAGTTAGTGATCGTGGCCCGACGGCTCATCAGGTCCGCCGTAATGTCGCCGAAGAACTCGTTCGGCGTCACAATCTCCACCTTCATCAACGGCTCCAGCAGGATAACGCCCGCCTGTTCAACGGCTGCACGAAGCGCGATCGAGCCTGCCGCCTCGAAAGCCAGTTCCGACGAGTCCGTGGAGTGCTGCTTGCCGTCCACGAGCGTCACTTTGATATCGATCAGTGGATACCCCGACACAACGCCGCTCTGGGCAGCCTCGCGGACCCCCTGCTCCACCGCCGGAACGAACTTGCCGTCGATAGCCCCCTGCTTAATCTCATTCACAAATGTAATCGGGTCGTCGTTGTCCTCGTCCGGGTTTTTGAACGGCTCGACCCTGAGTTTCACGATGCCGTACTGCCCGTGACCGCCGGTCTGGCGGATGAACCGCCCTTCCTTCTCGACCGCCGACCGTATGGTCTCGCGGTAAGCGACTCGCGGCGCGCCCACCCGGGCATCCACGTTGAAGTCCCGGAGCATGCGATGCTTGAGCACCTCCAGGTGCAGTTCGCCCATGCCCGCCACGATCGTCTGCCCCGTTTCGCTGTCCACGTGGTACTGGAATGTCGGGTCCTCGCGGGCAAGAATTCGCAGGACATCCCCCAGCCGCTCTCTCTCGGCCGTGGACTGCGGCTCGATCGACATCGAGATGACCGTCTGCGGGAAATGCATGCGCTCCAGGAGAACCGGCCGCCGCGCGTCGCACAGCGTGTCGCCGGTGACGGTTTCCTTGAGTCCGACGGCGGCCACAATGTCTCCGGCCACAGCCTCGTCCTGGCGGATGCGCTCGTCGGCGTACATCTTCCACAGGCGGCTCACGATTTCCTTGCGGTCGCGATTGACGTTGAGTACGCGAGTCCCGGCCTTCAGCGTGCCGGAGTAGATGCGCACCCACGTCAGGTCGCCGTGCTGGTCGCTGGTGATCTTGAAGGCCAGGCCGGCGAACGGTTCGTCCGGATCAGGACGAATCTCCACCGTTTCGCCCTCCTGCTTCGTCGAGTGCGCCTTGTGGCTCCCCACGTCCAGCGGCGACGGAAGATAGTGAATCACGGCGTCCAGCAGAGGCTGGATGCCCCGGTTCTTCAGCGCCGTGCCGCACAGCACGGGCTGGACCTTCCCCTTGACGGTTCCAGCACGAATCGCCCGCCGAAGGGCCTCGGCGCTGATCGGCTGGTGCTCCAGGTACGCGTGCATCACCTCGTCGTCATACTCGGCCACCTTCTCGACGAGGTGCTCACGCTCCATCTCGGCTTCCATGTGCTTGTCGCCCTCGAACTCCGTCTCGGCCAGCTTCACGCCGGCCTGATCGAGGTAACGATACGCTTTCATCTCCACGAGATCCACGAAACCCCAGATGTCGGTGCCCGTCGACAAGGGCAGCGCCACGGCCACGGGATTCGCTTTGAGCCGGCCGGCGATGTCGTTGATGACGCGGTGAAAGTCCGCTCCGGCGCGATCGAGCTTGTTGACAAAAACCAGCCGCGGAATCTTGTACCGATCCGCCTGCCGCCAGACGGTCTCGCTCTGCGGCTCAACGCCGGCCACGCCGCAGAAGACGGCCACGGCGCCGTCCAGAACGCGCAGCGAACGCTCGACCTCGGCAGTGAAATCCACGTGGCCGGGCGTGTCGATCAGGTTGATCATGTGGTCTTTCCACGGGCAGGTCGCCGCGGCCGAGTGAATCGTGATGCCGCGGGCCTGCTCTTCGGGGTCGAAGTCCATCACGGCCGTGCCTTCGTGGACCTCGCCGATCTTGTAAGTCTTGCCGGTGTAGTAGAGAATGCGCTCGCTGACGGTGGTCTTGCCTGCGTCGATGTGAGCCATGATTCCGATGTTACGAACGGTGGTAAGACTGGTGCTGTCCATGGTTTCCTGCTGTTCAATGGGGTTCCGGAAAGGCCGCCCCCGAGGGGTGGCCCGTAAAAAAGAAGAGGCCACGGCGAGTGAGCCGGTGCGACCGGCCAACCTCGCCGTGGCCGACCGTGGCAGAGCCACGGACGATTACCATGCGAAGTGAGCGAATGCCTTGTTGGCTTCGGCCATCTTGTGCACGTTCTCACGTGTCGTGACGGCTGCGCCTTCCTTGCGGTAGGCCGCCAGGAACTCGTCGGCAAGCCTCGCAGACATGGGGCGCCCCTTCTTGGCCCGCGACGCCATCAGGATCCAGCGAATGGCCAGGCTCTGGCGCCGCTTCTGGTTGACCTGCATCGGCACCTGGTACGTGGCGCCGCCGACCCGCTTGGAGCGGACCTCGATGTACGGCTTGACGTTCTCGACCGCCGTCTGGAAGACCTCGATCGGGGAGACGTCCTTGACCTTCTTGGCGATGATGTCCATCGCATCGTAGAAGATGCGCTGGGCGACGCTCTTCTTGCCGCACCACATCATGCAGTTGATGAATTTCGACGCCAACAGGCTCCCGTACTTCGCATCAGGAGCCATCTGCACGGCCGACGCTGTGAATCGCTTTGCCATCAGGTTTCCTCTCGGGCCCCGGACCGCCCGACACGCGTCGGCGGCCGCCTGAAGCCGAATTACTTGCCTTTCTTGGTTCCGTACTTGGACCGCGACTGCTTGCGGCTCTCGACGCCCAGGGAGTCCAGGGTGCCGCGAACGATGTGATAGCGAACGCCGGGCAGGTCGCGCACGCGGCCGCCGCGAACCATCACGATCGAGTGTTCCTGGAGGTTGTGGTCGATGCCCGGAATGTACACGGTCACTTCCTTGCCGTTCGACAGCCGCACGCGGGCCACCTTACGCAAGGCCGAGTTCGGCTTCTTGGGCGTCATGGTCTTCACGAGCGTGCAGACGCCCCGCTTCTGCGGGCATCGGTTCAGCGCCTGGCTCTTGGTCTTCTTGACCACCTTGCTGCGTCCTTTGCGGACCAACTGGTTAATCGTCGGCATAGTCGTTCGCCTCTCCTGCTAACTTTCCTGGTCCGCTCCGGACCGGTCCCGGTAGTATACCATACCTGTCAAGCCCCTAGTCGCCGGACGCCGCTTCGGGCTGCTCCGTCGGACGTCCGAGGGCCGTTTCGCCCTGCGACGCGGGCACTTCCACATGAACCTTCACGCGACCGTCCACATAGGGCTTGAACCCCGTCCCGGCCGGGATCAGGTGCCCCATGATCACGTTTTCCTTCAGGCCGAACAGGTAGTCCGTACGGCCGGCGATGGACGCCTCGGTCAGCACCTTGGTCGTCTCCTGGAAGCTCGCGGCCGCAAGCCACGACTCGCTCTGGAGGCTCGCCTTGGTAATGCCCAACAGGACCGTGTCGCCCGTCGCAGGCCGCGGACGCTTCGCCTTCGGCGGCGTCCCGCCCGACTGCTCGGCGATGGCGGCCGCCTCGGCCACCTCGCTGCGGCGAACCAACTGCCCCGCCGCAAACTCCGTGTCCCCGGGGTCCACGATCTTCGTCATCTTGCTCAGTTCCTCGTTCTCCCGGCGGAACCGGAACTTGTCCACCAACTCGTCCGGCAGGAACGACGTGTCGCCCGGGTGCCGTACGCGGACCTTCCGAAGCATCTGCGACAGGATCACCTCGACATGCTTGTCGTCGATCGTCACGTTCTGGCTGCGGTACACGTTCTGCACTTCACGCAGCAGGTAGTTCTGCAACGCCTCTTCGCCGTTGATGCGGAGGATGTCGTGCGGCACCAGCGGACCGTCCGTGAGCTGCTCGCCCGCACGGACATAGTCGCCCGTGTGAACGCGCAGATGGCGGTCGTGCGGCACGTAGTGCTCTTTCTCGATGCCGCTGGCCTCGTTGCGAACCACGATCGTCATCTTGCCGCGCTTCTTCTCCTGCGACAGCTCCACCACGCCGTCGATGTCGCTCATGACGGCCGGATCCTTCGGCTTGCGGGCCTCGAACAGCTCCGTCACGCGCGGCAAGCCGCCCGTGATGTCCTGCGTGCCGCCCACCTCTCGCGGGCGACGGGCAAGCAGGGTGCCACGCTCCACCTGGTCGCCTTCCTTGACCTCGACGTAGGTCCGGGCCGGAATGTAGTGGAACTCCAGAATCTTCCCTTCGTCGTCCTCGATGATGACACGCGGATGCAGGTCGCCCTTGTGCTCAATGACCAGGCGACGAAGGAACCCGCCGCGATCCTCTTCGATGCGGACGGTCTCGCCCTCGACCAGGTCGGCATACCGAACGCGGCCGCCGGCCTCGGCCAGAATGGGCACCATGTGGGCATCCCACCGGCACAGCCGCTGCCCGGCCTTGATCTTCTCGCCTTCCTTGACTTCGATCGTCGCGCCCATGGGCACCGTCTGCCGTTCCAGCTCGCGGTCCTTGGCATCCATGATCAGCACTTCGCCGTTACGCTTCAGGGCGACGCTGTGCTTGCCCTGGGCGTCGGTGACTTCCACTGCCACCAGGTTGCTGAACTTGACTTCGCCGCTCTGACCGGCGCGGAGCTCGCTTTCGAGCACCGCACGGTGGGCCGTGCCGCCGATGTGGAACGTACGCATCGTGAGCTGCGTGCCCGGCTCGCCGATCGACTGGGCGGCAATCACGCCCACCGCCAGGCCCTCTTCGGCCAGTTGCCCGTTCGACAGGTCCAACCCGTAGCACTTCGCGCAAATGCCGAACGGCGCTTCGCACGTCAGCGACGAACGGACCCGGATGCGCTCGATGCCCAGTTCCTCGATCCGTCGCGCGGCGTCGGCCGTGATGACCTCGCCCTCGCGAACCAGGTACTCGTCCGTCATCGGGTCGGCGATATTCTGCGATGACGTGCGACCGGTAATGGCGTCGGCCAGCGACCGGTCCACCTCCGTGCCGCGATAGTAGACCGACTTCTCAATCGAGTTCAGCGTCCCGCAGTCCGGCATGCTCACGATCACGTTCTGCGCCACGTCGGCGACCTTGCGCGTCAGGTATCCCGAGTCCGCCGTCTTCAGGGCCGTATCGGCCAGGCCCTTGCGGGCGCCGTGCGTGGACGAGAAGTATTCCAGCACGCTCAGCCCTTCGCGGAAGTTCGCCTTGATGGGCGTCTCGATGATCTGCCCCGACGGCTTCGCCATCAGACCGCGCATGCCCGCCAACTGACGTACCTGGTCCACCTTGCCGCGGGCGCCCGAGTCGGTCATCAGGTAGATCGGGTTCAGGTACGGCTTGCCGCCGCGGGTGTCGTTCTCCAGTTCCTTCATCATCTCGGCCGTCACCTGCTCGCGTGCGTGCGTCCAGGCGTCGATCACCTGGTTGTAACGCTCGCCGTCGGTGATGGCGCCGTCGCGGTAACTCTTCGTGATCTTCTCGACGTCCTTCTCCGTGCGGGCCAGAATCTGCCGCTTCTTCTCCGTCGGCACCTTCAGGTCGCTCGTTGCGAACGACAGCCCCGAGAGCGTGGCGTACTTGAAGCCAAGTTCCTTGATGCTGTCCAGCAGCGCAATCGTGGCGCCGCGGCCAAGATGCCGGTGGCAGTCGCTGATGACCTGCGACGTCCCCTTCTGCGCCAGCGAGAAGTTGTAGAACGGCATCTCCTTCGGCAGAATGTCGTTGAAGATCACGCGGCCCGCCGTCGTCTCGATGATCCCGTTCTTCGGCTTCGAGAGCTGACCGCGACCCGTGCAGACGATCCTGTCGGACCCCAGACGCACCTTGATGCGCGCGTGCGTCGTGATCTTGCCATGAGCCAGGGCGGCCAGCGATTCCATCGGAGAGCTGAAGACCTTGCCCTCGCCCTTCTCCTGCGGGCGGTCCACCGTCAGATAGAAGATGCCGAGCACGATGTCCTGGCTCGGCGACATGATCGGCGCGCCGTCGGCCGGGCTGAAGATGTTGTTCGTCGACATCATCAGCACGCTCGCCTCGATCTGCCCTTCGATCGACAGCGGCAGGTGAACGGCCATCTGGTCCCCGTCGAAGTCGGCGTTGAAGCCTTTGCAGACCAGCGGGTGAATCTTGATGGCGTTGCCTTCGATCAGCACCGGCTCGAACGCCTGGATGCCCATACGGTGCAGCGTCGGGGCTCGGTTCAGCAGCACCGCGTGCTGGTGAATCACGAACTCCAGAATATCCCACACCTCTTCGTCGCGACGCTCCAGCATCCGCTTGGCGCTCTTGAT
>OFEK01002524.1_pt1 | contig 9839 bp, 8 predicted proteins | sample 1521131 | NCBI WGS metagenome assembly OFEK01 (sample SAMN05720209, study PRJEB24109) | activated sludge metagenome | isolation source: Anaerobic digester | place: China | collected 2015-12-16
GGGCCTCGCGGGCGGCGGCCACGGCCAGGTCGCTCGTGGCCTCGTTCTCGGCCGCGACGCGCCTCTGGCGGATGCCCGTCCGCGTCACAATCCACTCGTCGGAGGTGTCGACAAGCCGGGTGAAATCGTCATTGGTCATGATTCGCTCGGGAACGTAAAATCCGGTCCCGATGATCTTTACGCTGCGCGGGTGACTCACGTGTGCAGTTCTCCTGCCGGGGCCAGGGCGCTTTCGATGGCCTCATTGACCTTCTGCCCGGCGAATCGCGAGGAGGCTTTCAGGGCGTTCTTGATGGCCCGAGCCTTGGAGGAACCGTGACTGATGATGCCGATCCCGTCGATCCCCAGCAGCGGCGCGCCGCCATAGGACGAGTAATCGTGCTGCTCCTGCAGCTTCGAGACGATCGGCTTGAGTTTCGAAATCATGTCCGGGGCGAACGATGTCAACTCGTCGGCCAGCATCCGGACCATGCCTTCGCCCATGCCTTCGATCACTTTCAGAACGACGTTGCCGACGAAACCGTCGCAGACGATCACGTCGAAATTGCCGTTGAACAGGTCGCGCCCCTCGGCGTTGCCGCAGAAGTTGATCGGCGCGCTGCGGAGCAGTTGCCGCGTCTCGCGGACCAGGTCCGTGCCCTTGGCGTCTTCGCTGCCGATGCTCATCAGGCCCACACGCGGGCTCTTGGTCCCCAGGACCCGCTGGCTGTACACCGAGGCCATCAGGCCGTACTGGGCCAGGTGCAACGGTTTGGCGTGAATGTTGGCTCCGACGTCGATCACCACGACCGGGCCGTGGAACGTCGGCACAATGATCGGGATGCCCGCCCGGCGAACGCCTCGCAGCGTCCGCAACGCCATCTGCGCCGCCGCCACCACCGCCCCGGTGTTGCCCGCCGACACGAACGCGTCGGCGCGGCCTTCCCGCATCGCCTCGACCATGCGGCTGATGCTGGACCGCGGCTTCTGCCGAAGCGCCTCCACCGGCGACTCGTCCATCCCGATGGCCTGCTCGGCGTGCTCGACCACGATCCGGTCGAACGGGCCGCCGAGGGCCTTCAACTCGTTCTCGAGGGTGTCCTGGGGGCCCACCAGGAGAATAGAATCCTCCGGAGGCAGGATGTCAAGAGCCTCGACCGCTCCCTTGATGATCTCCGAGGGCGCATAATCCCCGCCCATCGCATCCAGGGCCGTCCGCATGCGTTCAGCTCTCCTTGGTGGCTACAACCTGGCGGTTCTGGTACCAGCCACAGTTGTCGCACACGCGGTGCGGCAGCGTCACGTGGTTGCAGTGGCTGCAAATGACGGTTGCCTGCGGCGTCAGCGCGTGATGGCTCCGACGCTTCCGCTTGCGGGCCTTGCTTGACTTGCGTTTCGGTTGCATGTGTCGTCGATCCCCTAGATGGCCACGCGGGGCCAGCCTGTAAGGCAAAGAGAGGGCTCCAAGCCCTCTCGGCAAAGCGGCCATGGTATCCTATCCCCACGGCTACCGTCAAGGAAAAAGCCCTCCCCGCGGGCCCGCCGCCGCCGGAGCCCGCTCGCTGCCTCATTCGGTTGCTTTTCGGGGGCTTTACGGTGTATACTATCTGTACTGCTCCCCCGTGCTCGGGGGCGCCCGTGGGGACCATGCGTGCTGACCGTTCGGGGGGAGGGCCACTCTGTGGCCTTCAAGCCCGGCGGCAGTGGTCCCGCAAGGACGAGTTCGACCTCATCGCGATTCATCCGATTGTTGTGCCGGGAGGCGACCATGGGAACACGGTGGATCGGCAGTGCTGCGCTGGTAGTTCTGATGATGGCGGCCATTGGAGGGCAGGCCCACGCCGGGCCGCCCTATTATGTCGGAGCCTATGAGGCCGACCACGAGTTCGACCGCATCACCGCCGCCGACATGGACGTGATCCGCAGCAAGCACGTCCTCATGGCCAGCCGCTCCTTCGGCCTCGGCATCCTGAGCGGTGTCAACGGCCTGGCCTCGTCCAACCCCATTTACCAGCTCAACCGCAGCCCGACCTACGACGTCAACAACGGGGCCGACATCCCCCTGAACGTCTACGACAACTTCGATTTCGTCCACTATCTGTGTACGCTGAACCCCACCTATGCCACGCGCCTGGTCGAAATCGACAACTTCGTACGCAATCGCTACCACGGGCAACTCGATGCCGTGATGGTCGAGTACCACTTCTGCGATGCCGCCACGTTCCCGACCTATCAGGCGATTCTTGACGGCTGGCGGCGGGATTTTCCGCACATCAAAGTCATCTACGTGACCTCCGGCTACATGATCGATCAGTACTACCACGACAGCAACCAGGCTTCGGCGGCGTTCGGGGCCCTGTCGCGGTCGGCCTACATGGGCGTCCAGCCCCTGTACGACATGGCTCGGCTGCTGGGCACCGATCCGGCAGGCGTCTGGCAGGGCGACTACCTGCTGCCCGAGTACAACCTCTATTACCCCAACGGCGACAACATCCACCCCAACACGCCCTTCATCCAGGAACGCATGGGCAAGGCCCTCCTGCTGGTGCTCTACAAGATGTTCTGTGAGCTGCCGTTGCGGGCCGACGCCGGCGACGACCAGTTCATCGTGGACGACGATTCCAACGGCAGTTGCACGGTGACTCTCGACGGGTCCGAGAGTTACTGCCGCGACGGCACGCTGGTCAGCTATGTCTGGAAAGAGGGCGAAACGGTGGTTGCCACCGGCGAGACCGCCGAGGTGGAGCTGCCGTATGGCACGCACACGATCTACCTGACCGTGACCGACGACGAAGGCAACACCGACCGCGACGACGTCCGGATCGTCGCCAAGGCCAGCAGCATTCACGTGGTGTACCAGGTGTCGGCCAGCGCCGACGACACGCAGTTCACCTCGACGGGCAACCTGGCGACCAGTTCCACGGTGATGTGGCCCTACAATTACGGCGACCGGCGTTCGGGGATGCGGTGGTCCGTCACGATTCCCAAGGGCAGCACGATTCTCGAGGCCAAGGTCTCGGCCTGCTCCAACGGGCAGAACGACGTGCAGAACAGCCCGATTCTCCAGATGAACCTGTTCGACTACGACAGTTGCCCGGCGTTTACCAGCAATCCCTGGACGTGGGCGGTCACCGAGAACGCCGTCACCTGGATCATGGAGAAGAGCGCGTGGCTGGAAGGGCAGTGGTACGACAGCCCGGACATCGCCTCGATCGTCCAGGAGTTCATCGACCGGCCGGGCTACGCCCCCGGCAACTTCTTGGGCCTTCGCGGCATGGGCGCGCGGCCCACGGGCACCATCGGGTGGCACTACGTCTACCAGTGGGACTACACCGGCCACGCGCGCGGAGCGAAGCTCGACATTCTCTACGCCGAGCCCGAGCCGAACCACGCCCCCGTGGCCGAGGCGGGGCCGAACCAGTTGCTCCACGACACCGACCGTGACGGCTTCATCACCGTGACCCTGGACGGCAGCGCGTCGAGCGATTCCGACGGCGCCATCGTCAGCTACGTCTGGAAGGAAGGGGCCACGCAGATCGCCACCGGTCAGACCGCCCAGGTCACGTTGCCCACGGGCGTTCACAGCATCACGCTCCTGGTGACCGACAACGAGGGGGCCACCGACGACGATGTCGTCGTGCTGCGCCTGAACGCGCCGCCGACGGCCGACGCCGGCGAGAACCAGACCATCGAGGCCGATCCGAGCGGCTACGCCTGGGTGGCACTCGACGGCAGCGGCTCGTCCGACCCGGACGGCAACCTCGTGGATTGGCGGTGGGAGGACGGCGGCACGCTGCTGGGCGCCGAAGGCGTGGCCGTGCAGCACTTCAGCCTGGCCGTCGGTGTTCACGTCATCACGCTGACCGTCGCCGACCAGGACAGCGCCACCGACCAGGACACGGTCACCGTGACCGTGACGCCCACGACGAATGTGCTGACCATCTCCGCAGCGGCGGACCTGGACTGGGTGTACCAGAACACCCCGAGCATCCTGACCCGGAATGGGCACAAGACGCGGCTGGCCATCACCGTCGAGAAGTGGGGCGGCAACCAGAGCGTGACGCTGGCGGTCGAGAAGGTGGCCGACAGCGGCGCGGGCGAGGTGACCGTGGAGGACGATCCTGACGGCGACCCGCTGGTGCGGTACGTGTATGGCGGCCTGCGGAGCGACGGCACGACCGGCACCGGGGCGCTCGTGCTTCGCGTGACGGCCACCGGCGACGTGTCGGGCCAGGCTTTCGCCGACGTGGCGATGACGGTTCGCAAGCTCGGCGACATTGACGGCAACGGCGGCGCCGAGCCCGGCGACATGTCGCTGCTGGTCAACCGGCTGAACGGCATGGACACGTCGGGCCTGCCGGCCTGCGCGTTCGACCTGGACACCAACGGCGGCGCCGAACCCGGCGACATGTCGTTACTGGTGAACATCCTGAACGGCATGCCGGTCCTGTGACCTCACCCGGCGTTGCGGCCACGAGGGCGGCTCATCCCTCGACATGGCTCGGGACGTGCAGCAAGTCGTCCCTGTGGGTGACGCGTTGAGAGGGGAGGCGGCGGCGAATTTGTGACCACGGGGTCAGCCGGCCTGCGGCGAGGGCAGGGGCGGGGAAGCGTTGGCGGCCGGACCGTCGGCCTGCGGCGGCGGCGCGTGGCCGAGGAGTTCCAGGGCGTGGTCGGTGCGTCGGTCGGTGCGGCGGGTGGTGAGGAAGCTCATCGCCCCGCGCGGCGTCTGCATCCACAGCAGGTTCGAGAAGATCCGCCGTTTCAGCCGGGCGTGGGCCACCTCGGCCACCGGCACCTGGACGATGCGGCGGCGCATCCACTTGCGGTACACGAACACGGCGTGACCGTCGATGAAGATGAGTTTGCCGCGGCGGAGCCACCCGGCCCCGCGCAGGCCCTTGACGTTCGCCGGCAACACGAGCTGCGCCTTCTTGTGCGCCAGCTTGATCTTGGCCAGCGCGTCGGCGTCCTCGGGTTCCATGTCGTTCAGGGCATGGTGCACGCTGTCGCGGACGAACAGGGCCACGGCCGCCTGCCACGCCACGCGGACGGCGAACGCCATGGCTCGCCAGAACAGCGGCAACAGATACAGGATGATCGCCAGCAGAATCGTGCAGACGATGGCCGTCGGCACGGGGTACGCGATGGCCAGGCCCGCCAGGACCAGGACGACGCCGTCGCCGGCCAGGCTGAGCAGGATGTCGCTGAAGGGCTCGGGGCTGGCGGCCACCATGACGCGCGACCCGACCTTCGCAGCGTTGGTGGTCGTGGCGACCAGGGCCGCGCCCAGGCCGGCCATGATCCAGCCGGCGGCGCCCGTGGCGGGGTCGTCACTGACCACCATCACGCCGATGGCCGCCGCAGCCACCGGACGGACGAAGCTGTGCACGGCGTTCCACACGTGGTCCACGGCCGGCAGCTTGTCGGCCAGGAACTCCACCACGAAGAGCAATCCCGAGATGATAATGACGGGCCAGTTGGCCAGCGACTCGAAGCCCTGGAGACCCACCTCGTTGCCCCAGCCGAACTTCCCGGCCAGCCCGACCATGCAGACCGTCAGATACAGGTTGATGCCCGACGTGAACGACACGCCCAGCAGCATCGACAGTTTGGTGATGATCTCCGGCATGGTCCGCGTGGCTCCTTGGCGATCCGCCGCCGCAGTATACCCTGTGGCATGCCGACGGGCCAGCGGATAAAATGCCGCCTCGCCCGCGAGGGCCGAGTGGGCGCGTGCTCACTGCAACCCGTAGGGTGGGTCCCCCGGACCCGCGCGGATGCCTTGCAGCGAGCCGCTCCTACGGTTGACGTGGCGGGGAGGGTTCAAGGCATTCGGCATGCCTGACGGGGCAGGCATGGCACCCAACGTTCGACCCTCACCGCCCCTCGACTGTGCTCGGGGCGCCTCCCCCTGGAAGGGGGAGGGGGGGGGTGACCCATCTCCCTTCACGGGAGAAACCGCAGGGCGGGTCCGCCGGACCCACGCGGATGCCGAGTCCGCAGGAGAAGGAGTCTGTGCCGTGCGCGACGTGTACGTTGTGTTTGATCCCGAGATGCTGACGGCCGAGTTCCTGTCGTCTCGGACGGCCGTGGTGATCGACGTGCTCAGGGCCACCTCGAGCATGATCCAGGCGCTGGCCAACGGAGCGACGCAGGTGAGACCGGTCGGCGAGGTGGACGAGGCCCGGGCACTGCGACGCGAACTGCCCGCCGGCACGGTCGTCCTGGGCGGCGAACGAGAGGGGCTGCGCATCGACGGGTTCGATCTCGGCAACACGCCGCAGGAGTTCGCCGCGCCGGTCGTCGCGGGCAAGACAGTGGTCATGACCACCACCAACGGCACGCGGGCGATCCTGCTGGCGTCGTCGGCACGGCGGCTCTTCATTGCCGCACTGACCAATGCCGCCGCCACGGCCGCCGAGCTGTGCCGCCACGGCGACGGCGGCGACATCGTCCTGGTCGGCAGCGGCACGGAGCGCCGCATCAGTTGGGAAGATTCGCTCTGCGCCGGGGCCATCGTGCAGCGGCTCCTGGCCGCCGCGGGCGACGGCGAGTTCCATCTGACCGACTCGGCCCTGATCGCCCTGGAACTCTGGAACGCCTGGGGCGACCGGCTGGATGAGGCCCTTCGCCGCGGCCGCGGCGGGTACAACGTCGTCAAACGCGGCCTCCACGACGCCTTCGCCGCCTGCGCCGCCATCGACACGCTGCCGGTCGTCGCGGAAGTCCACCGCGACCCGCTCCGCGTGCTGGTGCGGCCGCAATAGCGCGGCGGGGCGAGCCACGATGGCCCGCCCCGCGTCGTGCTGTCCGGTCCGCCGGACGGCTGCTTCTTCGATACGTTGTCGCGCCGTTACATCAGGGCGGCGTCCTCGCCGCTCAGCGGCACGTCTTCGCCGTCGGGGATGCCCGCCGGCGTTTCGTCGTCCTTGTCGGTCCACGTCCGATAGACCCAGTCGCCCGTGGACTCGTAGTACGGTTCCGCAAGCCATTCCACCCGAGCGTCCGCAAAGGCTACATTCTGTCCCGCCTGTTCGTGGTTGAAGCTGTTGGCCTCCTCGTCGTCGGTCTCGTGCAGCGGATCGAAAAACGGGCTGCGGTCGGCCAGCACCGCCAGACGCGGGCTCGACGGGTTGCTGTACGGGCCGCGAAGGTTCTGGTAGCTGTAGCTGATGTGGCGGCGGCTCTGGAAGTCGCGGACCTCGTCCACGTTGCGGATGAAGTCCGGCTGGTCGTCCGTGGACGGGCAGATGAACGCCTCCTGGATGACGATGCCCTTGGCCACCAGCAGCCACAGGCTCGCCGTGGTGGAGTTGACCACCTCGTCCTCGTTGTCGGTGCCGCGATGGTCCTCGGTGTTCTCGCCGCGAAGGCCCTGGCCGTCGCCCGGAGCGTCGGGCAACAGGTCGGCCCGGGTGCTCTCGGCCGTGAAGGCGTTCGGCCACCGGCCGCGATGGTCCGAGGCATACGTCATGCACCCCTGGGCGATAGTCTTCAGATTCGTCGCGCACCGCACGCGGCGCACGCGCTCGAGGGCGACACCCACGGCCGGAACCATCATCGATATGAGGATAGAAATGATGACCACCACGATCAGCAGTTCCACCAGGGTGAACCCCGCGAGAGGTCCTCTTCTGTCGGTCAACATGACACACCTCCTTTCTCTGGGCTCAGCGAGCCCCGTTGCAGGCGGACCGTGACGACACTGCGGTTTGCGGCAGGGTACGACCGTTGCTGCCATGCGATTCTGGGAGTCTCTCACCTCCTTTCGCCCCCGGCTGGACACCCGGCAATCAGGAACCGCGCGTGCCACCGGGCTGTCCGCCGGGGCGGACTCCGGGCGCGGCCCTGTTCGCGACGGCTTTTCGCGGCGCAGGAACTGAGCCCGGCATGATGCCACACTATGGGTTACTTCTCGGAAAACGGCCGTGGGCGAGTCGTGCGGGGCCGGTAGGGGGTTGCCCGTCGCCGGGCGGTATGATAATCAGTATGAGAATGATGGCCGTTCGGCGCCCGCGACTTCACTGTTCCAGCGGCCTTCTTCCGTTCCTATTATAGCATCGACCGGGCGCAGAAACAAATTCAGTGCGAGGGGCAGGAGACATCCGCGTTTCGGGGAAAGCAGGGGCAGGATGCCCCTGCCACTCATGGGCAAGATGCCCATGCCACGGTACGGCCCCCGAAACGTCAATCCACCCGTGAGGGCAGAACCGTGGGACTGAAGGAGTACCGCAGGAAACGCGACTTCGCGAAGACGCCCGAGCCGGACGGCGCGGCGCCGGCCGCCCCGCCGCGCGCCACCAAGGCCAAGGCTACGCCCGCGGGCGCCTCCGCCGCAGCCTCCGAGGCGACCTTCGTGGTCCAGAAGCACCAGGCGTCGCACCTGCACTACGATTTCCGCCTCGAGGCCCAGGGCGTGCTGATCAGTTGGGCGGTGCCCAAGGGGCCGAGCCTCGACCCGGGGCAGAAGCGGCTGGCTGTCCGCACCGAGGACCACCCGCTCGACTACGGCGACTTCGAGGGGACGATTCCCGAGGGCCAGTACGGCGGCGGCACGGTCATGCTCTGGGACTTCGGCGCCGTGCGTTACGACGCGGACCAGGCCGCCGTGGCAGCGGCCATCGACGGACGCAAGGCGATTGCCTTCGAGCTTCGCGGGCGCAAGCTTGCGGGGCGGTGGCGTCTGGTGCCGTTCAACACGGCCGGCGAGAAGGCGCGGAACTGGCTCCTGATCAAGAGCCGCGACGACGCCGCGCGCGACCAGGGCGACATCCTGGCCGAGGCCCCCGACAGCGCCAGGACGGGCCGCTCGCTGGAACAGATTGCCGCGGCGAACGAATCGTGGAGCCATCCGGAGACGTCCTATGGCGACTGAGGGCGATTGGGTTCGTGTGACCAAGCGGCTGCGGTTCCAGGACACGGTTCACCCGGTGGTCGCGGAAGGGCGGCTGGTCCAGCGGCGTCGCATTGCGGCCGTGGGGTCGTTTGCCGGGTCGCCCGGGGGGCGGCTCTGGGTGGACGAGGTCGTCATCCAGAAGGCCGACGGCGAACGAAGCGCCATGATCGTCGACGCGCACACGCACATCGAGGCGGTTCCCGAGCCGCCCGGGGCCACCGCGCCGTTGACCACCGCCGCGTCAACCGTAGGGGCGGCTCGCGAGCCGCCCTCGCAGTGACTTGACCCTCGCGGGTCGCTCGCGACCGACCCCTGCGGCGCTGCCCGCCCCTGCCCACCCACATGACATGCACTCCGCCTTTCGCCGAGGGCTTGTTTTTTGTTGACACCCCCTTTATCAGTCCTATAATCGCCCTTTCCAACAGCTTGACTAAGCTGGGGTTAGGCAGCGCGCGGTGAGAACCGGGGGCTGCCCAACGGAGAAATTGCACGCCGATTCGGACACGAGCTTAGCGGATTGCTTCCCATGAAAAAGGAGATATCCATGATGCTGAGGGCCCAGATGCGAATGGCTTGGGTAATGGGTCTGGTGTTGGCTGTCGTGTCGGCGGCTGGCTGGCCTGCCGCTGTGCTGGCTCAGGACGAGGCCGCCCCGGCCGACGGCGATGCCGTGGTTGTCAAAGCCGATGCCCAGGGCAAGGGCGTTATGGGATTGTCCGAGTCCGAAGCGCCGCTGGATCTTCAAATGGACTTCCAGCAGATGGTCCATTACTGGAAGATCGCCAAGTTCGACCTCGCCCGCAAGTTCGCCCAGGCCGTCGTTCAGGCCAACCCCGAGCCGACCCTCCTGCTGAGACTCGTCGAGCACCCGGAAGTCGGCTACGTGCTGATGTCGCAGATGGCCGGCGCCGAGGACACCGAGCTGGCCGAGGTGGCCCGCCGTCTTCTGGCCACCACCGAT
>OFEK01002526.1_pt1 | contig 9837 bp, 6 predicted proteins | sample 1521131 | NCBI WGS metagenome assembly OFEK01 (sample SAMN05720209, study PRJEB24109) | activated sludge metagenome | isolation source: Anaerobic digester | place: China | collected 2015-12-16
ATAATCTTTAGGTTTTGAAATTGCCGAAGCAATCGGCTTATCTGCTCAACATCAAAATTTTCGACGGCTGCCTCAAGGCTTTTTCCATAATGATACAACTCCATTATTTCCTTTTCATCAGCCAGTTTAATACATTCGGCAGCTAATAGTTGTGCATCACTCACAATGTTGCTTCCAAGAGCCTTTAACCATAAATTATGAACTTCTTCAAAAACAGGATTTAATTCAATATTATCCTGTATTATCAACTGGCGTACTGACACATCTTTTGTAATTATTTCGTTGTGCAATTTTGTAAGAAAATGTTTGAGCAAATCCTGCTGACCGGGCAGTTTGAATACGGCACCATCAGGGTAGTGCTGTTGCCGCGAAGGGCTTATCTCATCTATATAAATCAATTGCAGATTGTATTCGCGCTTGATAACAAAAAGTTCTTCCTTGAGGGAGTTGATCAATTCAGCCGGATCAATAATCAGACATTGAGGATAGTGGGTGCCAAACAATTCAATGAATTCGTGACTCTCTTCTGCAAGAATAATTTCATATCCTGTTTGGCTGGCAATCTCATGCATCAGGTGATGCTTCACAGGATTTTTCGTCAACAGCAGAATTTTATGTGTTTTGGCATAACTTAGATCACCTTCCTGATTTATTATGGAAGGTAAATAGTCTGATGTCTCAAGAGCTAACCTAATGGGTTTTACATCCTTAAAACAAATAGTAAAGACCGATCCAATACCAATTTGACTTTCGAGACTGATACTTCCATTCATTGCTTTAACCAGTCGCTGTGTGATGGCAAGTCCCAGCCCCGTACCTTTCAGTTTGGCAGCATGGGATGGATGCTGATAGAACGCTTCAAAAATTCTATCCTGATCCTCTTTCTCAATCCCAATACCAGAATCTGAAATCACAATATGCAAATCAATCAAACCCTTTTGATTATTACTTCCGGCAGTAAAAATCCTGAGTTCAATACTTCCCTTATCAGTAAATTTTATGGCATTACCAATCAGATTAAAGAGTATTTGCCTCAGACGTATTTCGCTCAAAAACACCTCATCAGGAAGGTTTTCATCAATTTGTAACGTAAAGTTCAATTTTTTTTCACGCAACTGAAGCGAAAATAGTTGTTTGATTTCGCTGGCAAGAGTGCGTATGTTGAGAGGCCCATTGTCGATGTTCATTTTGTCGGCTTCAATTTTCGACAAATCAAGTATATCGTTAATCAGCATCAGCAGGCTCTGGCCCGAGTTTCGGATAGCCTCCAAAAAAGTACGGTGTTGTTTGTTGTCAATTAGTTTGAAAAGAATATCAGCAAATCCGATAATTGAATTCATTGGTGTACGGATTTCATGACTCATATTAGCCAGAAACTGACTTTTCAGTTTGCTGTGATGCTCTGCTTCAACTTTTGCCTGTAGCAGTTTATCAGCATATACCTTTAACTCGGCCTGTGCCTGTTCGATCTCGGTTTTTTGTTTGCGCAACAGCTTGTTCGATTTATTTTTCAGGTACATAAAGTATATCCCGATAAGCAGTATCATCATCAATACTATCAAACCTGAAATATAAATAAGATTAACCAGTCGCTGATCTTTCATACGCAGATCGGCCAGTTCTTTTTGATGCTGCAGAAGGGAAATCTGGCTTTCGCTTCTTTCCCTGTCAAAAAGTGTCTGCATCTGGATAACAGTACGTCTTAGGTTGTTACTTAAAATGCTATCATTGATTTTGTTCGATTCCTCCATATAAGCAATAGCTTGCTTGTAGTGCCCTTTGTTTTTGTGATAGGTGTACATCAAATCGGTTGCCTGTTTATAAGTGATCAGGGCATTGGTTTTTTTGGCCAGATGCAGCCCTTCATTTATATATGGCAAAGCTTTTTCGGGTTCGTCCATCTCAAGATACAATGCGCCAACATTGATATTACTTTGCGCCAGGTAGTTCAGATCGCCTATTGACTGATTGATATCAAGTCCTAACAAATAATAATTCATGGCCTTGTGAAATTGACCACGTACGCGATAAACATTACCCAAATCATTGTAACAAATTGCAACTCCTTTGGATGAGCCTGCCTCACGGTTCACCTCTAACGAAAGCAGATAATACTCGAGCGCTTTATCTAATTCGTTCTGCTTAAAAAAGACATTGCCAATATTATTCAGGTTGATTGCCACTCCGACCAGGTTATTCAATTCCTGCTCAATTGCCAGGCCTTCTCTGAACCTTCGCAAAGCCTCCTGATAATTTCCCAGCATATATTGGATGTTTCCCAAACCATTGGCCGCAACCAGATAACCTCTGTTGTTGCCCAGTTCTTCGGCCAATGCCATAGCCCTGAGATGATAATCACTGGCAACACGATAATCGTCCATTCTTCGATGAACAACACCCAGGTTGTTAAGTGCACGCAAACGCGCTTCAGGGATCAACAGTGAATCAGCAATACTCAGTTCTATCCTGTGCCAGAACAAAGCTTCGTGATACATGGCCTGATTACGCTCATACACCCCAATCGCATCCATTTTCTGAAGCAGTACCCTGCCAAGCTGCTGTTGTATGGCCAGTTGTTTTGCCGCCTGAATCAATGAATCAGCCTTTTGGCCTGCCTGTATAGGAGCGTCTACTTTACGGATATGTTGTGCCTCTTCGAGTAAATTAATAATTCTCAGGCTATCTGATTGAAAATCAGCTTTACTTAAATTAGAAATGCTATCGGGGATAAAGTCTTGATTTTGCGCTATCGATTCAGGAAAATTGAAAAACGTCAATCCAATGACTAAAAAAGTTACGATTCCGAATGATTTTAATTTGTTCATCAGCTTGGCGAAAAATTGGATGGACGTAAAAATTATGAGCAGATTAACTCAGCAAAGTTTACAAAAATAACTGATTTTTATGATATTGATCGCTTTAACTTGCAGTAGCGAATACAAAAAAAATATCAAAGAATTACTTGTTTACTTTATTTGTTGCTTTGCCATGATCAATGAAAGTAGCTATTTTTGCTGGTCAAACTAGTTGCATGTTTAAGCGTATTCTTGTCATACAAACTGCTTCGTTGGGCGATGTGATTTTAGCTACAGCCGTTCTCGAAAAACTGCATACCTACTATCCCGAAGCCAGGCTCGATTTTTTAATTAAAAAAGGATATGAAGGGCTTTTTGAAGGCCATCCTTACCTTAACAGGCTCTGGATTTGGGATAAGAAAGAGCACAAATATGCAAAGCTTCGACAAATTATCCAAGAGATCAGAGGCAGCCATTTTGATCTCGTTGTCAACTTACAGCGTTTTGCTGCTACCGGCCTGATAACCAGCCTTAGCAAAGCCTCTGTGCGAATTGGTTTCAGCAAAAATCCGTTCAGTTTGTTTTTTACCAAAAGCGTAAAACACCAGATTGGCAAAACAGGGATGGAAGTTCATGAAACCAGACGCAATCAAAATCTCATCGCTTCCCTGACGGACGATCAAGCTGCTAAACCTGCCCTTTACCCTTCCAAAGAAGACTATGCAAAAGTTTCCGTTTTTAAAACCAGGGCTTTCATTTGTATCGCTCCGGCTTCGCTGTGGTTTACCAAACAGTTTCCTGAAGAAAAGTGGGTGCAATTCTTGCAGCAGCTTGATCCGGAATTATACGTTTACCTCTTAGGAAGTGAGGCAGATAAAGACTTATGCAACCGGATTATTTCAGCCTCAGGACATGCCAATAGCATAAATCTGGCTGGTAAACTCAGCCTGCTCGAATCGGCTGCACTGATGCGTGATGCCAGGATGAATTTTGTGAATGATTCGGCTCCCATGCATCTGTGCAGTGCGATGGACGCTCCGGTTACTGCCATATATTGCTCCACAGTGACAGACTTTGGTTTTGGGCCGCTTTCGACCAAATCCTTTATTGTTGAGACAACCGAAAAACTTACCTGCAGGCCTTGCGGACTACATGGCTGGCAAAGTTGCCCAAAAAAACATTTTCGTTGTGCTACTACCATCTCTGTAAATCAATTACTTAAACATTTATGAGAACTTTTGAAGAAGAAGTAGCATTGGCTGTTGAAGCCCTAAAATCAGGTAAGGTAATTCTTTATCCAACAGATACTATCTGGGGCTTGGGATGCGATGCCACCAATGCCAAAGCTGTTGAAAAAATATATAGAATAAAAAGACGCATCGAAAAAAAGAGCCTCATTGCCCTGGTCGAAAGTGAAGAACAATTAAAACAATATGTAAAAAAGGTGCCTGAGCTGGCGTATGATCTGATCCGAAACGCTGCCAATCCACTCAGTATTGTTTACCCCGGAGCACAAAACCTGGCTAAAAATATGATTGCAGCCGACAAAACAGTTTGCATTCGGATCACTTCCAACGAATTTTGTGCCGCCATCATTAAGGGTCTGAAAAAAGCCATTACATCCACTTCAGCCAATATTTCGGGACAATCAGCTCCCTTGATCTTTTATCACATTTCGGAAGAAATCAAAAAGTCAGTTGATCATATTGTAGGCCTCTATCAGGATGATGTTGAAATACCAAAAGCATCTACCATTATTAGGCTGGAGCAGGATGGAACATTTGAAATTTTAAGGCCGTGAAGCTTTGCATGATAGCAAAACCGTCAATTGCACAAAAGACAGGATAATCACCTCAAACTCACCCTCGTAACACCATTACCGCCAGTTTCGGGCGGGGCATCACCAAAACCGGACACCTCTTTTTGCCGGCTCAGAAACTCCCGGATCAATTTGCGTAATATTCCATTGCCTTTTCCATGCAGGATATTCACCTCTTTCATGCTCAACAGCAGGGCTTCGTCCAGGTATTTTGCCGTTTGCTCCAGTGCTTCTTCAGCACGCTTGCCCCGCAGATCGATGGTCAATTTGAAGTGGCTTACCTTTTCGTTAAGATCAGAAGTCACGCTTTTTGAAGAGGCCGATCTTCGTTGCTGAAGATTTTGTTTTCTGGACTCGCGTTTGCTTAGTTTACTGAGTTTTTCGGGCGAAGTACGCAGCTTCACACTGTGAAAACTTACCACTGCCTCATGTTCGCTGATAGAGATCAGTTCGCCGGTGATATCCATATCTTCAATGCTAACCATATCACCTGCTTTTAGTTCGGTGGCTTGCCAGGCAGCTTCTTCTTTTTCTTCTGCTTCCGCAAGCTTATCGGCCAGTGCCTCTGCTTCCTCCCCCAGTTTATCGCGTGAAACCTTTAGTTCGTGACGCAATGACTTGGTCTTTTCTTTCTCTGCCTGCGACTCCCTTATTTCTTTGATGGTGTGTTCTATTTGCCTGTTGGCTTTATCAATCAGGGCTTTGGCTTCTCTGCCAGCTTGTGAAAGCATTTCCTTGCGCCGGTCTTCCAGATGCTTAAGCTGACGCTTGTATTTTTCTATCACTTCATTAAGCAGCTGATCGGCCAGACGCAGTTCAGTCTGTTTTTTATTCAGGGCTTTCTTTTCCACTTCCAGCTGTTGCAGCTGTTGATCGAAGTCGAGATGCGACTTACCGCTAATTTTTCCAGCTGATCCAAGGATGTTTTCAGGGAAACCTATTTTACGGGCAATCTCAAAAGCGAATGAACTTCCCGGTCTTCCGGTCTGGAGTATATAAAGTGGTTCCAACCGTTTGGCATCGAATAACATAGCCCCATTGATTACACCTTGATGTTCATCGGCAAAAAGTTTAAGATTGGCATAATGTGTCGTAACCAACCCGAAAGCCTCCATTTCATTTAGTTGGGTCAAAACGGCTTCGGCAATGGCGCCTCCCAACTGCGGCTCAGTCCCCGTACCAAACTCATCAATCAAAAAAAGTGTATGCTGATCGGCATTCTCCAGGTAATGCTTCATATTCAACAAGTGCGAACTATAGGTACTCAGATCATTATCCAGAGATTGCTCGTCACCAATATCGATGAATATCTTACTGAAAATACCACATTCAGAGTCATTCTCCATCGGGACAGCCAGTCCGCATTGCAACATATACTGAACGAGTCCGGTAGTTTTCAGGCAAACAGACTTGCCACCTGCATTGGGCCCCGAAATCACCAGTATGCGTTGCTTTTTATCAAGCTCCAGGTCGAGGGGAACAATGTTTTTCTTTTCTCCTTTCAGTCGGGCATCATCAGGCACGTGTTTCAGCTTTTGCTGAAGAAGCGGGTGCCGGCATTGTTTCCAACGAATTTGGGGCTTATCAGTTAACTGTGGTATAACAGCTTCCATCTCGGCTGCCATGAGCGATTTGGATCTGATGAGGTCTATCGTTCCCAATAATTCCCAACCGGCAAGCAAGTCATTTGTAAAAGGGCGTATTAGCTGAGAAAAGGCAGCAAGAATTCTGTTGATTTCTCTTTTTTCGGCATACTCCAGTTCACGCACTTCATTATTGGTTTCGAGCACATCGGCCGGTTCGATGTAAACGGTTTGGCCGGTGGCAGACTCATCATGGATGAACCCCCTGAGTTTGCGTTTATCAGCGGCTTTCACAGGTATCACCATCCTGCCGTTGCGGACGGTAGCTTCCACATCAGCATCGGCCCATCCGGCTTTTTTAGCTTCCTGAAGCAAGCGATTTACCTGTCGGTCGATCTGATTTAGTTTCTGTCTGATCTGCCTGCGGATGCTGGCCAGCTCTGCAGAAGCCGAGTCAGGAATATCGCCCTTGTCATCGGTGAGTCGGTTGCATTCGGCCCAGACTTTGTCATCCAGCATGATACCTTGGCATAAGCTTTTAAAGGCCGGAAAACGATCGGCATTCTCCGAATTTGCGAATCGCAGGATGGCTCTTAATGCATTAAGGCCAGGTTTAAGTTCAAAAAGTACTTCCTGAGAAATCACGGTTCCTTCGATCCGCAAATGGTGTAGCTCATCACGCAAATCACTGTAGTCGCGAACCGGAAAAGGAAGTCCGTTCTCCATCATCGTTCTGAACTCCTGAATCAGTGTAAGCTTCTCAGCAATCACTTCCAGGTTTGTTTCGAAACTGAGTTCTTCTACCTGACTTCGACCCATTGGGCTGATACAATGATTGGACAACCATTGACGAATGCGATCGAAACCCAGTTTTTCCTCAAAATTAGACGGATAAATCAAAACCTGTGTAATTTAGGTTTGCAAAAGTACTAAGAAAATGAACTTTGTTAGTGGACCATTTTGAGTTAGGGTAAATACCTGATGGCCAATTAAAAAGCGATGTAAGGTTTTAAATCAATTTTAAAAATCCAAGCTGAACTCAGGAATCTTTTATCTTTCTTGGCTCCCTTCTTTTAGCAAAAATGGCCAACCCACCTTCTGCTGTTTCCTTATAAAGGCTGGGCAGGTCCTTGCCGGTAACTTTCATGGTTCGTACCACTTTATCAAAAGAAACAAAGTGTTTTCCATCAGAAAGCAGGGCAAACATATTCGAGTCGAGTGCACGTGCGGCGGCATGGGCATTACGCTCGATGCAGGGAACCTGTACCAGGCCGTTGATGGGATCGCAGGTTAGCCCCAGATGATGTTCCAATCCCATTTCGGCGGCATACTCAATCTGTTGCGGACTACCACCAAAAAGCTGATTCACAGCAGCTGAAGCCATAGCACAGGCTGTACCCACTTCGCCCTGACAACCCACTGCTGCTCCGGAGATAGAAGCATTGGTTTTTACGATATTACCTATCAATCCTGCAGTAGCTATTGCCTTCAGGATTTTTTCATCAGAGAAACCATGTGCATATTTTGCATGATAGAGTACTGCCGGCAGCACACCACTTGAACCACAAGTGGGAGCTGTAGAAACCAATCCTCCGGAAGCATTTTCTTCCGAAACCGCCAATGCATATGCAAACACCAGACTTCTGCTTTTGAGCGAGTCTTTCAGGCTTTGGGCTCTGATGTAATAGGATGAGGCTTTACGTGCTAATTTGAGGCCACCTGGTATAACGCCTTCATTTTCAAGCCCACGTCTCACTGCGTCCTGCATTACGTGCCACACTTCTATCAGATGATCCAGCGTTTGGTATGTTTCATGCAGCTGCACATATTCCCAGAGTGTGCGTCCTTCCTGGTCACACCACCTGAGGATGTCCGACATGGTGCGATGGGGATAAATCGTTTCGGATTCCTCCGTCTCCCCTTCCCATACAATAGCACCTCCCCCAATGCTGTATGCGGTTTTGCTGGCCACTACTTCATTTTTATCATCAAGTGCTTCAAAGGTAAGCGCATTAGGATGGCGATCCAGAAATGTTTTGGGTTGCCAAACAAAATTCACTTTTACAGGATCCAACACCTGAGTGATGGCCTGATCAGTGAGGTGGCCTTTGCCTGTGGCAGCCAAACTACCAAAAAGTGTTACCCGAAAAGCTTTGGCTTTAGGGTTGTTGTCTTTGAATTCAGTAGCAGCGCGACAAGGCCCCATGGTGTGACTGCTCGAAGGACCATAGCCTATGCGAAAAAGATGTCGGATAGTTTCCATAGGATTTATCTTGCCAGCCTGAAGCTGTAGTCCATTCCAATCAAAATGTCGGCATCAGGTTTGAGTGCCTGCACTTCCTGATGTTCTTTTTCGAGTACTGCCATCCGGTATTCGTTTTGAGGTTCTTTACCTCTGACAAGCTGTGCTTTTTTTGTTTCATGGTATGTAAGCTCAATGAAAACGCGCACATCTACCTCCTCGGTTTTGATGGCATAAAGCCCGTCGATAATCAGCATGTCAATACCGCTGTAGTCGGTAGTGAGCTGATCAATCTGCTCAGTTACCAGATCAACGCATGGCCCGGTAGAACTTGTCCCCGCCTTAAACTCTTTAATGTTTCTATTGAGGATATCCCAATCATATTCGCCGGGACCCACAACTTTTTCGATGCCATGCTTTTTGCGCCACTCGGTTCTTTCGAGCGGGTGGATACGATAATAATTGTCGATGTGCAATGGCTTTGCCATAATGCCTTGTTTGCGCAGTCCTTTAGCCACCACATGAGCCAGTTCTGTTTTCCCCGACCCTGATTCACCTGATATGGCAATCATCATCTTATCTTTACGATGCTTCAGGATATGTTCGATTATTGCATCACCGGCTTTCTGGTGTTTTTCGGTAATAAGTAAAACGTCGCCTAACATATTTTGTCTTTTTTTTTTGGTTCTATAAGTGATATTTATCCACCAGGGCATCAAAGTCGAAAAACAGGTCGCAGCCATTTTTTAGTCCCTGAACCATTTGGTGTTCGCGTTCGAGTATTTGTTTTCTGAAAGCGGTCATTTCTTCTTTGTCGCCAAAAAGCTGTGCTTCTTTCGTTTCGTCGTAGGTGAGTTCGATAAAGATACGCAAATCTGCCTGGCTTATCTTCGTGGCATACAAGCCGTTAATGATCATTATATCCACCCCGTTAAAGTTGGTGCTGATCTCATCTACATAATCGGTAATGAGATCAACGCAAGGCATTACGCTCACATTATTCTCGTAAAAATCGTTGATCACATGGATAATCTTTCCCCAGTCATATTCATCAGGCCCCACACTTTCTATTCCGTTGGATCGGCGCCAGGCTTTACGTTCGAGTGGCGGAACCTTATAAAAATCATCCAGATCGACAATCTTGCTACGCACCCCCTGCTTTTTAAATTTGTGTGCCAGCGCATACGCCAGTGTCGATTTACCCGAACCCACTTCCCCACCAATAGTGATGATAAACTTGGGGCTTAACTTATCAGCCAGGTATTCAATCACCACATCAGCAGCTTGCTCGTGCTTGGCCGTAACGGTAATTCTGTCGTTCAGCATAATTTGTAGCTTTTTGCAGTTAATACTTCACTTCTTTCCATTCGTTTGGCCGAAGTTCGATTTGCTTATCCA
>OFEK01002535.1_pt1 | contig 9799 bp, 6 predicted proteins | sample 1521131 | NCBI WGS metagenome assembly OFEK01 (sample SAMN05720209, study PRJEB24109) | activated sludge metagenome | isolation source: Anaerobic digester | place: China | collected 2015-12-16
GTTCTGAGAAATTCAACAGACTTGGCCATCTCGGTGTACATCACCTTATCATTATCAATAAAATCAACCTTTTCGCGATAAGCTTTCACAAAATCCTCGATGAATTCAGAGGACTTGGCTGGCCTGCGAAATTCAATGGCCTGGGCAGCGTTGAAAAGCTCAATCGCCAAAATTCTTTCCAGGTTCAGCACTACGCGCAAAGCTTTGGTAGCAGCATTGGCTCCCATACTCACGTGATCTTCCTGGCCTTGTGAGGATTCAATAGAATCTACAGATGCCGGTGTGCTAAGCTGCTTGTTTTGACTTACCAAACTCGCTGCAGTGTATTGTGGTATCATAAATCCCGAATTTAATCCCGGACTGGCTACCAAAAAGGGCGGCAATCCCCGCTTTCCATGCAGAAGCTGATAAGTCCTTCGCTCGCTGATATTTCCCCATTCACTAAGGGCAATAGCCAGGTTATCAAGTGCCAGGGCAAGCGGCTGTCCATGAAAATTTCCGGCCGAAATAATCAGATCATCATCCGGAAAAATCGTTGGATTATCTGTTACTGCATTTATCTCATTACTAAATACATAGGCAACATAATTAACTGAATCCTTTGAAGCTCCATGCACCTGAGGAATGCATCTAAAAGAATAAGGATCCTGAACATGAGCTTTTTTTCGGTTTATCAACTCACTTCCTTCCAGCAACTTACGAAAACGCTCTGCGGTTGCAATCTGTCCTTTGTGATGCCGGATCTGATGTACCTGGTCATAAAACGGCTCCAATCGTCCATCAAAAGCATCCAGCGAAAGTGCGCCGATAATGTCAGCAAGCATCGAAAGCCGGAAGGTTTTAAGCAAGGTGAAAACACCGTATGAACTCATAAATTGTGTGCCATTGAGCAAGGCTAACCCTTCTTTGGATTTCAATTTGATTGGCTCCCAGCCAAATTGCTTCGTCACTATATCTGAGGGCAGACGTTTTCCTTCAAAATAAACCTCACCCTTGTCCAACAGAGGCAAGGACAAATGAGCAAGCGGTGCCAAATCGCCCGAAGCACCAAGAGAACCCATTTCGTAAACCACCGGAATAACATCATGGTTATAAAAATCAATAAGTCGCTCTACGGTAATACGTTGCACGCCGGAATGTCCATACGACAGGCTTTGAACTTTAAGCAGGAGCATCAGCTTCACAATTTCGGGGGGGACAAGATCGCCAGTACCACAGGCATGAGACATCACCAGATTTTCCTGCAACTGACCCAGCTCAGATTTTGAAATATTGGTGTCGCAAAGCGAACCAAATCCGGTAGTAATGCCGTAAACAGGTTCATCCTGACTGGCAATTTTATGATCGAGATAGGTACGGCAATGATCAATTTTTGCAACAGCTTCGTTTGAAAGTGCCAGTTTAAATTTATTCTTTGTAATGTCGAAAATTCGCTGAAAAGTTAGTTTTTCAGAATTAATATAATGAGTTTGCATTTTTATTGCAGCTTAATTGTTAACGAATAAATAATATTTGTGAAGTTCCTGAAAAAATCAAGCCAATTAAAACAAGGCTGTTCTGTTCACTTTGATCAGGAAATCGCGTATCAGGGCTGGCGTCATAGTCGGTCTTTTAAGCTTTCTCCCAGTTTTTCAACCAATGTTTCTGCATCCACAGTGATTTGCTCACCCGATTGCATCTGTTTAACAGTAAATTGATTAGCTGCCATTTCTGATTCACCTGCCATCACAGCAATCGGAATGCGTTTTTGATCGGTATAACGTAATTGTTTTTTAATTTTTGCAGCGTCCGGAAATATCTCAACACGAAAACCCTTTGCCCTTAACTCTTTCAAAAATGGAAGGCAGTAAGTCATTTCTTTTTCGCCAAAATTCAGAAAGATGATCTGTGTTGACTGAATGGCTTTATCTGGAAAAAGTTCAAGGTTTTGCATTACATCATAAATGCGATCTGCACCAAAACTAATACCCACGCCCGAAACATCAGGCATTCCAAAAACACCGGTTAAATTATCATACCTCCCACCACCACAAATACTTCCCATGGGCACATCAGTTGCTTTCACCTCAAAAATGGCTCCGGTGTAGTAATTTAATCCACGAGCAAGCGTAAGATCAAGTTCAACAGGCATAGCAATCTTCATATTGTACAGATAAGTAAAAAGCTGCCTCAATTCAGTAATTCCTTTGGAGCCAATTGCGATATGACCTATCAGCTTTTCGAGCATATCTAGTTTCTCAGTGGTAGAACCTTCCATAAACAACACAGGTTGAAGTAGTTCGACAGCTTTATCTGACAGACCTTTTTCGCTTAGTTCGGCATTAACCTGATCAATTCCTATCTTGTCCAGCTTGTCAATAGCCACTGTGATGTCGATCAAAGCCTCTGGTTTTCCGATATATTCGGCAAGTCCGGCCAATACTTTGCGATTATTGATTTTGGTTACAACGTTGATATTTAATCTTTTAAATACATCATCAACCAATTGAACCAATTCTGCCTCATTAATCAGGGCATCGCTGCCAACCACATCCACATCACACTGATAAAACTCGCGGTAGCGTCCTTTCTGCGGTCGATCGGCACGCCACACGGGCTGTATCTGATATCTTTTAAATGGAAAGTTTATCTCATTTCGGTATTGTACAACAAAACGTGCGAAAGGAACCGTAAGATCATACCTTAAACCTTTCTCGCTGATTTTTTGCCCTAAAGTTTCAAAAGATTGTTTATCAGGTTCTTTCACATCGGAAAGGAAGTCTCCTGAATTTAAAATTCTGAATAAAAGCTTGTCGCCTTCATCGCCATATTTGCCCGTTAGTGTAGAAAGATTTTCCATGGCAGGTGTTTCGATCGGTTCAAAACCATAAAGTTTAAACACCTCTTTTATGGTGCTAAAAATATAATCCCGACGCGCCATCACATCAGGGTCAAAGTCTCTGGTTCCTTTTGGTATTGCAGGTTTTTGCGCCATTCCATTTACATTTCTGAAATGGCAAAGGTACTAAAAAGACGTTTGCCTGTCATAACCAATACCAAGGTAAAAAATACGTCAGATTTAAGAAGAAGTAACATTAAAATCCCAAATTCTCAAGCAGATTTTTAAGGTATGCAGAAGCTTCTGAATCTCCTTCGGCCGGTGCCCAGGTTGCAAAATGTTTTTCAACTGTCGGATCATAAGGGCCGTCTTTCACCTCATAAGCTACAGAGCCTGATTCCATCGAAATGATACAATGATAAGTACGCGGATTGATCTCACAGCCAAAATTTCCTTTGGAAGCATCCAGTAAGATATGATCGCGTACCCGTCCATCCTCTTCAAATTCGACCACCAGAATTTTTCCTCGCAAACAAAAAAACGCTTCCGATTTATCCGGATTTTCATGTTTGTGAGGTTGGATATAAGTTTCGGGTTCCATGGCATTCAACATTCGTTGCATCAGGGCTTCTGGCTTATCATGAAAGTTCAGGTTCATTCTTTTGCGTGCTGAATTTTTAGCTTTTTTGGAAACCTTGTCAATCAAATCTGTATCAATTTTTATCATGGCTATGTCTTTTTCCAAATCAGATCACTAACAGGCCGTTTGGGCACGATATGAACATCATTTTTATTGATAAAGTAGGCAACTGATTCATTTTTAACCGTTTCTATTTCAATTGTTTGTTTTGGCTTGCCAAGAGCCAGTACCATCATAATTTCCAGATGCTCTCCAATTTCAAAATAACGCGAGATTGCATATCGATTAAGTGTTCTGACAATGCATCCACCAAAACCAGCAGCTGTGGCACCGAGTAAAATTGTCTGAGCTGCAATGCCCGCATCAAAGTCAGCCCGATCGTTAAGATTAGTATCCAGCAGCATTACCAAATATGCTGTCGGACGTTCAACGGGTGAAGGGCCGTCCCAATCCTTCAGATACCATGCCCATTTAAGCTGGTTAAATACAAAATTAAGCTCCTGCGGCTCTTTGACAATCACATATTTCAATGGTTGAATATTTTTTGAAGAGGCTGTAAACCGGGTTATCTCAACCAAATGATAAAGTAGTTTTTCATCAGGCACAGGGAATTGATTAAACTTTCTGTAGCTTCGGTTTTTACGGAGAAGTTCTATAAATTCTTGTGGGATTTCAGACATAAAATGAATTTATGCAAAGTTACGCTTTATGATTTATTACTCTACTGCCTGCTGGTGTATTTAAATTCAGAAAAGTACATATGAACATATTCTAATTATTAAAACTCATTCTAAATTGCCTTTAAAATCAACATTTGATAATTGCCGGAAAAATGAAAGGTATTAATTTAGCGCCTTCATTAAAAAACTGAAACTTATGGATCATCAACATCTTGAAGTTATTCCACTGTGGGCTTCCATCCCTTTTGCAATAGTTTTATTATTTATTGCCATTGGACCTTTGTTTTTTCATCATTGGTGGGAAAACAACCGTAATAAATTGATTGTTTCGCTGGTTCTTGGCATACCCACATCTATCTGGTTAATTTACAACGGTTTATCACACAACCTAATTCATCAGATGTTGTTTGATTATGTACCATTTATTATCCTGCTCGGCTCGTTGTTTGTGATTACAGGTGGCATTCAACTAAAAGGAGACATTGAAGCAAAGCCTGCTATCAACACCTTATTTTTAGGTATTGGTGCCGTACTGGCCAGTTTTATGGGAACTACCGGAGCTGCCATGTTGCTGATCCGGCCAGTGATCAGAACCAATTCGGAACGTAAGTTTAAAGTGCATACCATACTGTTTTTTATTGCCATTGTTGCCAATGCCGGTGGTATGTTAACTCCGCTGGGTGATCCGCCACTTTTTCTTCTCTATCTCCGGGGTGCACCATTCGAATGGTTTTTTAGTTTAACCAAAGAATGGGCTTTCGTAAACGGCCTTTTATTGTTGGTTTATTATCTGCTTGACACCTATTACCATAAAAAAGAACCAGTAATTAATATCGTAAAAGATCATACTGAAATTGAACCCATCAGCATGAGAGGCATCTTCAATTTCATTTTCCTGCTTGGTGTAGTATTTTCTGTGGCTTTTCTCAATCAGAACTATATTCATGCCATTCACGACAACCACTATATTGGATTTGTTCGCGAAGCTGCCATGTTATTTTTTGCTATACTATCGCTCTATTTTACCAAAAAACAACTGCGTATCGACAATAAATTCACCTGGGGACCGATCATTGAGGTTGCTTTCCTGTTTTTAGGCATTTTTGCTACGATGGTACCTGCTTTGTTGTGGCTTAACTCAAATGCGGGCTCACTGGGGATTAACACGACAGCCATGTTTTATTATGCCACTGGCGGATTAAGTTCCTTCCTTGACAACGCACCTACAGCACTGGCATTTCATAATTTAGCGATGGGAATGAACGAAGGTGGTGTTGCAATTGCAGCAACAGGTTATGTGGCAGGCATACCTGAAGAATTGCTCACCGCAATATCATTGGGAGCTGTATTTTTTGGTGCGATGACTTACATCGGTAACGGCCCCAACTTCATGGTTAAAGCCATTGCTGAGGAAAATAAAATACCAATGCCAAGTTTCTTTGGTTATATTTTTAAGTTCTCAATCCTTGTGTTGCTGCCGATCTACATATTAACACAATTACTGTTTATCTAAGACCTGACGAACATAATAAAAAAAGGCTGATATCTTATTGATTTTCAGCCTTTTATTTTTATCCTAATCTGCTTTTAGCTTTTTGTATCTTATGCGGGTAGGGCCTTTATCACCCAATCGTTTGCGTTTGTTTTCCTCGTACTCGGTATAACTTCCTTCAAAGAAATAAACCTGTGAATCGCCTTCAAAGGCCAGCATATGTGTCGCTACGCGATCGAGAAACCAACGATCGTGCGAGATGATAACAGCACAACCGGCAAAGTTTTCAATTCCTTCTTCCAAGGCACGCAAGGTATTCACATCAATGTCATTGGTAGGTTCGTCGAGCAGTAAAACATTGGCTTCCTGTTTCAGGGTTAGGGCCAAATGCAATCTGTTTCGCTCACCTCCTGATAGAATCCCGGCCTTTTTATTCTGATCTGTTCCGCTGAAATTAAACCTTGAAACATACGCTCTGGCATTCATCGTTCTGTTGCCAAGCTTAATCTCCTCATGACCACCCGAAATTATTTCGTAAACTGTTTTTTCAGGATCAATTTCGGCATGGGCCTGATCCACATAACCAAGCTTTACCGTTTCGCCGATCTCAAAATTCCCGGTATCAGGTTTTTCAAGTCCCATCATCAATCTGAACAAGGTTGTTTTCCCGGCTCCATTTGGTCCGATAACACCAACAATCCCGGCCGGAGGAAGGCTAAAACTCAAATTCTCATACAGTATTTTATCACCATAAGCTTTCGAAACCTGGTTAAATTCGAACACTTTATTTCCCAACCGCGGCCCGTCGGGGATAAAGAGTTCGAGTTTTTCTTCTTTCTGTTTCACATCCTCGTTAAGCATTTTTTCGTATGAGGACAAACGGGCTTTCGATTTGGCATGACGGGCTTTGGGAGCCATCCGCACCCATTCCAGTTCACGTTCAAGTGTTTTTCGTCTTTTGGATGCTGACTTTTCTTCCATCTCCATGCGTTTGGTTTTCTGTTCGAGCCACGATGAATAATTACCTTTCCAGGGGATACCCTCTCCCCGATCAAGTTCCAGTATCCAGCCAGCAACATGATCCAGAAAATAACGATCGTGCGTTACGGCTATCACCGTTCCTTTATACTGTCGCAAATGATTCTCGAGCCATTCTACCGATTCTGCATCCAGGTGGTTGGTTGGCTCATCCAGAAGTAAAATATCTGGCTCGCTTAATAACAGGCGACACAGCGCAACCCTGCGACGCTCACCTCCTGACAGGTTTTTTACAGGTGCTTCGCCTTCGGGACAGCGCAACGCATCCATAGCGCGTTCCAGCTTGCTATCGAGCTCCCAGGCATCCTTTTGCTCAATCAGATCAGTCAAACGTCCCTGTTCGTCTATCAGCTTCGACATCTCCTCATCTGTGAGCGGCTCCATAAACCGATTATTAACCGCTTCATAAGCTTTAAGCAAGTCAACCACTTCCTGAACACCTTCCTCCACAACTTCGCGCACGGTTTTGGAATTATCTAATTCCGGTTCCTGATCCAGCATACCAACTGAATAACCAGGCGAAAAAACCACTTCACCATTATATGATTTCTCCTTGCCTGCGATGATTTTCAACAAAGTTGATTTCCCGGAACCATTGAGGCCAATGATCCCAATCTTAGCTCCATAAAAAAATGAGAGATAAATATCCTTTAAAATCTGACGGGAAGGCGGTATGACTTTGCTTACACCTACCATAGAAAAAATTATCTTCTTGTCGTCTGACATATCATTGATTTTAAATTATGACAAAAATTAAACCGCAAAATTACAAATCTTTTATCCTGATTTCTTCGGTACAAAATGGATATGGTTTTCTGGATTCATCCCGGAATCCAGGGAAGTGAAAACAGAATGGAAAAGCTGGAATCAATCCTTTTTCAGAATGTTGCTCATGGCACTTTCAAGTTTTTCATTTGCCGTTTCCCAGCTAAATTGCCTGTGAACAAAAGCATGTCCGGCAGATGCAAGCTGATTGGCATAATCCGAATCAGTTAACAGTTGAACCAAATAACCGGCAATCTGTTCCGCAGTATCACCAACCAAAATTTCGCTCCCCGCTTTTGCATTCAATGGCTTGCTGGCCAACGAAGTAGTAACACAGGGCACAGCCATCGACATGGCTTCCAGAAGTTTGTTCTGCAAACCTGTGCCAATACGCATGGGTGCAACAAAAACACTTGCATGCGCATAAGCCTGCCGGATATCATCCATCCAGCCGCTTACAATCACTCGATCGGAAGCAGACTGCCTGATACTGATGTCAGGCGTGGCACCGGCAAGTAATACTTTGGCTTTTGGAATTTTCTTCCAAACCAAGGGCATGATTTCATGAACCAGGAAAGCGGCTGCATTAACATTAGGTGGATAAGCCATATTTCCCGTGAAGACAATATCGTATTTCTTATCTGCTAAAATGGGGCTAAAATAATCATGATCAACTCCATTGGGAACAATCAGGATCTGGTCTCTTTTAGGATGCGGAATTAAGACCCTGTCCGTTTCACTGATGATTGTTTTCAAATCAAAATCATTAAAAACAGCAGCTTCATATCGTTGAAGTCTGAGATACTCCATCATCAAAAAAGGTTTCATCAGCCATGAAGACACCTCAAGTCTGCGCTTCATTCCTATACTAAATACATCCTGATAATCAAGTGCTTTTGGGAGGTTTGACCTTCTTATATATTTGGCAACACGCAGCAATTGACCATAAAGTATATCAGGTTTGTGCTCATTGATGAGGCCTGCAATTCTTTTAGCTGCCCTGGCATTATAAAAATAACCTGATTGCAAAGGGTCTCCATTTAGCCAGGCCACCATCAGGTTAAACAGAATACCAATTCCGGGCAAATCGATAAAACTGATTGATTTGCAAAAAGGCTGAAGTGCTGCAAAAGCTGTTTTTTTATTGGCTTTCCGATCAGAATTTAAGGCACATAATATGATCTCGTTATTTTTGGAGAGTTGTTTCAATTGATTAAATGCCCTCAGTTTATCACCTTTTTCAAGAGGCCAAGGAATGCGTGATAGCAGCACAAAAATCTTCATCAGGCTGTTACTATTTTTGATTCGGAAACAAAGGTACGGGATTTTTGGTGTTGGTTAAGTACAGATGAGAGATGTACTATTCTAGAAAAGGGATCGGGTACAATGATCGTTTAATGATTTACCGGATTTAATCCATTACAAGTATTTTGGATCAGGTTATTGTAAAACTTCAGCAGGCGGGCATTTACTTTATCGCTGTTATGCTGTTCTTCAACAAGTTTACGTGCTGTAACACCACAATTATAAGCTTTTTCAGGATGCTGAAAAAGCAACACCATTAAAGCCGCCATCTTTGCTGCATCATCTGCAATAAATATATCATACCGATCGGTAAAATTGATTCCCTCGGCACCCACATTTGTTGTAACAACTGTTTTTCCAAGTGCCATTGCCTCAATGATTTTAATTCTGATGCCACTGCCTGACAAAAGTGGAACTACAGCAATATGATTTTTCTGTACAAAATCGGTTGCATCTTCCACTTCGCCAATCACTTCCACACCAGGAGCCTTATAACTCAACAGCCAATCGGGCATAAAACGCCCGGCTAATACAAAACGGGCATCGGGTACTTTGCTGATCACCTTTGGCCAAACCTTATCAAGCATCCATTTGATGCCTTCCTGGTTGGGTATCCAGTTCATCGATCCGAGATGAAAAAAAACAGGAGATGCAGCAACTTCAAAGACCGGTACAAATTTAGCTGTGTTTATGCTATAAGGTATATCCACCACACTTTTATGAGTAAACCCTCTAAAAAATGAAGCATCCTTACGTGTAATCGCTGCTATGCCATCCACCTGATTCAGACTTTGCAGCTCAAATTGTCTGAGTGTTTCACTCAGGTGATTCAGGTAAAAACGTTTTGGCAGAAACATTGATTGACGTGCCAATCGCTTCCAGATCAAATGTTCGATATTATGTGCCCGCAACACAATTACAGCTTTAGAGTGCTTGCGTATTATAGGAATATATGGAGCCATAAAAACCGTCTCCAGCTGAACAACATCATAGGTTTCAGTATCAAGTATCCTAACCAGCTCCTTCTTAAAACTTGTTGAAATAAATCGTTCTACGTGATA